>JAEEGK010026744.1_pt1 | contig 11716 bp, 10 predicted proteins | sample 8958771 | NCBI WGS metagenome assembly JAEEGK01 (sample SAMN16246547, study PRJNA631951) | gut metagenome | biome: gut microbiome; feature: rumen; material: SC-attached | host: Bos | place: Iran: Karaj | collected 2018-10 | reverse complement strand
AGAAGGGATGAATTCGTTAGGAATAGCACCACCCTTGATTGCGTCTACGAACTCGTAGTCTTTTTCTGAATCCGGTTCCATGAATCCGGCAACACGACCGTACTGACCAGAACCACCAGTCTGTTTCTTATGTGTATAGTTGAAGTCACCGGTTGTTGTAATAGACTCGCGGTATGCAACCTGTGGAGCACCTGTTACAACTTCACAGTTATATTCACGCTTCATACGTTCAACGTATACAGCAAGGTGAAGCTCACCCATACCCTTGATGATTGTTTCACCAGATTCTGGGTCTGTATATGTCTGGAATGTTGGGTCTTCCTTAGTAAAGCGGTTAAGAGCCTTACCCATCTGCATTTCTGCCTGCTTATCTTTTGGAGTGATAGAAAGAGAAATTACAGGTTCTGGAACGTACATAGAAGCCATTGAGTAGTTGATTCCGCCGTTTACGAAAGTATCACCAGAAGCACAGTCTACACCAAAGAGTGCAACGATATCACCTGCGCATCCTTCTGTAATATCTTCCATCTGAGCAGAGTTCATACGTACAAGACGTCCAACCTTAAAGCGTTTCTTAGAACGAGTGTTGTAAAGTTCTTCACCCTTCTTGATTTTTCCCTGATATACACGGGTATATGTAAGCTGACCATACTGACCGTCATCAAGCTTGAAGGCAAGAGCAACACAAGGCTTTGTATCTACAGATTCGAGTGTAACTTCTGCTTCGTTGTTATCAAGGTCATAAGCTGTGTTTACAACTTCTGTTGGAGCAGGGAGGTAGCGAACTACAGCGTCGAGCAAAGGCTGAATACCCTTGTTTACGTGAGCAGAACCACAGAATACACCAACAAACTGTTCTGCCAAAGTTCCCTTACGAATAGCTGCAATAACTTTTTCTTCTGCAACACCTTCGTATCCGTTTTCCATGATTTCTTCCATCAAAGAATCGTCAAACATAGAAGCTGCATCAAGAAGTTCCTCGCGGTATTTGTCTGCATCAGCCTTTAAGTTGGCTGGAATTTCTGCAACACGAACGTCTTCACCGTTTGGTCCGTCAAAATAAATAGCCTTCATTCCAACCAGGTCTACAACACCTTCGAGCTTGTCTTCCAATCCAATTGGGAGCTCCATCATGTAAGCGTTAAGACCAAGCTTTTCGCGAAGCTGCATGCGTACGCGAATTGGGTTTGCACCCTGACGGTCACACTTGTTAACAAATGCAACGCGTGGAACATGGTAGCGCTTGAGCTGGCGGTCTACAGTGATTGACTGTGACTGAACACCTGCAACGGCACACAAAATCATAATAGCTCCATCCAAAACGCGGAGTGAGCGTTCTACTTCTACTGTGAAGTCTACGTGTCCCGGTGTGTCGATAAGGTTGATTGTGTAGTCTTTCCACTGTACCTGAGTAGCAGCAGACTGGATTGTGATACCTCTTTCACGTTCCAGTTCCATGTTATCCATTACAGCACCAACACCGTCCTTACCACGAACTTCGTGAATTGCGTGAATCTTGTTACAGTAGAAAAAGATACGTTCAGAAGTTGTTGTCTTTCCAGAGTCAATGTGGGCACTGATACCGATATTTCTTACTTTTGAAATATCCCAAGCCATATTAATACCTCTTTTAAAAAAAATTATTCGCTTATTATAAAATATAATGTCTTACTATAATAATAAAAAAATGAGTGTTGTTCAATAGTATAGATGAGATTTAGGAATGAGGTTTTGGGGGAAGGCTAATCCCCCTGATAAGTTTATTTTGAAGCCTTATTGTTTTTTACAAGCTTTTTGATTGCTTTGAATGATTCAGGACTGATGTCGTGTTCGATTTTGCAGGCATCGGCAACAGCAATTGCTGTTTTTACACCAAGCTGCTCAAAGAACTCTGTGAGAATTGTATGACGCTCATAAATTGTTTTTGCTATTTCCTGACCCTTTGGCAAAAGCTTGATAGTCTGATCACCTTCGATAGAAATGTAATCTTCCTTTTCAAGATTGTGTAAGGTAACACTTACAGAAGGACGAGAAAAATTCATTTCTTTTGCAATATCTATTGCGCGGACAGCGCCCTTTTTAGAAAGAACGAGAATTGTTTCCAGATACATTTCGGCTGATTCTTTGATTACCATTTTTACTACCTCTTGTTTTATTATAATATATGAAGGTTTGATTAACAAGTATAAAAAAAGCCGTCCCTGTAAGAACGGCTTTTGAACAATCATTTTTTAATTTGGGTTAGAACCAGAAGCGGAGACCAACATTGAGTGGAACCTGGCTGAAAGTAGGATGGATTCCATTGTCGATGTTAATACCCGGCTGCCATGCTGCCTGCAGATAGAGCTCTATGAATTTGTTGATAAGGAAGACATTAGTTCCAAGAAGTGCACGGCCACCAACAAACAGTGCGTTGTTATTGCCTACATTTATGCTTCCTGCAAGTCCAACACCATAATAATAGCCCCATGTTCCTTCAATTTTAGGATTTGCAATCCACCAGTCTGCTGTAAGACCAATAGCAACAGTATCGCCAAAGTCTGCGTTAACAGCAAATACACAAGGTGCAGAAGCTACTTTAAAAGTAAGGGCACCACTAGGAGCACCATTTACTGTGTAACCACCCTGAGGACCAATGCCAAGTGCAAATACATTTACTGTTCCAAGAACAAAGAGAACAGCCAGCATAGATAAAAGTTTTTTCATAAGAAAACCCCTTCGAATAAAAATGTTTTTAATAAACTCTCGTAAAACATTTTACAATTAAAATAATCATAGCATATCGAATTCTTTTTTTCAATAATGACTTTTTCTGCTATTGACACAAGTAACCAAAACCTATAATATATTAAAACATTCTCTTGAATGTGATGGGCTACTAGCTCAGTAGGTAGAGCAACGCCCTTTTAAGGCGTGGGTCACTGGTTCGAATCCAGTGTAGCTCACTCCCATGCGGGGGTGGTGGAATTGGTAGACACGCAAGCTTGAGGTGCTTGTGACGAGAGTCGTGGCCGTTCAAGTCGGCTCCTCCGCAACTTAGGGAACTGCAGCAAAGCAGTTCCCTTTTTTTTTTGAGGTAAAAAAATGATTGCTGTATTTGTAAACTGTGGAGCGGTTATTCTTGGCTCTATTATTGGTCTTTTGTTTTCCAAAAAATTTACAGAAGAACTTTCCGGTATGATTCAGACTGCCTGTGGAATCATTAGTCTTGTAATTGGTATTCAGATGGCTTTTAAGTATGACAGCATTGTTTTTCTTGCCCTTTCGCTTATTATTGGTGCCATTATCGGTTATGCGCTGGATATAGATGGTGCAATCCTCCGGCTTGGAGACTGGCTCGAACAAAAGACTGTTAAACGTGCAAAAAAGAATGTGCCTGCACAGGAGCAGCCTGAAATCGAGCTGGCACAGACTTCAACTTCTTCAAACCATAACTTTGCCTATGCATTTCTTAATTCTTCCGTTTTATTCTGTGTTGGCGCCATGTCAATTGTAGGTTCCTTTAAAGCCGGAATTGAACACGACTATACAATCATATTTACAAAATCTATTCTGGACGGCTTTATGGCAATTTCGTTTACTGCAGCCATGGGTATTGGAACAATGTTTTCGATCTTTATGATTCTGATTTACCAGGGCGGACTTACACTTTTGTCTGGAGTTCTTCAGCCTTATGTAACCGATCTTATTATGAACGAAGTTTCTGCCTGTGGTGGTGCGCTCATTATTATGATTGGTATAAATCTTCTTGGACTCAAAAAAATTAAAACTGCAAACTATCTTCCGGCGCTTGTGATTGAACTTTTGTTTGTGATTTTTGTACCTATGATAAAAAGCGCGTTATTTAATTAGAGAGTTTGTTGGACTTAATTCGAGAATCTCGTTTTTAAATGTCATTGCATTTCCACTGACAGGATGCTTAAACTCAAGTTCAAATGCATGCAGCATGAGGCGTTCGCCCGGAGCACAGTGACCATATAAGGTATCACCAACAATAGGAATTCCAAAACCGTGCGGGTCACTGGCTGCAAGTCTGAGCTGGTGTGTCCGCCCCGTCTTTGGCGTAAAGATTATTTTTGTGGTGCGGCGCTGGCTCCCGTCCGGCGCTGTGTATAAAACAGTTCCGGCCTTTTCCCATTCAGTAATTCCAAGCTTTCCGTTTTCTTCATCGTAAATCTGATGCGGTCTGTTATCTACATCCAGTCGGAATTTTAAACGAAGTTCACCCTTGTATTTGTTGTGGTTAAACACTCCGTCAATAAGGGCAACATATTTTTTATGGACAGTACCGTTTTCAAACTGTGCGCTCAAATTGCGGTGGGCAGCTTCTGTTAAAGCCATTACAAGAAGTCCAGAAGTTTCCATATCAAGACGATGAACAGAAGGCTGTTCTATACATTGAGGAAAGAGTTTTTTGAGTCTGCTTGTTGCGCAATCCTGTTTGTCTTGGGTTCTTCCCGGAACAGAAAGAAGCCCGCTCTGTTTATTGATTACTACAATACTTGAGTCCCTGTATAAAATTTCGAGTCCCAAAATCCATGGAAGAATATAGCCGCAGCGTTCGTCGCAGGGAGGGTAGGAGATTCCGTTTTTTTTGTTTGGAGTATCGCGGCCGTAGAAAACTTCATCCATGCTAAGAGGTGTGAGCCCGTGCTCAAAAGCATAAGATAAAAGCTTTGGTGCACAGCAGTCGCCGGTTCCTGTTGGAGGAAGCTTTCCGCCATGCTCAGCAATTATCTGATTCAAAGTGACTTTCTTACCGTCAAAGCGGGTAAATTCATATAAATCAAAAACTTTACGAAGCGATTCATCCGTAAGGGCGGTGCGTTCTTTAATAAGTTCTTCGTTCCCGCTATTAATTAAGGCAGTCAGCTCATGAATTTTTTTATCATTTTTTGCAAGGGCTTTTTCAATTTGTTGTGGTGAAACAATGGGAGGAACAATAATTTTATAAAGGGGTGGTTCGACAGGCTCACCAACCCCTGTGGTCCCTGAGCCTGTCGAAGGGTCTCCCAAGCTTTCCGCCATCACCGAAATTCCGCTTACAGCATGAAGTACAACTCGCCGGCCGGAACTGTCACTACAAACCAGTGCTCCAATCATTAAACCGTGTCCGCGGCGTTCTTCACTTTGAGGAGTAAGCTGTTTTAAAACAACAGACCCGTCCTCAATGCCCGAAATAAATTCCAGACAATAGTGACGGGCCAGTTCCTGCGGGAAGGGTGGAAACATTAATGCCAGTTCCTTATTTCTACCTTTTCTTCGGCTGTAACAACAAAAACAATCGGTTTGTTCTTAGAAAAAAGTCCGTTTTCTACAACACCAACAATGGAATTAATTTTATCTTCCATCTCGGCAACGTTTATAGGCTTTTCCCAGGTGCAGTCAAGAATCTGGTTTCCGTTATCTGTGATTACAGGTCCGGCCTTGCGTACTCCTTCGCGCAGTACACATTTTGCTCCAAGTGCGTTTAGTGCATTTGTTACCGGAACACGGGAAGCTTCAATAATTTCTACCGGAACAGGAAACTTTGTACCAATAGTATCTACAGCTTTTGTTGCATCTGCAACAACAACAAAAACATCAGAATTGTATTCAACGATCTTTTCGCGTACATGTGCAGCACCGCCGCCTTTAATACAAAAGCAGTCTGGAGTAACTTCGTCGGCTCCATCAATGGCAAGGTCTAAGTGTCCGCCAATAATTCTGTCATTCATGGAATAAACCGGAATTCCAAGATCCTGGCAGGCATTCTGGGTTTGAAAGCTTGTAACAACAGCTTTGATATCTTTAAGTTCACCGCTTTTGATGTATTCTGCAAGGCGGTAAACGGCAGGCATTGCTGTGGATCCGGTTCCAAGCCCAATCTTCATGCCGCTAAAGATTTTTCCTTTTTCTATTAATGTGTCTATTGCAGTATCTGCAACAAGTTTTTTCTGTTCACTTTGTGTCATATTATTCTCCAGTATCAGTCAAAATTAATATCTTCTGTTCCTTCTTCAAAATCAAGACCTGTAAAAAGCTTAAACTGGGCATAAGCCTGATATTCAAGCATTTTGTAACCATTGCTTACCCTGCAGCCCGCAAGAGAAGCCCGCTTCATAACAGGTGTTATGGCAGGTCTGTAAAGAATATCAAAAAGAATTTCGTTGCCCCTAAAGTTATAAAAATAAATAGGGTCGTTGGGCTCCTGCTGGTTCTGCTGGCCGGGTTTGGTTTCCTTGCTGGCTCCAACCGAAGTTGTCTGCACAATCAGGTTAGAATATTCATCAAGAATTGGAGCGCAATCCGGCTCCAGAGTGCAGTATTCAAAACCATAACGTTCTGCCAACTGTTTTGCGTGATTTATAGAGCGGTTAAAGATACACACGCGGGCACCCATCTGCTTAAGAACATAGGCAACTGCCTTAGCAGCTCCTCCTGCACCAATAATTGCAACCTTTTTTCTTTTAATTCGAACAGGTCCAAGGAATTCTTCCAGTGCGCGGCGGAAGCCATAAGCGTTTGTATTATAACCAATCCATTTTTTGTTTCGGTAAATTGCAGTGTTGCAGGCTCCAATCTGAACAACCTCCGGAGTCTGTTCGTTAAGATAGTACATAACAGATTCTTTGTGAGGATTAGAAATAGAAAGTCCTTCAATTCCAATTTGTTCTGCAAAAGTAAGGGCTTCGGATGCAAACTGTGAACGTAGAGGAATAAATACTGCATCAAGCCCGGCCTTTTTAAAACCTGAGTTATGAATTTCGGGACCAGAAATCTTGTACAACGGCCAACCGGTAATTCCAAAAAGATGTGTTTGTTTTGTAATAGCTCTAAAGTTGTATAGATTTGAAAGAGTTACAGGATCTATGTGTCCAAGATTTGAAGTATTAGAGCTAAGCTCTTCCGGAGAAGTGTAGGTTAAATAAGAGTTTGTGTGTGTTGCAAGAATTCTTGCAGGTAAGCCTTCGGCTCCCATTGCACAGAAGATGTGTTCAAAATCTGTCATCTGAGCGCCTTCTCTAAAAAGATTTGCAACATCCGAAAGCTTTTTTGGCTGGAATGCAATCTTTGGAATCTCATAACCTGTTTTGCGCATTTCAAGACAGCGTTCCTTAAGATTGTAAACAGGTTCTTCCATATTGTGAACACTTCTGATTATTTTTACTCCAAAGGCCATTGCCGCATCCTGAATACTTGGAATGTGGAAATCTTCTTCAAAGTCTACATAGGCAAAATTTTTAGCTTTATCCTGGTCAGCAAATGCAAGCGCACGGCTAAAAAGACAGGTTCTTGAAAATTCACTTCCCGAAAAAAGTCCGCCGTCTATATCACGTCTGATTGTAAGGATACAGGGCTTTTTTATCATGGCTGGAAAACGTCTTGCGTAAAGCTGTTCTTCTTCCGTCAAATAATCAACTCTGAGTTCGACTAAATCAATATACTTAAAATATTTGTTAACAAGCTGTTTGTCTTCTTCTAGAGTTTTACCTGTTAATGTCATGCATATGAGCGGAGAATTCATTATTCAACTGTCTTCCTTGCTTCGACCTTATCGGCAACTGTGAGAACCAGTTCTGTGCCGGAAGGAACTTCATATGGAATTGTGAGGTTTCCACCCGGATGATTAAAGTTTACGATTGTATAGGTGGTTCCTTCCGGAGTAAATGCATCGAGCTTCATTGGAACAGGGAACGGATAATCAGCCAGTTTAATCTGGAAAATACCGTAAGCATTGTCGCCGCTGCCTGATTGTGGAAGAGCCATTTCTACAGAAACACGTGTGTAGTTAGGAATGTATTCTTCTGTAATTTCCTGCTGAGCAACAACAGTTCCAGGTTTTTCCTGATCTGTAGCAATGTGAGAATTAATATCAAATACAATTTTTGTACGTGCGATTGTCTGTAAAAGGTCGTTTATGCTCTGGCCGATTACATAAGGACGGCGTGTGTTTTCGTAGTTTGGACCACGGCTTACAACAAGTTTAACTGTAACAGGTTCCGAAATCTTAGAGCCCTCAGGTGGATCCTGTTCAAGAATTGTTCCGGCATCAGAAGCATCAGGAATGTAGCTTGGAGTTGCAAGAGTAATAAGAGGTGTTGTCTGACCTGCAAAAAGAGTCTGCAGTGACATCTGAACATCTGCAAGATTTTTTCCAACATAATCGCCGACTGCATCAACAACAATACCGCGGCTTATTACAAGATTTACACGGCTGTAGCCTTTTACAATTGCACCCGGCTGTGGATTCTGTTCAAGAACAAGTCCTTCATCTCCGGGAACATTTGAATAACGCAGATTGATTTTTGGATAAAGCTCCTTAATCTGCATTTCGATTAAAGCTTCATCCCATTTTTTTCCTACAACGTTTGGAACAAGAACCTTTTCGGCACCTTTTATATTTGTAAAGAATACTGCACAGCAAACCAGAATCATTAGAATAAAAGTGGCGATTACAACAGTAATCAGGGCCGGAATATTTGACTGAAGCTTTTCAAAACCATCCGAAAATCCAAGTCTTAAATTCTTTGGATTAAAAGGCTTGCGGGGCTTTTTTTCTTTCTTCTGTTTTACAGGAGTAGAGTCTGCTTCGTAATTATTGTCAAAATTGTCGCTCATATAATTGTTCCTTTTCTTCTATTTTAATACGCTTCCAATAAAGTTTTTTGCACCATTCATAAAGTCTTTGGCAGGCATTATGTTTTTTCCCTGGCGCTGAAGCTTTGTTATATTTAGTATTCCATAACCGGTTTTGACATAAATGCCACCGGTTTTCTTATTATATGCTAAAACCTTGCCGTATGGAAAGCCTTTATAAACTTCATCGGCTAAAAGCTTGCTGTAGGCTGGGTCTTCGGCCAGAATCTCCTGTGCATCTGCAAGAAAAACCTCACCGGCTTCCAGAATCTTAAGTGGAGAATCGTTTTCTTCCAGACACCAGCAGCAGGGATCAGGATTATAGGCTCTGATTTTTCTGGAAATAACTTCGGCACTTTCGTTCCAGTTGATTTTGGCCATGTCCTTTGTGATTGTATATGTATAAGTAATATTTTCTTTGTTCTGTGGCTTGCCTTTTATGCGTTCACCAGCAGCTGCGCTTTCTTTGATTACGTCTAAAATCATTTTGGCACCGGCTTTGGCGCTGTACTCAAGAAGATAGCCTGCGGTTGCAGATTCGGTAATCTGAACAAAATCCTGCTTTAAGATGTCGCCGGCATCCATTTTGAGCGAGAGAGTCTGAATGGAAATTCCAAGCAGTTCATCTCCTTCCAGAATTGCCTGCTGGACCGGAGTACAGCCTCTGTATTTTGGCAGAAACGACGGGTGAAGGTTAATTCCTCCCATCGGAAAAAGCTCAAGAAATTTTGGACCAAAGATATGACCATAAGCAAAGCATACAAGCATATCGGCACCAAGAGGTGCAATCTGTTCGCGGGCTAGTGCATCAAGGTGGTCGGGTGTAAACACAGGAAGTCCTTTTTCCTGTGCAAAAGCTGCAACAGGAGTAGGGGTCGGAGTTTTGTGCCTTCCTTTAGCTGTTGGCGGATTAGATAAAACACCTGCAATTTCAAAGCCAGTGGTATTCTGGTTTTCGTAGAGAAGTTCAAGTGTAATTTTTGCCGCCTCGGGGCTTCCTGCATAAAGTATTTTCATTTTGATTTTTTGCTTTCCTTTGCAGCAATTTTTGCCGCAATTTTGGCAGCCTTTGCAGCCTTAGCCTTTTCTTTTTCGGCAGCACGTTCTGCACGCTTTTTAAATTGAGCTTCGGTTTTTTCTGCAAAAGCTTTGTCGCCGCGGTCTATATACAAAATACCATCAAGGTGATCATATTCATGCTGAATGATTCTAGCCAGAAGTCCATCTGCCTCAAGAGTAAACGGACGGCCTTTTTCGTTTAAAGCCTGAACCGTAACCTTCGTTGGACGTGTTATTGTTTCGTAAACCTGAGGAATACTTAGGCATCCTTCGTCATAATCACTCATTTCGCTGGAGGTCTGAATAATCTGAGGGTTTATAAAAACTCTTTTTATATCGTCATCGGCTGTAAGAACAAACATTCTAAGACTTTTGCCAATCTGCGGGCAGGCAAGCCCAACCCCGTCATATGCTTCCATTGTTTCAAACATATCCTGAGCAAGCTGACGGATTTCGTCATTTACTTCTGGAACAGGCTGGGCCTTCTGTCTTAAAATATCTTCTCCAAGTTTTACAACTTCTAGAATCATAGATACCTTCTGTTATTTTTTTATTCTTAATCTTGCTGCTCTTGCGTGACCAGCAAGACCTTCTGAATCTCCTAAATATCCGGCTGCAGCACCGCTCTTTACAGTTCCAACCTTTCCTTCTTTTACATGAAGGGTTGTTACAGTCTTAAGGAACATTCTTACACTAAGTCCACCGGTGAATCTTGCGCTTCCGGAAGTTGGGAGTGTGTGGTTAAGACCAGCTGCGTAGTCTCCATAAACTTCTGCCGCATAGTGACCAATGAATAAAGAACCGTAGTTGAATACGGATTTTTCTATTTTGCTGCGGAGCTTTGAGTCTTCCATTGCAAGCTCAAGGTGCTCCGGAGCTTTTCTGTTGGCAACTTCGATTGCATCTTCAAGATTATCTACTATTATAATGAGTCCGCATTCATCAATACTCTTGCGGGCTGTTGCTTTAGTTGTAAGAGTCTCCAGCTGCGATTCAATTTCGGCACTAACCTTGTGGGCAAAGTCTTCGCTGTCGGTAACAAGGATTGGCTGAGCTACAACATCGTGTTCTGCCTGTGCAAGAAGATCGGCAGCAACCCATACTGGATTTGCGCTTTGGTCTGCAATAATCATTACTTCTGTTGGACCGGCAATAAAATCAATTCCAACTGTACCGTATACTGCTTTTTTTGCAGCGGCCACAAATTTGTTTCCAGGACCAACAATTACATCTGCCTTAGGAATAGATTCTGTTCCAAAAGCCATGGCTCCAATTGCCTGAGAACCACCTACTGCATAAAGGTGATTTACACCACAGATATAGGCGGCAGCCATAATTCCTTCGTCGGCATAAGGTTTTCCACCGGCATATGCTTTTCCTACAACGCCGGCTCCTGATTTTCCGGCTTCAATTTTATCATCCGGGTGAACTCGGGGTGGAGTACACATGATTACATTTTTTACACCGGCTGCAACAGCAGGAGTAATAGTCATTATTACAGAAGAAACAAGCGGGAAGCGTCCGGCTGGAACATAACAGCCTGCTGTTTCTACAGGAATTGTTTTTTGTCCTGTGATAATTCCCGGTTCAAGTTCTTCTTCAAAATCTTTAAATGATTTGCGCTGAAGCTTTGCAAATTTGAACGCAAGATCGTGTGAATAAACGATTGCATCATAAATGTCGCGTTTTTCCATACGGAGTTTTTCTGCAGCAGCCTTGAGCTCTTCCTGAGGAACTTCAAACTGAGCCGGAACTGCAACGTCAAATTTATTTCCATAAAGACGAAGTGCTGCGTCGCCACGTTTCTGAACTTCTTCCAGAACAGAGGTTACAACCTTATCATCTCCATCAAACGGGCGCCCCTTAAAAAAGTCGGCCTCTACTTCGTTATATTTTTGTATTTTAATCATAATTATTTCTCCTTGTGTCGGCGATCAAGCTCGTCGTAAACATCCTTCCAGCTTACGCCTTCTTTGTACATAAGTACGTTTACAAAGTAAAGCAAATCTGCAGCTTCCCAGATAACCTCATCCCGGTT
>JAEEGK010026740.1_pt1 | contig 11717 bp, 11 predicted proteins | sample 8958771 | NCBI WGS metagenome assembly JAEEGK01 (sample SAMN16246547, study PRJNA631951) | gut metagenome | biome: gut microbiome; feature: rumen; material: SC-attached | host: Bos | place: Iran: Karaj | collected 2018-10 | reverse complement strand
ATGATGGGCATCGAGAACTGCAAGGCGGCGGGCCTCCCGTTCCAGATTCACACGACCATCATGGACTGGAACCAGAACGAAATTTTTGACATCATGGACTGGGTCAAGGAAATCGGTGCGGTGAACCACCAGATTTTCTTCTTGATTCCCGTGGGTCGCGGCAAGGAAATTGAAGGTCACGCGCTTCGCGTTGCCGAATACGAAGGACTCCTCCGCAAGATTATGGAAAAGAGCCGCACGCTCGGAATCCCTGTCAAACCCACATGCGCCCCGCAGTTTTTGCGCATCGCAGACCAATTGGACATCAAGACGCGCTACAGCCGTGGCTGCCTTGCGGGCATAGACTACTGCATCGTGAGCCCCATCGGGAAGGTGCGCCCCTGCGCCTACATGATGGAAGAGGCGGGCGATGTTCACGATACTCCTTTCGACGAAATCTGGGCGAATGCGGACGTGTTCAAGAAGCTCCGCACCAAGGCTTATTCCGGTGCCTGCGGCAAGTGCAAGTTCAACGACCGCTGCGGCGGTTGCCGTGCCCGTGCCGCCTATTACCACGACGGTGACTACATGCAAGAAGACTCTTACTGTGCCTACGGGAGAGGAATTAAGTAAACAGTGTGCGATGTGAAATGTGTGATGTGGAATGATTGATATCTAATTTCACACTTCACACTACACACTTCACATTGTGGCGAAGTCACATAAACCACAAACCACGAATCACATCAACATGGATAATACGAACGACGACGAACGTTACATGCGCATGGCGCTCCGCGAGGCGGAGAAGGCTTTTGACGAAAAGGAAATCCCTATCGGTTGCGTTATCGTGAAAGATGGGGTAGTCATCGGTAAAGGCCATAACCAGATTGAGATGCTCAAGGACGCTACGGCCCACGCCGAAATCTTGTCCATCGGGACTGCCGCGAGCAGCCTTGAAAACTGGCGTCTGGACGGTTGTACTTTGTATGTAACGCTGGAGCCTTGCCCCATGTGTGCAGGCGCCATTTTGAACAGCCGAATCAGCCGTGTGGTCTATGGTTCCCCGGATACCCGTTTTGGCGGTTGTGGCACCACAATCGATGTCATTTCGAACAACGCACTCAAACGCGAAGTCGAAGTGGAGGGTGGTCTCCTGGCCGACGAATGTCTGGGTCTTTTAAAGGCTTTTTTCCAGAAAATGCGCCTTGAAAAAGGTGATTCTGGAAATAAGGGAATTAGTTAATACTATATTCTAAACATGAATTTCTTTAAGCTTTTTACGGGCTCTGTAGCCCTTTTCGCCCTTTGTGCTTGCGACGGGAATGAATTTACTCTCTCGTTCAACACTCAAAATGCTCCACAGCAGACCTATTTCCTCGAATCTTCCTTGAACGCCATTCTTCCGGCAATGGATTCTGTGTCCGCAACGCCCGAAGCCATGAATACGCATCTGGAAGTTCGCGCCACCAATTCACTTTTGACGGCATACGATGACGGTTCGGCCAAGTTCCAGCTGAAAATTGATTCCGTAGATTACAAGTCCGACAAACGTACGGTCGAAGAATTCAGCAGCATGGAACGCTACATGTCTACCGAACATTTCCAGTTCAAGATGGGTAAAGACGGTGCCATCCGCGACGCCGTTATCGAAGATTCCGTGATGCTCGGTACCGAGGCTTTGGACCTTATCCGCATCTTCCTCAAGGTGCAGCCCCTTTTGCCGGGCAAGCCGGTCAAGTTGGGTGAAACCTGGGAACGTCCGGTGGAAATTCCGGGTAATTCGGGCAAGACCGTGGTGTACAAGTCCTTTACTTTGGAAGACCATTACGTTCATGACGGAATCCAGATGGCTAAGGTCGGCATGAACCTGAAGTACAAGGAAGTGGCTGATTCCACCTCTGACCTGCGTATGGAAAGTAAGGGCTTTATCGTGGGCACGGGAACGATTCTGTTCGATATGACGAACGGTGTGATTTCTAGCGTGAAAATGGAACTGACCGGCGACCTGAGTGTAAATGACATCGTTGCCGACAACGTGATTCCTGACATGCATGTGATTCAGAAAATTAAACTGAGGAGTGAATTTTGATTCTAGGCTTTAAAAAATGGTCGGGGTTAGCCTTAACGACGCTCCTGTTTGCATATGCTGCCGTTGCGGGGGAGATGCCTTTCCCTTCGATTGAAAATGGCAAGGTGAAACTGGTAGTGGCGGATAGCCCTTATTTGCTGGAACAGGGTGCCGTTTTTTCGGCGAAAGACACTTTGGAAATTGAACCGGGTGTCACTGTGCTCATGGGTGAGTATGCGAAGCTGATGTTCCGCGGCTCAGTGAAGATTATCGGTACCGAAGCGGCTCCCGTGGTCTTCAGGAGCGCCGACTCCATCAAGAGCTGGAACGGCGTACACTTCGTGTCTGCCAATCGACCCTTTGAAATCAAGAACTTGATTATCGAAAACGCCTTCCGCAATACGGTGTTCCGTTCCAAGGGCATTTTCGAAAACGTGAAGTTCGTGAACAACTACTACGGTCTTTGGATTGATGACGTGCCCGAAGTATTCTTGGCCCGTTGCGAATTCGTGCGCAACCGATTTGCCCTTTCCATTCGTGCAGGGCAGGTGGTCGCTGCCGATACAAAGATCAACGATAACGTTTACGGCCTTTACCTGGAACCGGGTGGAAAGTTCGATGGCGACAAGGCCTTGATCAAGGATAACCTTGAAGCCGATGTTCGCAACGAAGCCGAAGAACTTGCTGCACAAGGTAAGCGTGTGAACAGGAACATTTGGCACCGTATCGAAACGTCTTTCTAAGGGAACTTTCGTGCAAGAGTCCTTTCGCAGATCCATTCGCAAGATGACGGACAGCAGTGTCCGTCTTTCGGTGCGCCCGAACCGCTCTACCATGATGGCGACACTTTCGCAGTCCATGATGGTGACGTGGTCCATTGTGCTGCACGAGCATTTGGATGCCATGCTGAATGACCCTGCGGTAAACGTGGGAACGACGGAACTGATTTCGTACAGTGAAACCGCTTGGAAATTGGCTGATTCCAGTTTCCCCCAGATTGTGGCAGATGCCAACAAGCTTTATGACGAATTCCGCACCAAGTGGATGCAGCGCTTTTCGACAGACGAAGTGATGCGCCTGCTCTTGGAAGGCGGAGATTTCTTGCATCACGACGAAGAAAAGGGTTGGGCCCTGACGGTCAAGAACAATAAGCAAGACATTAACGCTTTCTATTCAGCGACGATTCACCTGTTGGTGAGCGACGCCGAACCGTTGTTCGTCCGCATGCACGGGCGCGTGATGCAGTTGCAGGAAAAGTTGTGCAAGTACTGGCACTCCGAAAGCGCCGTGGATGCGGTGTCCAAACTGCTTCCCAGTTTGGAAGCGTCGCTCCGCGATAAGGAAAACGCCCTGGTGGTTTCTCTCCGCAGTTCTTTGAATGCCTTAGCTAAGAAGCGTTTTGCGGCAGCATTCAACACCAAGAGCCCCGCGCACTATTACAGCTCGGCAGCCTCTTGTGCCCGTAATGTGGGCCGCTATTGGAATCCGCATTATGCCTACGAAAACGGATTTCTTGCCTTTACGGATGATTTTTGTGACTACGCACGTGGCTTAACCCTTCAGATTATCGAATGGTACCAGAGCAAGTGGGCGCTTTTTTTGCGCGGGTTCTCTCGCGGTCAATTGAATTTATTTGAGGTGAAAACATGAAAAATTCATTCCAGATCATTTTAGCACTGACTATAGTGGGACTTTTAGCCCTGGTGATAGCCGCACTTTATTTCGGCGCACCGCTCTTTGGCTGGATCATCATGGCGGCTATCTTTGCCGTATTTGTCGGTGAACAGGTGGTTGCCCTCAAGACGGTGAAGCAAATCTCTGCCGAAACCGAAATTTTGGAAACTTGCAGAAATCGTGGCGGCTATGTCAATGGTGACGGCGTAGTGGCAAAGCGTGTGGCTTTGGCTCAGAACTTGATCGCCAAGAACATTCGCCTGGATTCTTCCATGGCCTATGAAGTGCTTTCTAACAGCGTTTCTATTGCCGTTCCCAAGAGCGCTGGCGGTACGGTGATTCTCCTTGGCTTGATGGGTACGTTCTTTGGCCTTATGTATTCTGTAGCGACAGCCGGTGGTGCTATCGATAATTCTACGACTCAGGGCACTCTCGATACCATTCAGCTTTTGTTCCAGAACATGAAGGGTATTTTTGGCACCAGCCTTTGCGGCTTGTTTGCCGCCTTGATTCTGAATGCCAGCCGTAACATGATGGTCTCGGCTCGCGATGCCTTTGTGGCTAAGCTCGACGCTCTGACTCTAGATATGCAGGGCGCCGCAAATGGCGAAAGCGAAGAAGCCATGGCCCAGACGGAACTGGAACGCCTCTTTGATTCTGTCGAAAAGAATTTGTCTGTTGTCGCGTCCTCTGTAAAGGATGGCCTTTCGGGTGTCGTTTCGATGGTTGGCGATGAACTGTCTTCCATGACTTCGAAGTTGAACGAATCTCTTGCCGCTGCAGCCGTGAACATGAACAAGGCAGTGGAAAACATGGGCCCCTCGGTCAAGGATTCTCTGGCAGGAGCCTTTACTCCGATGGAACAGAACATCAAGAGCCTTTCTGCTTCTGTAGAATCGATTCCGTCTAAACTCGATGAAAAGTTGAACGGAATTTCTTCGACCCTCAAGGCTTCTCTCGAAGGTGTTTCCTGCAATGTGGAAATGGCTCTTTCGAAGGTGGCTTCCGATGTGAAGTCTGGCTTGGATGGCGTTGCCTCTGCAACGGAATTGGCCATGACCGATTCGACGAAGAATGTGGCCGCCGCCGTGGCCGAACAGGTCAAGCAGTCCGACGAACAGTGGAAATCCTTTATGGAACGCCTTTCTGCCGAAACCCTCAAAAATGTGGACAGCCAGAAAGAAGGTCTTGAAACGCTCAAGAACGTTGCCTTGCAGGTGGCCGAAAAGGCTCAGGCCGGTTCTGCCGAGCTCAGCAATTCTGTGGCGGAAAAACTCTCGGCCCTGTCTTCGGATATCCTCGGTGCATTCCAGAAACTTTCCGAAACTTCTGCCGTGTTGCTTGAAGCACAGAAGGCCCTTACCGAAAGCATCGATAACCGCGTGGTCAAGGAAAAGGAAGCGACGGATGCTTTGGGTGGAAACATTGTGGAAACCGCAGAACTCATGCGTGTGAACCAGTCCGAACTCAGCGCCAACTTGGAAATGCTGCGTGCCGGCCTCGAAACGATTCTCGAAAAACTTTCGGGCGATACCGCAGAACGCGACGAAGAAGAAAGCTTTGTGGAACACCTCAACCAGTCTCTGGAAGCCTTCCACGAACGCGCCAGCGAAGTGCTTATGGAAAACGCCGTCAAGACGCAGGAAATTTTGCTGGAAGTTTTGGAACAGACTCAACGTTCTGCCGTTCAGCAGCCTAAGGTCGAGGGCTAAGCATGCGCTTCAAGAAAGACGAAAACAGCAATCCTTGGATGGCGTACACGGACTTGGGTGTTGCCCTGGTTTCGTTGTTCATCCTTGCGTTTGTGGCGATGGCGACTCTTAAGGAACAAAAGGCCGAAGACCTGACGCGTACCGAAGAAGAAGTGCTCAGCTGCCAGGAACAGATGCGTAAAATTGCGGCGGAACGCAATGCGCTTTTGTCCAAGAGCTTGCAGACTTCCATCGAGGCGGGCCTTATCGCTCTCGAAGATGGTAAAATCCAGATTCAGGCCAGTTTCCTTTTCCCGATTAACGGCGCCGACCTTACCAAAGAAGGCGAGGGTGTGATTCGTGGCATTAGCAAGGGCCTTTTGGAAGCTCTTGATTCTACCGACGTGATCATGGTGAGCGGCTTTACCGACGATACTCCGGTGAAGTCCAAGACTTATACCAACTGGAACCTTTCTACCGAACGTGCCGTGAACGTGGTCAAGACTTTGATTGCGCAAGGGTTCCCGCCCGACAGGCTTTTTGCTGCAGGCTTTGGCGAACACATGCCCAAGTACCCGAACGACAGCGAAGAACACCGCCGTTTGAACCGTCGCGTAGAAATCGGTGTAACTCCGCTCCAGAAGATGACGCAGGAATAGTTAGGCTTTTATGCAGGAACGCTTGGAAACATTGCGTACGGGAATCGATGCTATCCGCAAGAGCGGAAAGCTGCCCCATTGGCGTATGGTCTATGCCGAAAACCTGCTGAATCGTGCCGGAGAATATCTGGCGGTCGATAGGCTTCCTGAAGCGAACATGGTGGCCGATAAATTGGATCGCTGGATCAAGACGCATACTCCGCGAGTCGATTCGTCTGAACGGTTTTCCGAAAATCCCATGGTTTTCTGGAATGCGGAAATGCTTTTGGGCATGTCTGCCAAATTGAAGCAGACGCTGCTTGAAAAACGCCAGCTGGTGCCTTCTACGGAACGTGAATCGACGATCCGCCGCTTGAACCTGGTGGAAGGCTGGATCCGCGAAGGCCAGCTCTTGCAGGCCCACGACGAGCTTCTGGCTCTCCGTACGGCGCTCATTGCCCGCTTAAGGCGTAGTTTCCGTGCCCGCTTGGTGGCAACCGATTTGTACCACGGCTCGGTACAGCCCGCAGGAAGCCTGGTCGGCCCGTACAACGCCTTGCATACGCTCGAAGAGACCTTCCATGTGGTGGGCGAGCGCGACCCGATTTGGATCGAAGACTTCCTCGAAATTTATAACGACTTGTTCCGTGTGGTGGAACGCCTCGTTCCTCAAGACAAAAAATAAGTCACAAAATAAGTTTGGCGATAAAAAAGAGCTCCCGGAGGAGCTCTTTTAAATTTTGGGGTGTGAGCGATTAGAAACCGATGCTCAGCTGGCCCATGTAGATACGTTCTTCGTCCTGGCCGGTGTAGTAGCCGAGTTCTTCTGCCCAGGTAGCGAATTCGACCGTAATGAAGCGCAGGGCTTCGATGGCGAAACCGGCAGAGGGGTAGCCGCCCTTGAAACCGCCCGAAAGGCGCAAGGCGAGGGCGCGGATTTCGTTGTTGTAGCCCGGCCATGCAAGCAAATTCTGCTCGACTTCAAGACCCATGTTCAGGTGAGAGAATACCTTGTAGTTTTTTTCGTTGCTGAATGCGTCGGCATAGTCGCAAGCGATATTGAACTTACGAGCGTAACCGGTGTTCTTGTTGAAGAATCGGGGGCTGTAGTTGAAACCGGCGGTAAAGTTCGGCGTGATTTTGTCGCCGGCCAGTTCCTTGAAGTAGACATCACGAAGCGATGCGCCGACTCTGAATTCACGGGTTAGCTGGTAGAGCACGCCCAAGTCGATACCGGCAGAAACGGATTTGAAGTCGAAAATGTTGTCGGTGACATCGTGGTAGCGGTCTTCAAGAGTATCTTGCAGGGCGTCGTAGTTCAAGACGTCCACGGTAATCATTTCGACCTTCTGGCGCTTGGCCATCTTGACACCCAAACCGACAGAGAGGTTGTTGGTGAATCCGTACGAGATACCGGCCTGAGCCACACCGTCGACGTAGAAGGTATCGATGGCGAGGAACGGAAGAACAAGGCCTCCGTCCAGGTAAGGGGCGACATTACCGTCAACCCAGATTGCACCGCCGAATCCGTGGAATGCCATTTCGGCATCCATCTTGATTTTCATGGTCAGGTACTTGTGGTCATAATTGTTCAGCTTGTGTACCAGTTCGGGGTGGGCTGCGAGAGTGTCCAGGAGCACGTTTGACTGGCTTAGACCGTTATCATTGGCGTAGTTTCTTGCGTTCTTGTAAATCTTCTGCAAGTCCTTGGCCACGTTGTAGGTCGAAAAATAGGTTTCGAACGGACCTGCGCCGCCCAAGTTCAAGCGCATGTCGCCCAAGAAGTTGCGGGGATAGTAACCTTGTTCCGGGCGCATTTCGTAGTTGCCCAGACGGTTAATCTGGCTTAAGCCTGCGTAGTTGAAGTAGATGGCTTCCTTGTCGTCTACAAGGGCCACATGGGCGTTACCCATGGCTTCGGCACGTAGGGAGTGGTGCGTCGGGGCCTTGGCCGCAAAAGAGGCGACTGCAAGTACAAAAATCAAGAAAAACAGAATCTTTTTCATCGCTTAGTTCCTCCCTTCAAACCACTGCATAAAGCGCTGCTCGTTGTAGTTTACCCAGCATCCGCCGATGTACTTCTTTCGGAAAGCGAGATCGTAGGCAGGGGGATAATGGGTATCCTTGGCAACAGCCCTCTTGTAGGCGTCGTATTCTTCGAAGGGCAGGTTTTCCGGATTGAAAATGATTCCGGCTGCAAAGACGAAGCGGTGGTCGCCAGCGGCTACGCGGTTCTTGTATTCGGGATAGATAAACTTCCATTCGCGATCGAGTTCGCTTTTGGTTTCGGAAACCGTCTTGCCGTTCATGTCGATGTCGACGGTGGTGTACTTCTCGTTCGGTGCAGCCCTCTTGACCACGCGGAGGTCCTTGATGGCGGTCTTTCCGGCAGCGACATTCTTGAGAATCATGTCGTTGTCGTATTCGATTTCGTTCGTCTTGTCGCTCACGTCTTCGTCGATTTCGCCATCGCCGTCGTTGTCTTCGCCGTCGTAGAGTTCTTCGTCGACGCATCCGTCGCCATCGTCATCGAGAATGTCGCTGTAGCCGAACTGGCCGATGATGATGTTCAAAGTCTTGGTCTGCTGGTCTTCGTTATTCTTGGCTTCTTCGGTTTCTTGGGCCAGAGCGCCACACATGCTGCTCACGGCAGAGCGCTGGGCTTCGTCCTTCAGGTTGTCAAAGCCTTGCAGGTAGCTGTCGAACATCTTGGTCATGCTTTCGGGGCTTTCTTCGCAAGTCTTGAAGACCGCGTTGAACGATTCCACGGTTTCGGCCGGGTCATTCTTGAGGTTGTTCAAAACGGAAGCCATGTCGCAAGAGTTTTCTTCGCCTTTTTTCAGGGAACAGCCATCCATACCCTTGGTCGTCTTTCTTAACACGAGCATGGTCTTCATCATCTGGAGAACCATGTAGCCTTCAGAAATCGTCTTGTAGGTTACGATACCGTCGGTTTTTCCGTTCTTGTCTCGTTCGATAAAGGCGTCTGCAATGACGTTTACGGAATCGATGGTTGTCTGGAGTTGTCCGGCAACTTCGTCAGACATGCCCGAGAAAGGAACCTTGGAATCGCGGCTTGAATTTACGTAGGCAAGGAGCGAAAATACGTTGGTTTCCTGGTTGCCGTTCAACATGCGGTTCAGGGTTGCCTTCATGAGTCCGAACCAGGCTTGAGAATGGTTCGAGTCGGCGGCAATGGCCTTATTGAAATAATTCTCGGCTTCGGAGTATTCGTTGCTGCGGATTTTCTTGTAGCCTTCGTAGGTGAGGGCATCCGCGTCGCTGTCCTTGATGTTAATGCTTTCAGTCGGGTTAAAGATGTTGCATCCGGCAATCCCCAAAGAAATTATAAATGCCGAAGCCCATAAAAATTTGGATTTACGTACGTTTTTCATGACACTTTTTCCCATTTTCCTAAAAGATAACATTATTCTTACAAAAAGACATCTATAATCTGTTTTTTGTGAGGTTTTTTGAAATTCTTTCGATAATCGCGGGTTTTTAGGGCTGTTTTTTCATAATTTGGTAAAATATCTATCTTTGTAGTATGGAATCTTATCGAGAGTATTTTCCGACAAAGGCGTTTCGTGTAGCGGAAATGCGCCTTGCAACCCTTTTGAGGGCGGAAAGAGATCGCCTAGATGCGATTGCTGCATCTTTGGGGCGAGAATCGGCGATAGGTCCGGACAATCTTCTCGAAGAACTCCCTCGAATCAAGGATTTTACGCGGGAATACCACAGGCTTTTTTCGGAGTATTTGGAAGCGGTTTTGCCGCAGCAACCGCGCCCGATCCAATGCAGGCCCGCTTGCGGAAACTGCTGTCATCATTACCCGATGTCGGTAGAACCTTTTGAGCTGGTGACATTGTATTGCGACCTCCGGGGGCGGAATGACCTCTTGGATATCATGGAAGCTTGCCAGGTAAGGTCGTCGCTTTTCAGTAAATTTTTTGAGACGAGAAGGGCCGAAGGCGGCGTTCCCGATCAGATGGATTTGGACGATTATGCCGAAGACAAGGCCCTGCACGACTATTTTAGCGCCTGGAACCCCTGCCCGTTCTCGGACAAAAAGGGGGATTGCACGGTGTATCCGTTGCGTCCGGTGTCTTGCCGCATGTATTTTAGCGAAACGGACCCGAAGTTTTGCACCCCGGAGCATTTGCAGACGCCCGAGAACGATAGCTATATTGTTTATTTGCCGGACAGCATCGAAGATGCCGTGTACGGAATATCGGAACATTACGCCCTATTGGATTTGCCCGAAAGCTATTTTGGCGGACTTTTGGCGGTAAACCGTTTCGAAGGCCTGATAGGCGAAAATAGAGAATGAATTTGTTTGGAATGCAATTAGACCTGTTCGGGAACAATTCCGATTCTCCCGAGAAACCGGCAAAGCCGAAAGTGCCGGCTTCGGTTTCGCAGAACGGGCTGGTGCATTTCAAGTACAATTCCCAATTGAAGAAGAGTATCCGTTGTAAGGGGGGAGTGCTGTTTGGGCACCCCGAGGTGATTTTGCCTGCCTACATGAAGGATGCGGAATTTGCCCCGGCGCGTGAATTGGCGGCCGAGTGGGCGGAACATGCCATCAAACGCAAGACGGCCAAGAACAAGGCTATTATCAAGGATTTAGTCAGCCGTTTTTGGACGCTGGTAGAACAGATCCTCTCTGATCGAGGCGATGAATCCTTGTCGAGCAAGGGCCGCCTTCCGCCCATTAAGCCGCAGGGGAAGTATCACAATTTGAATGATGTGCTTGCCGCAATCAATAGCACTTATTTTGAAGACAAATTAACTTGCCGCATCACCTGGAGCAATCGCGTGGGCGGACTCAGTTTCCATTCGGTCCGCCAGGATCCTGTAACCGGCGAAGAATTCCATTTGATCAGCATCAGCAAGGGCTACGATGCGGCCAACTGCCCGGAATATGCCGTGGCCGGAGTCGTGTACCATGAATGCCTGCATATCGCGATTCCGGTCGAAATCAAGAATGGCCGTCGCATTGTGCATGGCCGTAACTTTAGGCGCCGCGAACGCCAGTACATCTATTACGACGAGTGGATTAAGTGGCATAATCAAGTTTTACCGCTTAATATCCGTAAAATGCGTCGCCACGGGGAATTGTAGTTTTTCTATCTTTGCATTGTTCAAAATTTCACGTGACTAAGTCACAGGATTAGATCAATATGGCAATGCAAGACATGAATGACCAGGTGCAGGCTCGCCTCGCGAAGCTTGACAAGTTCAAGGAAATGGGTGTGGAGGCTTATCCGCACAAGTTCAACCGTACGCATGATTCCAAGGTTTTGAAAGAAAATAAGGAAGCCCTGATGGCTTCCGGCGAAGAAATCGCCTTCGCTGGCCGTGTGGTTCGCTTTAACCGCAAGGGCAAAATGTGCTTTATGCACCTCAAGGACCGTTACGGTCGCTTGCAGGTGGTGGTCGCCCGTGACGAAGTGGGCGAAGAAAACTACGAAATCGTGAAGATGACCGACCTTGGTGACTTTATCGGCGTGAACGGTTCCATGTTCGAAACCCAGACGGGCGAATACTCCGTGCACGTGAAGAAGGTGACCATGCTGTCGAAGGCCGTGCGTCCGCTTCCGGTGGCCAAGGAAAAGGTTGACGAAAACGGTAACAAGGTCGTGTTCAATGAATTTGCCGACG
>JAEEGK010026739.1_pt1 | contig 11717 bp, 6 predicted proteins | sample 8958771 | NCBI WGS metagenome assembly JAEEGK01 (sample SAMN16246547, study PRJNA631951) | gut metagenome | biome: gut microbiome; feature: rumen; material: SC-attached | host: Bos | place: Iran: Karaj | collected 2018-10 | reverse complement strand
CCCAATCCCCAATCCCCAATCCCCATTTTTTTAAAATATAATTTTAATTTTTAGTCTAAAAATAAAATAATTTTTATAAAATAAAATTTAAAATAATTTATTAAACTTATAATAATAAAATAATAATTAAATTCTGTAAAAATAATAAAAAAAACTTATAATTATTATTTCATACCAAAAAATTTAAGAGATCCTTAATAAAATAATTATTATATTCAAAATTTAAAAATTAAAATAATTTTATTATGCCAACAAAATCAAAAAAAACAACCGAAATTTTTTTCTTAACAAACATTTATTTAATAATCGTTTTCATTCATTTATATTCATGTTTTTATCACATAGAATCAATTCGTCGTTCAACAAAAGTTTTATTAATGCCAATGTTAATTTTAATCTATCGAGAAATAACATCAGCAGAAAATTATTCAAAATACATAATAAATGGATTATTATTTGGTTTTACAGGCGATGCAATTTTATTATGTGATGGAAAAAGTTCTTTATTAACAATTGGAATTTTATCATTTTTAATTGGACATTTATTATACATTTCATTATATTTAAGAGAAATTGGTAGAAAAAATTTTTTAAACAAAAAAATAATTTTGATTATTATTTTTATTTTTTATAGTTTTGTTACTTTTTTAACTTTTTGTGGAATTAAAATTGGGATTTTAAAAAGAGGAGTTTTTTATGAAGCGACTTTTTATTTATTTATTTTAGAAATTGAAAGTTGTTTGAGTTGTTTTTATTTTTATATTAAAAAAGAAAAATGGAGTTTTATTAATTTTTTGGGAACGAATTTTTTTTGGTTGAGTGATTTTATTTTAATTCGAGATTTATTTTATAATGATAAAATTAAATATTATTTAAATTTCATTGTAATGTTTACTTATATTATTGGACAAACTTTTATTATGTTAGGAATGAGTCAAATAAAATTAAATAAAAAAATCGAAAAGAAAAAATTTATTATCGCATAATAAAATTTTTATAAATATGAATTTAATTTAATTTGGTAATTTGATTTTAAATATTTATAATTTAATATTTTTATTATAAATTTAAACTAAAATAAAAATAAAGTTAAATTTAAATAAATTTAAATTTAAATGTCTTTTTTAGAAAATTTATCAAACGCAATAGAAAAATCAATCGAAACTCAAAAAAACATTCCAGATGAAATTCCTTTAAACATCAACATTTTTTCAATAGGAAAATGTTTAGGTCACGGTCAATATGGACGCGTTTATTTCGCTGAGGATAAATTTCTCAATAAAAAATTCGCACTAAAAACAATCGAAAAAAAAATGCTAAATAAAAATTATTCTCAATTAAAATACGAAATCGAAATTCACGTTCGTTTAAAGCACAAAAACATAATAGAAATGTATGCGTATTTTTACGATGAAAATTTCATTTACATTCTATTTGAATACGCGCGATTTGGAAGTTTATTTGATGTATTAAAAAATCAAAATAAATTAATAACAAAAACAAAAATTTTCCAAATAATTTATCAAATTAGTAAAGCATTATTACATTTAAAGCAAAAAAAAATAGTTCATAAAGACATAAAATTAGAAAATATTTTAGTAACAGAATTAAATGAAAAAAATATTATTGTTAAACTTGGTGATTTTGGCTGCGCTACACAATGTTTTACTAAAAAAATATTTCAATTTAGTAAAAAAGGAACTGCGCAATATTTAAGCCCAGAAATTATTATTACACATAAATTCGATTATAAAGCTGATGTTTGGGCTTTAGGAATTATTATTTATGAAATTTTAACTAATGGAATTTCGCCGTTTAATTATGAAAATAATAATAAAATTTATGATGAAATTAAAAATTATTCTGATTTTAAAAGTATTAGTGAACCTATTAAAAAATTGCATGTTGATGAAGATTTGGTTGATTTGCTTGCGAAAATGTTGGAAAAAGATTGTAATAAAAGAATTAATGTTGAACAAATTTTAGAAAGTAAATATATATTAAAAAATATTAATGTTTATGAAGAGAATGATTTTAATAATAAAAATTAAAATATTTTTTTTTATATGTAAAATTAAATAAAAATATTATTATTATTATTATTTTATTTATATTTTATTTAATAATAATTATTGTTGTTATTATAATTGTTGTATTGATTGTAAATGTTTTGAGAATAATTTGTTTTATTTGGTTGATAATTATTATTATTATTATTGTTATTATTTGCGATGGAATATTTTTTATTAAGAATATTTTCACTGCGATTTATTAAATTTTGATAATTGTTGTTGTTATTGTTATTATTTTGTTGAATATTAAATTTATTTCCATAAGTTTTGTTATAAATATTTTGATATGAGTAATTAGGTTGATTATTATTATTATTAAATTGTTGTTGTTGAAAATTATTATAATTATTATTATCATAATTATTATAATTATTATTATAATTATTATTATCATAATAATAATTATTATTATTTTGTTGATAATAATTATTCTCATTATAATTATTATAATCAAAATTATTATTATTATTATTATAATTAGGATAATTTTTATAATCATTAAGAATTTTATTTTGTTGTGGATTATTAATATCTTTTTGAATATCATCCATGACATCATTTTGATATAGATTATTTTGTGCTTTGATTTTGGCTAATCTTTCCATATGTAATTTTTTTTGTTCATTTAATTTATCTTGATATTCTTTTTCCCACAACTGACTCATTCTTCTTTCATACAATTCTTGTTGATGTTCTTTATCGATTTTATCTTGTTTTAATTTCATTTGATATTTTAATTCACCTTGATGAAGAACTTTCTTTTCTTTTTCTTCTCTTTTTAATTGTTCAACTTTTTCATTATATTTTTTAATTTCATTATCCAAAATTTCTCTTTCTTTCAAAATATTTTTTTTTTCAATTTCTTCCAAATTTTTTTTATTTAATAAAGATTTCGCTCGATCTTCATAAACTTGTTTCATTAATTCAATTCTCGCTGCTTCATTTTTGAGCCATTTTTCTTGTTCTTTTTGATATTGTTTTTCTGCTTCTTCTGCTGCTAATTTGTCCATCCACATTTCATTTTCTTTTTGTTGGTTCATTTTATATTCAAGAAATTGTTTATTTTTTTCGAAATCTTTGATTTTTTTAATTTTATTCAAACGATCAATTTCATCTAAAGCTTTTTCTTTATTAATAATGTCATTAATCATTTTTTTATCTTCGTTTTTTTCTTTTTGAATTAATTCATTACGATTTTTTTCTTCGCGTTCATTAAATTCTTTAATATCAGCGTTGACTTGTTTATTTAACATTAAACGTTCATAAGCGTTTTTTTTTTCGTTTTCTTCGTCTTTTTTCCATTGTTCTCGCAAACGAATTTTTTCTTTTTCGTTGATTTCATTTGCGTGTTTTAAAGCTTCTTTTTGTTGATTTTTTTGCCATTCGATGTATTCAACATTTTTTTTGTTTTTTTCTTTAATTTCTTTTTCTTCTTTTTTTTCACGTTCGATTTTTTTTTCGTAGTCTAAATTATTTAAAATTGTAAAAGCATCTTCGATTTTTCTTTCTTTCACTCGTTGTTTTAATTTATCTATCATTTGATTTTCTTGTTCTAAATGACATGCGAAATTGTTGTATTCACTGTCGTTTTTTCTTAATTCATCTGCTTCATCGTAGAATTTTTTATTTGCGATTTTGGTTATGATTTTTTCATGTTCGATTTGACGAAGTTTTTTTAATTCGTTTAATTTTTGTTCCATTCGTTTTTTGTTTTGTTCTGGTGTGTCTAAATTATTAATTAATTCTTGATGATAAATGTTATTTTCTTGCATTAAAAGTTCGCTGAGTTTTTTTTTGCGAATGTCGAGAAAATTTTCTTTTTGATTTTTGTATTTTTTACGTTCGAAATTGTCGGATTTAATTTCGTTTATTTTGTCGGTTTTTGATTCGAATTTCGCATATTCTTTATTTATTAAATGAGATTTTAAATAATTGTTGTAATTAATTATTTTTTCGCTTGTTGAACGTTCATCATTAATGAATTTATCATAACGAAAATTGCTCGTCATTATTTAAATTAAAAATATTTTAATTTTTAATTAAAATTTTATTAAAATTTATTAAAAAATTTTATTAAAAAATATTAAAATTTAATAATATTAAAAAATGGATTTTTTATTTGAAATTTTTGATAATTTTTTTTCTTGTGGTCAAAAAAAAACTTTTCTAATTGACGAAAACGACAAAGATTTAAATGATTATTTTTCATTAATAGAAGATTCATTAAAAACATGTTCAAAAAATTCACCTATTAAAAACATGCACAATTTCCAAATCCAAAAAAACAAAATGAATTTCAACAACATGAATTTCGACACTTACAGCAACGATAGTTTAATCAACAAAAAAGATGGAATGTATCAAATAAACAATCAAAATTGGAAAGATTTCATAATAACAAAAATCGACGAAGAATATCAAAGAGGAAACAATTGGAATTTCGACTATTTCAACGATTTAATAAACAATAATTATTTATCTGATTCAGAATGGTTGAATTATTTTTTTTGGAGCAATTTCGAACAAAAAACAAAACCAAATTGTTTAAATTCAAACAAAAAAAATTTCTATCCTCAAAGTGATTATTTCACATACGAAATCATTAAAGATAATTCATTAGATGAAATTACAATGCAATACGTAAAATATAAAGAAAGAGTTTATGATTTAATTAATTTAATTAAAGAACAAATAATGAATTTTTTACATCCAATTAATATTATTATTAAATGTTTTGTAAAAAACTTCACGAAATTCGTAAAACAAACGATTAATGAATTAAAACAAATGAAAAATAAAGAAGAATTTAAATTTCATTGTAAAAATAAATACGATGATGTTATTAATCAAATGAACATTAATATTTTTAATATCGTTCAAACACTCACTTTAATTTACAGCAAAATTCCTAATTATCAAGTGATTATTGATGAAAGAGACGAATTTAATAATTTAATCACTGGAATTATTTTTGATTATAAAAACATTTTAATCAAAAACAAAAATAATAATAATAATAATAATGAAAATGAAATTATTAATTTCAATGAAGATGATTTAATTTTCAATGAAGATGATTTTGATATTTATAAATATTTATTTGAATTAATTTCACTTCGCCGCGAAGAACAAATTTCAATATTCAAAAACGCTTTAATTAAAAACAAAGAAAAACTTCCCGAAGAATTAAACATTAAACCGCAATTTTGTTTGAATGAAAAAAGTATTGAATATTTCGAAAAAAAATTTCAATACATCGAAGAACAAATTAACATCAATCCTTATGAAAATACAATAAAATTATTAAAAACAATTAATAATTATAATAAACCTCTCGATAAATTAATTTTAACCAACAAAATCAGCAAATGCATGAGCGAAGAAATAACAAAATTTTGGAACAATTTCGACCAAAAAAACGAAGTTAGAGATTTAGGCATAGAAAGTGATGATTTAGAAAGCATTTTAAAATTCATTGTAATTAAATGTGAAATGCCTGATTTAATTATTAATTTAGAAATGATTCGTAAATTCACCTCAATGAAAACAAACAGTAGCACAATGCTTGGTTATTATTATTCAATGATTGACGTTGTTGTAATGCAAATCATGGGCCAAGAAAATGAAATTGAATTTTTAGGAACAGAAGAATAATTTAATTAAATTAAATTTATTTAATTTATAATATAAAATAATTATTTCCCATTTATTAATTGAATTTTATCTTTTCCTGTTTTATGTTTACATATTTTCACTATTCTTGTTCCAAATTGTAATGTGCTTATGCTTTCAGGCAAATCTTTTAAATTGGGAGAAATGTGTAAAATTAATAAAATATTGTAATTTTCATTCAAACTTTCTTTTAAATAATGTGTTAATTTAGAATCTCGATAAGGAACATGTGATGCTTTAGTTGCAATGCTATTTAACACTGTGCTTAAAGCATGTAAAGATAAATTTATATTAATCGCTTCTTTTTTTATATTTTCATCTTTGCAATTTGATTTACTTATTCTTTCACTTCCAGCTAAATCAATGATGTTTAATGTGCTTCGAGTGATTTTATTATTGTTGTTTGTTATTTTTAATTTAAATGTAAAAATACAATGCGATCGCGAACTTCGTTCATTAAAATCATTATTACCAATATGTCTAAATTTACTAGCGAGTTTGAATAATTTCTTCGCTTCTTCTAGATTATTAATAGCAACTGGTAATAAATCCGGAATCATTAAATTTCCGTTTGATTCGTAAATATTTAAATTAGGTAAATTTTCATCTAATAAATTAAATATTTGTTCTTTATAAATTTCAATAATTGTCAAAGTTAATCTAATATTATTATTATTATTATTCTTAATCAAATCAAAAATTTCTTTTGCCGCGCGCATAACAATTCCGGAATTATTAAAATCATCCGGTCCTTGAATTGTATAAGTTTTTCCTGTGCAAGTTTGGCCATAAGCGATAATGCAAATATTATTTCCATTAAACATTGATTGAATTAATAACGAACATTCTTCATAAACATTTTGTTGTGTGCTATTTTTATCGAAAATATAATCAAATTCGAATGATTTTATTCCATTTTCATTGATTAAAATTGAATCGTTGTTGATTTTTATTAAATCGTTATTATTAATTAATTTGTTGTTTATTATTTCTGATGGAATGAAAGGACGTAATCTGCACATTACTCGTAAATTTCCGCGTAAATACATGTATCGATTATGAATTTTTTGACGTAGAAATTTTTCATTTTCGAGTTGATTTTGGAGATTAAAATTTAATTCTTGTGTTTTTTGTAGATTTTCTTTTAATTCTTTAATGTTGATATTTTTATAATTTTGTTGTTCGATTAAATTTTTGAAATAAATTAAAATGTTATTTGAATTTTCTTGTAAATTTTTTGGAATGTTTGTTAAATAATTTCTATTTAATTTTAATGCGTTTTCGATTTTTTTGTTGTTATTGAAATTTATTAATTTGAATTTTGCTATTTCAAGAAAATTAAATTTCCATAAATTTAATTCAATTTGTAATGAAAAAAATTCGTTTTGGAATTTTTCTTGTAAATTATTAATGTCTTTTTCTGAATATTTTTTTTCTTGAGTTTGAATTAAAAGTTTTTTATTTTCATTAACAACGTTGTTAAAATCATTGAAAATATTTTGATATTTTTCTTTTAATTCTAAGAATTTTTCATGTTCGATTTTGTAATTTTTTAATGAATTTAATAAATTTTTATTTTCATTATTTAAATTTTCATTTTCATTTGATAATTTTTCATTTTGTGAATTTAAATTTGAATTTGAAAATTTTAATTTTTCATTATTATTAATTAAATTAATTTTTTCTTGAAGAATAATTTTAAATTCATTTTTAATGTTTTTTAATGAATTTATGTAATTAATATTTTCTTCTTTTAAATTTTTTTTTTCTTGTTCTAAATTATTAATAATTTGTTTCATTTTTTTTGTTTCATTTTGAAGTTTTTTCATTTGTTCTCGAAATTGTTTAAAATCTTCAATGTGTTCTTCAATAGAATTAATTTCATTTTGTAAAATTCCATGTGCGTTTTTATATTTTTTATTTTTAATTTCTAAATCATTTTTTATTTTATTTAATGAATTTATTTCATCTTCATAATTTTCAATTTTATTATTCAAATCAAAATTCGTTTGTTTATAATTTTTATTTTGATTTAAAATTTTTTCATATTTTAATTTTAAATTATTTAAATTTTGAGAAATTTGAAAATTTTCTTGTTTGTAATTTTCAATTGTTGATTTTAAATTATTTTCATTTGATTTTATTTTTTGATAATTTTCTGTTAATTTTTTAATTTGATTTTCTAATTCTTTTATTTTTTGTTTTAATTTCTTTTCATTTTCGATTTTTTTTTTTACTGTTTCTTTCAAATTTAAAACATTAGAATTTGATTTTTTTAAAGCATCCTGCATTTCAAGAAAAAGCGAAGGAAGAATTTTAAGATCATCATTTGTTAAACTTGTTGAAGTTTTAATTGAACGAATTGTATTTTGAATTTTTTTACTTTCTAAAAGAGTTTTTATTTCATCAATTTCGTTTAAATCAAAATTTTCGATATTATTATTATTATTTAAATTGATGTTATTATTAATGTTTGTGTTGTTGTTGTTGTTTGTTTCGGGTTTGTTTATTATGTAATTATATGAATTTCCATTTAGTTGATCATATGAATTAATATTATTATTATTTTCGTTGTTATTTTGTAAAATTTCATTTGAATTGTATTTGTATAATTTATTATTTATATTTTCATAATTATTATTTTCATTATTATTATTTTCATTATAATTATTTTCATCATTATTTTCATAATTATTATTATAATTATTGTTTTCATTGTTATTAAAAATATAATTTTCATTATTATTATTATTATTTTGAATGTTTATTTCTTTTAAAGTATCGAGATTAATTAATTTATTTAATGTTGAATTATAATCATAATTATTTTCATATTCATTGTTTAAATTATTATTATCTGAATTATTTGAATCTTCGTTTTGTAAGTAATTATTCATATTAATATTATTATTATCATCAGAAAATATTAAATTATTATTATTTGAATCCATTTAAATTTAAATTAAAAAAAATAAAAATTAATTTAAAAAAATAAAAATTAATTGGAATTCAAAATTTTAATTTTTCTTTTTAAAAATATTTTTATTATTTTTATCAAAAAATTATAAAAAAATAATTCATAAAATATTTTTTATTATTAAAATTTAAATAAAAACAAATTTAAAAAAATAATATTTAAATAAAAAATAATTAAAAAAAAATTAAAATACAAATTTTATTTATATAAAAATTAAAATAATATTAATTACTTATAAATATTGATAAAAAATAATCATTTAATTCAATTTTAAATATGATTTTTAACAACATTAATATATTCTTCATTAAAAGATTTTTTTTTCTTTTTATTATCATTTTCATAATCAATAATATGCACTTCACTTTCATTATTATTACTAAGAGTTTCTTCATAATTATTTTCATCATCTTCTTCATCATCTTCTTCTTCTTCAATTTCATTTTCATATTCTTCAATTTCATCATTTTTAATTTCATTTTTTACTTCATTTTCATTATTGAAATAATTATTAAAATTATTATTATTTTCATCATTTTTAATATTAACATTTCTTTTAATTAAATCTTTAAGAATATTTTCAAAAATTTCTTTACATTTTTGCGGATCATTTAAATAATTATGAAAATATAATTCAACTCCAATTGGATTTTTCATTAAATATTTTTGACTATATCTTTTAACATAATTTTTTTTTAATCCGTTTGAATTATAAACTTTTTTATTTTCATATTTTTCTCGATTTCTAAAAAAATCATCAAAAAAATCTCTAAAATCAACATTATTATGAAAATAATTATTAATGTAAAGAATTAAACCTCGAATTACAAATAATAATTTAAATTTTTCATTATTTAAATAATCTTTGTATTTATTTATTAAATTAATTGCTTTGCTATAATCTAAAATATTATTTATTAAAATTCTTGAATATTTTCTTACTGTGTCTAAATGATAATTTTTAAATATAAAATTATAATTTGGATTTTCATAAATTTTTTTCCAAAAACTTCTTCCGTTTTTTTTAAATTTTGTGTATTGTTTTAGTTTACTTTTATTAATAATAATTTCAAAAATTGATAATATAAAATCTGTATTTTGGATTGATTTATTTCTCAACAATTTAAAATCGATAAAATTATTTTGCATTTTCAAAATTTGGATTGAGTTAATTTTATATAAAATTTTTTTTAAATTTATCCTATTAATATAAATTTAAAAAAATTTTAATTAATAGATTAAAACAATTTAATTAAACATTTTAATTATTAAAAAATTAATGTAAAATTTTTATTATTATTATTATTAATTTTTAATAATTATTTTAATAATTTTTTAATTATGTTCAATGGTTTTTCTAATAATGAAAATAACAATAATAGTTTAAATAATAATAAAAATTCAGAAATTTCAAATCCAACTTTTAATAAATTAAAAAATATTTATTCAAATTATTTACTTTCTCATTCTAATACGAAATTAATTATTGATAATTCAACTTTAGAAAATATTTCAGTCGATGATTATATTCAAAATAATAATAATTTTTTTATTCCAATTCCTTACAAATCGAAAAAAATTTTAATGAATCCAAAGAAAAAAAAAGAAATCATTCAATTAGAAAGAAATGCTGTAACTTTAAGAAGATTTTATTATAGTAATAATTTATTAAAAAATAAAATTCAAAAAAAATATGGAAAATTTTTATTTCAAATTATTTTTATTCAAAAACATATAAAATCGTTTTTGATTAGAAATTTAATGAAAAATATTAAAAATTATAAAAATAATATTATTAAATTTATTGATGTTATTAAATGTTTTTGTTTAATGAAAAGAAAAGGAAATTTGTATAAAAATGAAGCTGTTTGGAATAGTTTAAATGAAAATAAATATTTAAATAATGAAAGAAAATTAAAAAATAAAAATTATAAAAAAAATAGTAAATTTAATGAACTTTTATTTAATAAAAAAATTAATAATAATAATAATGATAATTTTAATATTGTTGATGATGAAAGTATTTATTTTAATAATAAAAATTTTGATGAAATTTCTTATTATTCAAATAAAAGCAAAATTTCACATTTGTTAAATAAAAAAAATCAAAATAATAAAAGTTTTAATAATAAAATTAATAATACAAATAATAATAAAAATAATAATACAAATTATAATATTAATAATAATAAAAATAATAATATTAATAATAAAAATAATAATATTAATAATAAAAATAATAATATAAATTATAATAATAAAAATAATAATAAAAATAATAATAAATTTTCATTAAAAAGAAATAATAATAATAAAAAAAATAATAATAATGATTTTCAAATTTTAAATGAAAATAATAATAATTTCAAACAACCTAATTTAAATATTGATAATAAAAAAAATAAAAAAAAGAAAAATAATATAAATGATAAATTATATAAAAGTTTGAATGAAAAAAATATTAAAATTAATAATATTAAAGATTTAAATAAAAAAATACCAACAAATTATTCTAATGATAGTGAAAATGATAATCAAAATGAAATTTTAAATTCTAATGACGCTGAAGATAATAAAAATAAAAAAATATTTTATAATACTAATATTAAAATTAATGATAATAATAATAATAGTAATAAAAATAATAAAAATAATAAAAATAATAATAATATTTATAATAATACTAATAATAAAAAAAATAATCACAATAATAATAATAATATTGATAATAAAAATAATAATAATACAAATAATAATAATAAAAAAATTAAAAAAAATAAAAATAATAATAATAATAATAATAATAATAATAATAATATAAATGATAATAATAATAATATAAATGATAATAACAATAATATTAATAACATTAATAATAATGATAATAATAATAATAATAAAGAAGAAAAAAATAAGAAAAAAAAATTATTGAAAAATCTCTATAATCAAAAAGAAATGGTTTTTATAGAATCAAACAACGAAAAAGACTTTAACAA
>JAEEGK010026738.1_pt1 | contig 11717 bp, 15 predicted proteins | sample 8958771 | NCBI WGS metagenome assembly JAEEGK01 (sample SAMN16246547, study PRJNA631951) | gut metagenome | biome: gut microbiome; feature: rumen; material: SC-attached | host: Bos | place: Iran: Karaj | collected 2018-10 | reverse complement strand
CTACTCTGAAGTGCAACGCTTTGAAGCGTGACAGTATAACTTTACTGCCATAACCAGAAAAGCGACAGAGGATGGGATACAAGCATTTGACAAGGGAACAGCGATATACGATTGAGGCGTTGCTGCAGACACCGATGAGCCTGAGGGAGATAGGGGAAGTGATTGGAGTCAGTGCAGGCACGGATTTCAGCGAGCTGACAGATGAGATGCTTGCAGAGATCGAATGGAAACTTAACCACAGGCCCCGTAAGTCACTGGGTTACAGGACACCGTTGGAATACTGCAAGCAATTATTTAACTTTGACTTTTGAAGTGTGTTGCACTTCTAAATTGAATTCACCAATTAACAATCATGAAGCGGATTCTTATACTATTGTTTCTTGTCTCTGCATCCTGTTTTGCCCAGAACGCGACTCTGGGTGTGTATGCATTGAAACTGTCCGTTACGGCTCCCAATATGGATGTGGTCCAGGAGACGGGGCGCTATGACGCGGTTTTCTTTGACGGGATGAGCGGTTTCCTGGTCGCATCCCTGGTCATGGGGAGCGATACGCTCCGGGTCGAATCCGATCTCCCTGGTCATTTTGACTTCGGGGAAATCAAACCGGGCCCCGTCGAATTAATCATCGAAAACTCGCCGCTGCAGCCGGATGTCTACGAGCCCTATTCCGAACATCTGATCATCCTGCCCGGTGATAACGTCGTGTTTGCAGAGCTGAAGACACAGGGGCCCGACAACAACCCCATTCTCCCCTTGCTTGGGCTTTCTTCCGAGGACATGAAACGTCATCCGATGCCAGTCCGTATCGAGCAGGACGGCTTGCATTATGCCGTGGATACCATGGTACTCAAGATGCGGAATAATGACACCTTCTTCCGTCTGAATGCTTTTCCGGGCATGACGATCCATCCGCATGAACTCGTCCTTTCCGGGAAAGAGACAGGGTACTCCCGGGTTAACGACACCTTGGTCTTCAGCTATTCAAAGTAATTCGGTTCCCGATATTGCCGCCTCGGGTGAGGGCTCTACCATCTTCATCGATGCCGGTGCGAAACGCATGTCCACCGTCGTCCTCGTCTGCCCGTCGTCCGGCATGGGCACATACCACGGAATCCGGTTCCCGTCCCCGTCGATGATGGGTTCCTTGTCCAGATTGAAGGCTGTACCGGAAGCGTTGTTATTCTTGTCCGTAATCTGAGCCATAGAATCTATCGCCCAACAGTGAAGGACGAGCGCCAATAGATAAAGGATAAGGCGTCTCATGACAGGGAATGATTTAGACGGACAAGTATCGATTCAAAAACACATAATTGCATCGAGAAATCAAAATGGCTCCGCCTTCTTGCTTGGCATTCTCTCCGCTTTCTTCATCACCGGGCTTGCCCGGGTTTTGCCGACACCGAAGGCGTCGGGGTAACTTAATACCCACCTATGTCTAAGCATAGTGGAGATTTGCAATGGGATCCAGCAAGCTGATGTTGGCAGAGCGCCGGTTAATCCGGAGGTTTTGCCGGACCGGTGAGGCGGTTTTTCGAGTAGGCTCGAATCCGGCACAATTCAACACCCCTCTCCTTTGGGCTTGCCCTTTTCTGCCATCAAAATAGGGAAGCCCTTATTTGTTCATTTTCGCCGCACCTTCTTTGACCTTTTCTGGCTAACGGTCTTAATCCAGTCCTTCTTCATCTGAGTATTCATAATTTGGATTTCCAACTCGATCTCTGTTGTTGGATTATATTCACTCGGCTCGGATTGCGACCAATCTCTTCTCCACAACATTATGGTTGTCAATCCATCGTTGAAGAAGACCTGAAGATGATCCATTCCCGCCATAGATGCCGGCGTCTCCAAATCGTAATCATAGTATTGTGAGAATTCCTCCCGGAAAAAAGCGATCAAGGGGTCTATCTTTTCAGCGCCGCCGCAAACATGAAAAGAAATATCGGATAACACTCTGTTTTCAAAGTTCATCCCAATTCTTTGATAGGCAGTTCCACGGTAAGAGCCTTCTTTCAGTATTACAGACAACACTTCATTCGGTTGTATGCCCATAAACTCAATGCCTGGTGAGTTCCAGGAGAGGCCCCATTCATAGCTGTCCTCTGGAAAAAGACCACAAAACTCCTCGAGCGTTGTTTTCCCCACTGCACAACCGAAGGCTTTCTCCATCCCGGAGGGTATCGGCTGCTTACAGGATGTAAAGCAAATTGATAAAAGGACTATAATAAAAGTGTTTATTCTCTTCATGTGCTCTTGCCCGACTGGCGGGGACCGGTAACGGTAAGTACCGGAAAAAACTGCCAAGCTTCTAGCAGCGTTTTCTCCATTTCTCGATTTATATACATCATAGCATAATGCAATTTCGGAGTTGCACTCCAAATATACATAAGTATTGCGAATCATCCATGGCTTTCAGATGAAAAACTGGCGCGATTTGCCGCCCCAGATCCATGGCAATTTTCCCGTCGAATACAAGTCATTGACATACAGAAGATTACGCATTTTTGTCCGCTCCAATTTGACCAGCCACTTTCTTGCAACTAGCTGTCTATCAACAACTTCCATTCAACGCACCGGACGGCAAGTTCAACTCAACGGTGTCCTTTCGCCAACCAGCCGCACATCGGCACCCCCTATGGACATACAAAACGCCCCACCTCGTGCGCCAAGGGCCGATATCTGGCATTGGCGCACCGCAACCATCAACATTGCACACACACGGCACTTTCCTGTGCGGCTGTTTGGCGGAAAGGACCGGGGATGGAATTCCCAACTTGGAGACACGCAGAAATATGCCTATCTTCACGCCGATAAAATGGATATGGAACCGATCGACACCGCAAATATGTGCTCCCATCTTCAGAGGAAGCTCTTTGAGAAGGAGGGTGCCTATCACACTCTATGGGCAGCCGTCCTGGAGGATCCGGAGCTGACCGCTGTTGTCCGCTCGCGACAGCTTCACATCTACCGAAATGGGAAGAAAGTGCTGGTACTGGCCGGGAAGGCGGCGCCCAAGGTCATCAGAGAGGATAAGATTTGTGCGTTTCTGCCAACGGTCTAAATAAAGAAGAGCGCCCATGGTCATCAACGAATACTGCAAAGACTGCCAGATCCGGGTCAACATGAAAAGATACCCCGCAACTGCTTCTGCCAATGAGATTGCGGAGTATCAGCGAGGTGTCAGGACCATTATCGCCCATTGTGATGGTCTCAGTACCCCGCAGATTTCGGAAAAGATGATTGCCTTGCGCCGTGAGCTCTTCGGACCGGCCAAGGACTTCACGACGATCAAACAGCATTTCAACCGTCTCATGCTGAATCTGCTACCCCACATGCAGCAACAAGTGGCGGAGGCCGATGATGCCTTGCGGATGGCCGTACAGTATTCGATGGTGGGCAATTACATCGACTTCGGTGTCCTGAAGGAGGTGGATGACCAGGAACTTCGCTCGAAACTGGATGCGGCAAAAGGAATTGTGATCGCTCCCGAAATGCTGCAAAGTTTCCGCCGGGAGGTTGAAAAGGCACGCCGTCTAGTGCTGTTTACAGACAACTGCGGCGAGATTGTGACGGACAAACTGCTCCTCTCCGTCCTGCGGAGCATCAACCCGCATCTGTTTGTTTCGGTCATCGTGCGGGGCAAACCCGTTATAAACGATGCCACGATGGAGGATGCCCGCCAGATAGGTATGGGCGATGTGGCCCAACGCGTCATCGGCAACGGAGCCGGGATGCCCGGCAATGTCATCGGCGCCATCTCCTCCGAGGCCATGGATGAAATCCGGAAGGCCGATGTCCTGGTGTCGAAAGGTCAGGGAAACTACGAGGGACTCAGCGGCTGCGGCCTGAACATCTTCTACCTGTTCTTATGCAAGTGCGAAGCGTTCATACAGCGTTTCAATGTTCCCCAGTTCACTGGCGTCATGACACGGGAAGTCTTCTGAGACAACACCCTCGGCGCCAGATTAAAATGCACCATAACTGCTCCAAATGGCCAGTGGCAAATCACATTTTCCGAGACAACGATAGGCAAATAATCACATTTTCGGCAAAAAAACGTTGCCCGGACCCCCGCGGGCGGTACCGAAATGCCGCAAGCGCAGCGCAGCGGAATCTCGTCCTCCTCTGTTTATCCCTTCTTTGGCGCAGGTCTTTGGTAATCTAGGAGCAGGTGAGGTTTTCCCATGGGGACCTGCGCCGTGAATCGCCCCACTACGCCCTGTGGCGGCGCAAGTCCCACCCCTTTTTCCACACCTGCACCGAAATAATGAGAGACCTGCTCCAAACAGGGCCATCACCTGCGCCAAAGGTGCTCGTTATCGCACGGGAAAACAAACTATCAATCTCAAGGAAGGTCGGATGAGGGAATTACCGTGCCCGCAGGACGGATGTATGTGGAGATGATGTAAGACTCCGTATTGGAATAATGACGATGGAGCACGCCATCCTCGAAGACAAAGACATCCAAATCGGTGATGAGATACCCTTCTTCGCTGACGGAATAGGTCGATTCATGAATGCCGTGAGGCGTTTTCCGTTTAATGGTGGATGCGGAAATCTCAAGCGTAAAGACACCCGTCTCAGCCAATTCCCACCTCCCCAGGGCACGATTTGCCACCCCTGCCTTGCCTTTCTCCGGCGGAGCCTGCCTCTTCACAAACCTATCACCGTTTTCCCCCGGCTCCTGGAGGACTTGATTGCCGATGACAAAAAAACGGTCACACTCGAATGGGCCGGAATATGAAAGAACCCTTTCTCCGTCAAAAGACGCGAACTCATACGGCCTGAGCGGTTCGCCCCACACATCCAAGGTCGGATACTCCTTCAGAAAACAACGACCGACCCAACGCCGGGTCATATTCTCCCGAATCCCGTCTTTGCCGATGATGTAGCAGTCCCCCGTCCGGGGATTCTCCCAACACCCATAAACCCACTCAAAACCATCCGGAAGCGGCTGGGCCATCAAGTGGTTTTCGGACAGATTAAAGACTGCGATTACAAATACAAAGCAGAGGATTCTTTTCATCGGATGATTCATCATCTTGATAACCAGAAATTATTTGTCCTTCTTGATGTCCCTAATCATCTTATACTGGGATGCGGCAGTAAGAGCCATGGCGGCCAAACCCAGCCAACCGGTTAAAGGGTCAAGTGATGTCTTGGACGTATAATCATGAATCAGGATGATGCCAAATGCCACCATCAAAGCCAGGGCACACCAGAAAAGGAGTTTGTGTGTTTTCAACTTATCCATACCAAGTCCGGTTTATTGACCCAAAGATAGTGATTATCTTCAATCCCCTACCCTCGCCGAGCGCCTTTCCCTATCAAGATTTCTTCGTATCTTTGTTTCTACACATCGGAAACCATCAACGGCTTATGGAAAAGCACATTTCAAGGGAGGCGGCGCTGGAGCTGCTGAAAAAGTACAACAAGGACCCGTTTCATCTGCGTCATGCACTGACTGTGGAAGCGGTGATGCGCTGGTACGCGAAGCAGTTGGGCTTTGCTGAAGATGAGGATTTCTGGGGGATCGTGGGCCTATTGCACGACATCGACTTTGAGATGTACCCGGAGGAGCATTGCATCAAGGCGCCCGAGCTGCTGCGCGAAGGCGGCGTGGGCGAAGAGATGATCCATGCCATCTGCAGCCACGCCTATGGGATGCACGTGGATGTGAAACCCGAACACTTGATGGAGAAAGTGCTCTTCGCCACCGACGAGTTGACCGGGTTGATCGGGGCTACAGCCCTGATGCGCCCGTCCAAAAGCGTTCAGGATATGGAACTTAAGTCACTCAAGAAGAAGTATAAGGTCAAGACGTTTGCCGCCGGTTGCTCACGCGAAGTCATCGAGCAAGGTGCCGAAATGCTGGGGTGGCCGCTTGACGAAGTGCTGCAGAAGACCCTGGATGCCATGAAGGACTGCGAAGCGAAGGTGGCGGAAGAAAGTGCCCTATAATCCCACCGACATTGGAAACCGGATTTATTTTCGTAACTTTCAGAACTTTTACAAACTAATAACCTATGAAATTATTGAAATCCTTCCTGACCGTTGCCCTGGGGCTTCTCTGCACCGGAATCCTTGCCCAAAATCCCCTTCAAAAGGCCGTTGCCCCCGGGAACAAAGTGCTTGTCCAGATTGTCAATGACGAGGAGAATCCCATCCCCGACGACGAAATAGACGACGTCACGACGGAACTGGCGGCCGCAGGCGCCTGGGAATGCGTCGAGGAAATCTCCGAGGCCGATTTCATCCTCTGCATCGAGGCCAAGAAGAAGATGGTCTTCAACAGCCCGCGTACCTGGCTCACCCCCTCCGTCCTCGACAAGGAGAACAACCTGCTTTGGAAAGGCGACACCTATAAGGCCGATGCAACCATGTTCAACGGTTTCCGGGCAACAAGTTCCTGCATCAAGACAGTGATCGAGAAAGGCTTCCAGAAGAACCTTTTCAAAAAGGCCGGAAGATAGACTTCAACCCTTCCCGTCAAAACCGGAAGGCAATTCCCCCATTCAACGTAAAGATCCAGCGGATCGGAGTCGTACGGTCCTGCAGGATCTCGGGGCTATTCTCTCCTGAGGACAAGTGATAGACATAATTGTCCGTGAGATGGTAGTGGATGGCCGGAGTCAACTTGAGGTCGAAGCGCCAGATGCTGTAGTTGAGGCTCATTCCGGCATCCAGGGTCAGCGAGAAGTCATGCTTCTTTTCCACCCAAGTATCCTGCCAATGCGGACGTGAAGTTATCCACGCATCTTTTGACGGCGTTTCAGAAGACCCGGCAATGTATCCGGGTGTCACGCCGGCGAAGAACTCCATGTCACTGAACAGGTTCAACAGGAATCCGCCCAGAAAGCCTGCCGCTTCACTGCCGCCTCCGCTATAGGGGCGGCGGTAAATCAGAGCGTCTCTCGCACCGACGGCTCCTGTCTGGAAACGTTCCTCGGCCGACTTGGGGCGGGTTCTATACGCGAAAGCGACGGGAATGCCCAATACGTCGTTGATATTCGCCGTGCTGGCGGAATACTGGACACCCGTCCGAAAGCCGAAGCCATTATAGTAGAACTGTCCGTAACTGACACCGAACATGATGTCATTGCCAATCCGGACCGTCTGGGACACCGGGACATTGACGCCAACCTGAAGACCGATATCTCTCGACTGGCCGAAGGCCTTGCCACACAAGGCCATCAGCGCACATACAATAATCAGTTTTGTTTTCATAAGCGCATACTGTTCAGCAAGAAACATGCCTCGACTTTCTATGGCATCCGGAAGAAAAACAGGCATGGCATTTGTATTTTGTGCCAAAAAATACCAGAATACCATGCGTACAATTCACTTATTTATAGCTGCCGCGATGCTCTGTACGATGATTTCCTGTGGAACAGCGCGTCAATTACCGACCGAAGAGGAGGAACTAACCCAAACATGGGCCGGAAAAGAATATAACGATATCGTCCAATCCTTCGGAGCACCGGACCGAGTCGCCACGGATGGCAAGGATGGCAGCATTCTGATTTATGAGGACTTTTCCTCCGTTGTGGAAAGTGATACCCGCCAGCAGGACTCCGTCTTCGGGCCGAGGGTGACAACAACCATCACGAACAAGAATGAGAAGGAGTACACACACTTTTTCCTGAATCCGGAAGGTTACTGCTACCTGGTCAAGACCAATCGCGCGATTCCCGGCAGTGCCAGAGACAGTTATTGGACAAAAACCGCGTGGATTGCTTTGGGAGCGGGAACCGCCGGTCTGTTTTTGATTTCGGCATTGATTGCATCCAGTTTCGACTGATGGGGCATTCTCTGACGGGCCGTAACCGTTTCCTTGGCAGTGCCGTAGAAAAACGATATCTTTGCGTCCGATGAGACGCTTGTGCAAGCTGATATCGGATTACATGGGGGTGCTGGTGCTGTTGTCGGCAGTGGCGGCCCTTCTGTTTCCCGATACGTTGAGCCACCTGAAGCCCAGGCTCATCAATCCGTTGCTGGGCGTCATCATGTTCGGCATGGGCCTGACCCTCAAGCCGGAAGATTTCCGCGTGGTGTTCAGCCGCCCCAAGGACGTGCTCGTCGGATGCCTGGCGCAGTTCACGGTGATGCCGCTGCTGGCGTTTGCATTGACACGGATTTTCCGGCTGGAAGAGGCGCTGGCCATCGGCGTCATCCTGGTGGGCTGTTGCCCGGGCGGTACGGCTTCCAATGTCATCACCTTCCTGGCCAAGGGGGATCTGGCTCTTTCAGTCGGCATGACGGCCACGTCCACACTGCTGGCCCCGGTACTGACTCCCCTGCTGGTGTGGCTGCTGGCCGGGGAAACGGTGGATGTCGATGTCGTCGGCATGCTGCTGAGCATCCTCTGGGTGGTTATCCTGCCCATAGTGCTCGGCCTGGTCGTGAAACGGATCTGGCCCCGGACGACGGAACGGGCCGCCGGTTATCTGCCCGCCCTGTCCTCTCTTGCCATCTGTGTCATCGTCCTCATCGTCATCGCCGCCAACGCGCACAAACTGCTTGCCGGCGGGTGGGTCATCCTGCTGGTGGTCGTGCTCCACAATGTCTGCGGCCTGGCTGCCGGATACCTGATCGGCCTTCTCCTTCACCTGTCACCCGCCAAACGGCGCGCCGTCAGTGTCGAAGTCGGCATGCAGAACAGCGGACTGGCCTCCTCGCTGGCCACCCTGCACTTCGCGGCCTACCCCCTGGCGACCATTCCAGGCGCCCTCTTCAGCGTCTGGCACAACATCAGCGGCGCCATCGTTGCGAGAATCTATTCCAGACAAAGCGCCTGAAAGATTTTGCTTTTAAAATATTTTTAATAACTTTGCCGGCATGATATCGTTGAAACGGCGCATATCATCTTTCATTTTGCTGTCGGTCCTGCTGCCGATCGTATTCGTCGCGCCCTTTCATCATCATGACGAGAACAACCTGACAGACAATCCTTGTGAGGATTGCTCCCATCACCAGCCGCATCCCGGACATCTGGGGAACAAAACAGGGGCGGAGGACTGCTTCCTCTGCCAGCTCCTGGCCCAGTTGTTCATTCCTTCGGTCGGACCGGTCCTGAACCTGCTTTCATCGGATTCCACGCCGATTATCGGCCATCTGTCCGAAGCGGCCATCCTTTGTTTCACCCATCATTCATCTCCCAGAGCGCCTCCCGTTTCATTCTAGTTTCCGTTCCCTTCCCATTACAAATCCCTAACGAAACAGAATGAAAAAGACAATTTATGTATTGTCGCTGCTATCCGTATGCATGGCAGCGACTGCTCAGGAGAATATTCCTGACTCGACGGATGTTTTCTACAAGCATCTGGAAATCGAAGAAATCACTGTCACCGGCCTGGTCGGGGACACCAAAATGAAAGAAATGCCCGCACCGGTCTCGGTGATCCGGCCGGCCGACCTTGCCGGCCGCGCAGGAGGCAACATCATAAACGCCATTGCGGCAGAGCCGGGTCTGAGTGAGATCACCACCGGAGGCGGCATCTCCAAACCGGTCATCCGCGGCATGGGTTACAACCGGGTCGTCGTCGTGAATGACGGCATCCGGCAGGAAGGACAGCAATGGGGCGACGAGCATGGCATCGAGATCGATGGCGCCGGCGTCCATTCGGTCGAAATCCTCAAGGGCCCGGCCTCGCTGATGTACGGGTCGGACGCGCTGGCTGGTATCCTGATCTTCCATCCGGAACCGGTCCGCGGCCCTGGAGAAGCGGGCGGAAGCCTCTCTTCGGAATACCAGACCAACAACGGGCTGTTGAGTTATTCGCTGGCGGCCGACGGCAATGTGAACGGCTGGCTCTGGGGCGGCCGGTTCTCCGACAAGTATGCCCATGCGTACAGGAATTCCCTGAACGGGCCGGTTGCGAACTCCGGCTATCGGGAAAGGGCGGCCTCCGGCATGCTGGGCCGGAACGGCTCCTGGGGCTATTCCCGGCTGCGTTTCAGCTATTTCCACCTGAACCCCGGGATGATCGAAGGGGAAGGAGACAGTTTCGGTTACCGGCCCCAACTCCCTTTCCAGCATGTCCGGCATTACAAGGTTGTCTCGGACAATACGTTCCATGTCGGCTCCGGCCAATTGAAACTCATCCTGGGCTGGCAGCAGAACCGCCGACAGGAATTCGAAGAGAGCGCCGGCGAACCCGGACTGGACTTCCGGCTCAACTCCGCCCATTACGACCTCCGTTACCAGAGTGCTTCCGACAACGGATGGAAGACGGCCTTCGGACTGGCTGGAATGGCCCAAAAGAGTGAGAATCTGGGCGACGAATACCTGATTCCGGCCTACGGACTCCTGGATGCCGGTCTGTTTGCCACCGCGACCAAGTCTCTCGGATGGTGGACGCTTTCCGGCGGCCTGCGAGCCGATGTCCGCTGGCTGCACAGCGAAGCGCTGCCCGGCCGGTTCGAGGACTTCAGCCGCCGCTTCCCCGGCATCAGCGCCAGCCTGGGCGCCGTCCGTCCGCTGGGGCGGTTCTTCACCTTCAGGGCGAATGTCGCCCGGGGATTCCGTGCTCCCAACCTCGCCGAACTGGGCTCCAACGGAGAGCATGAGGGAACGTTCCGGTTCGAGTTGGGCAACAAGGACCTGAAGCCGGAATACAGCCTGCAGGGCGACCTGGGCCTGGATTTCAATTCCAAGTATGTTTCTGTGCAGACGGCCTTGTTTGTCAGCCGGATCGACAACTACATTTTCGCGGCCCGCAACGGAGACGTCTCCGACGAAGGCCTGCCGGTCTATGCTTTCCGAAGCGGCCTGGCCCGTCTGGGCGGCGGCGAAATCGGCGTCGATTTCCATCCGGTCCACCAGCTGCATCTGAGCAGCGCCTTCTCCTGCGTCTATGCCCGGGAAAAGGGCGGTGATGACCTTCCGCTCATTCCGGCTCCCCGGCTGTTCTCAGAAATCAAATGGGAAATCACCCATGACGGGAAATGGCTGAACAACGCGTTCGTTTCCCTGAACCTGGACTGGAACAGCGCGCAGAACCGTTTCTATGCGGCCGGCGGAACAGAAACCGCCACCCCGGCATACCTGCTGCTGGGGGCGTCGGCCGGAACGGATGTGGTCATCCGGGGAAAGACGCGTCTGTCCCTGTATCTCATCGGCTCCAACCTGATGGACAAGGCCTATGCGCCCCACCTGAGCCGCCTGAAATATATCGGCGTCTGCAACATGGGGCGGAATATCGCCTTCAAGATGATAATACCCTTCTAAGAAACCGGGTCCCCGGCTCAATAGAACTTGACGATCTCGTCCAACGGACGATGGACCGGGGTGGTGGGATTCTCGGCACGGTAACCCAGGGCGATGACGGCCAGGACCGTCTCGTTCTCGGGAATGTCGAACAGTTTACGCAGTTCTCCGGCATTGCGCATGCCCATGATGAGCGTGTCAAAGCCCATGGCGCGAGCCTTCAGGACCAAATAGGCATTGCTCAGGCCGTTGTCGTAGGCGCCCCACAGGTCCCCGGTCTCATCGACGGGCGTGCCGCGGAAAAAGCCCGACTTGCCCGTTTCGAAAGTGGAGACGAGGAAGACCGGCGCATTGATGACGCGGTCCTTGTTTCCGCCGATGAGTTCCAGCACGGCTGCGCGCTTTTCCTCGCCGATGGCGACATAGTACTTGCTGGGCTGCTGATTGGCCCAGGACGGGGCGTTCTGCGCAGCGGTGAGCAGATCCCGCACCTCGGCCTCGGAAATGGTC
>JAEEGK010026737.1_pt1 | contig 11718 bp, 10 predicted proteins | sample 8958771 | NCBI WGS metagenome assembly JAEEGK01 (sample SAMN16246547, study PRJNA631951) | gut metagenome | biome: gut microbiome; feature: rumen; material: SC-attached | host: Bos | place: Iran: Karaj | collected 2018-10 | reverse complement strand
TGGCGGTGTCGGTGCCCGTGCTGAAAAGGGTTTAACCACTTTTGAAATCGCTCCGGAAATTGGTTACATGATTCCGAACACATCTTTGACCCTCGCTCTTGGTGCTGACTATGCTTTTGCCAAAGCTGGTGGTATTTCTACTAACGCATTGGTCCTTGAACCCTACATCCGTTATGTGGGTGGTACTATCGGTCACAAGTTCTCTTTGTTTGTTGACCTTACTGGTGACTTCGGTCTGTTGGATGCCAAAGGTGCATACGGCGTTTTCCTCCGCCCCGGTATTGCTTGGCAGGCTACTGAGAAATTCACCGCTGCTTTCCGTTTCGGATATCTCGGATTTGACCATGGCTTCGAGAGTGATCCTATCTTTCAATCCGGCAACGGTTTTGTCATGAAATGTGACCTCGCCGCTCCGTCAATTAGACTGTATTACACCCTGTAATTCAGCTTTATATCAAATAATCTATAGAGACGCAATGCATTGCGTCTCTATTTTTTTTATTTTTGTCCCAAATCATTGATCCATGAAACGCATCATCATCCTTCTTGTATTGGCCTTCGCCTCCATCAATCTGTCTGCTCAAGTCCTCCCCACCTGGGAATCCATCAACCAACGGGGTTACCCGCAGTGGTTTTCTGATGCCAAATTGGGCATCTTCATCCATTGGGGTGTTTATTCGGTGCCTGCCTTCGCCAGCAAAGAAGGCTATGCCGAATGGTATTACCGAGGCCTGATGACCAACGATGACCGCCAGGCGTTTCAGGAACGCATCTATGGCAAGGACTTCCGTTATGAGGATTTCGTCCCGATGTGGAAAGCTGAGCTTTGGAATCCTGAAGAATGGGCGGAACTGTTCAAGAAGTCCGGCGCGAAATATGTATTGCTTGTATCCAAGCATCACGATGGCTATTGCTTGTGGCCGAGCCAATATGCGCCAGGTTGGAACTCCGTGGAGACCGGCCCCCGTCGCGACATCTGCGGCGAACTCACCGAGGCGGTGCGTAACAAGGGCTTGAAGATGGGTTTCTATTATTCTCTTCCGGAATGGAAGAGCGATATTCACCGCTGGTATGTTGATCCTGACGATTCCATTGCTACTTACGTTGACACGCACATGATTCCCCAGCTTAAAGAGTTGGTCACGACCTATAAGCCTACGGTGCTTTTCACCGATGGGGAATGGCGAAACAGCGCGGAGCAGTGGCACGCCACGGAGCTGATTTCATGGTATTATAACACAGTGGGAGAGGAGGCTATCGTCAACGACCGTTGGGGCAACGGGCAGCAACATGGCTTCCGCACGCCTGAATACAGTGCGGGTATCACCCTCACCGACCGTCCCTGGGCGGAATGCCGGGGCTTGGGACGCTCCTTCGGCCTCAACCGTAACGAGCCTTTGGAGAATTACTTGACCTCTGACGAACTGATTCGCCATTTCTGCGTGCTGGTAGCTGCTGGCGGTGGCATGACACTCAATGTGGGTCCCGCTGCCGATGGTAAAATCCCGCTGCTGCAACAAGAACGCCTGGTCGATCTTGGCAGATGGCTCGATATCAACGGCGAAGCCATCTATGGAACCCTCCCCTACAAAAAGTTTTATGAAATGAAAATGGTGACTGTCTCGCGAAGCGATGCAAAAATCGATTTCGACTGGAAACGTAACGCTCCGGACCCTGCCATCAGCTGCGACCATTTCCAAGCGCATTGGCAAGGCGTCTTCTTCTGTCTGGAGGATAACTACACCTTCGAGATTGAAACTGATTTCCAGGCAAGGTTGCTGATTGATGACCAAGAGGTTATCGGGGACGCTCGAAAACTGCCTTTGGGCTCGATTCATCTTTCTGCTGGCCAGCATAAGATCTCAGTGTTTTATGTGGAAGACGATCTTGAGGCCAGCATCCATCTCTATTGGTCGTCAGAGAAGATGCCCAGACAAATCATGGAAGGTTTCCAAATGGGACCCAATCTGCCTACGCAAGGCTTGAAGGCATCCTATATCTGTGAACAACCCCGTGTGTGCTATACCCAAAAGAACGGTAACTTGTATGCCATCGCATTGGACTACCCTCAGGACTCGTTGGTGTTGCAGCTCGATCAACCAGACCCGGCGATGAAAGTGAAACTCTTAGGCACTGTCAAAGATCTCCCCTGGGAGTATCGTGACGGAAAACTGATTATCCGGACCTCTGATTTGAAATACCAGGATCTTACCTCATCCGCCGCTTGGGTGTTTAAACTTAGTCGTTCGGGACTTTGAAAAAGATAACCTCAGTCAGCTTGCTTGATTTGTTGAGCAGGCGCTTGAGATAAAGACGTTGGTCTTCCTGTGCGAACTTGAAATGGACACGGTCTCCTTTAGGGATGCACTTCAACGATTTCCTGCGGCTAAAACTGGTTTGGTATTCGTAATCTTTGGTCTTTAAAAACAGGAATTTGCTTTTCCCTTTCAGGATGCTGTTGTTATAGCCGTCGAAAAAAGAGGGATTCCCCCATTTCCCCACGAACACCTCTGGATGCTTGAGGTCGTGTACCACCACGTCAAAGGTGATGCTCGAGTGAGGGACGATTTCCACAATTTTCTGTTCCACGATGTCTTGGGTCTCTTGTTTTACCACTTCAAGATAAAGCCAGCGGTAGGGATTCTCCTCGCGCTCCCAGATGGGGGTCAGATGCAGTGTCACGTAGGTGGAATCGGTCAGCATGGCGCTGTATTCGCCTTGCATCGTCGTATAGAGCTGCATGACATCGTTGGTGGTGTATGCTGCGGGTTTTTGGGCAATGCCCTGTAAAGTGGCAAGGAAAACAAAAAGGAGAAGGATTGGATGTTTCATGACATGGTGATTTAGAAAGTGAGGGTCAGACCGAGGGATGGAAGAATGGGCAGCTGGTTCACAACTTCGCTGGTGATGATGTCCACATAAAAGACATTGGCGCGGTTATACACGTTGGTCAAGCTGAAGTCAGCCTCCAAAGAGGTGTGCTCGCTGAAGAAAAACCGACGTTTGATGTCGAGGTCCAGACGATGGTAGGCAGGAAGACGGCCTTTGTTAAGATCTCCGTACAGCACGCCTATCTCACCATTGGTGGTGGTGTAGTCGAAGTTGATGCCGTCCTGGAATGACAGGAACTCATAATAACCTTGGATCTTCGTGAAGGGGAATCCTGTGCCGAAGTTCCATCGTCCGCTGAATTCCCATTGCCGTTGGTCACCTGCCGTATAAGTCAGGATGACGTTGACATTGTGCCGACGGTCGAAATGGGGCTGGTACGAAACCATATTAATCTCGCCGGTGCTGTTGTTGTATTTCTCGTAGTTCCTGTTGACGAACCCTAACGCATACACGGTCCACAAATACCAGTTTTTGTTCTCATATTTCAAAGAGAGGTCAAACCCGTATGCATCGCCTGATTCCAACATGAAGTCCTTCTTTATCAATTCGTTGACCGTAGCGTTGTCTTCGTTGTCAGGATACATCTTGTTACGGTTGAGGTTGGTTAGCTGGATGAATTGTTTCCAGTAGCTCTCCAGATTCATGGTCATGTTGTCGGTGACATCAAACTCCACGCCTAACACATAATGGTTGGCTTTCTGAAGGCTGGTTTTAATCCTCCTGTCATCGAATTGTTTCGGGACGTTGGTGACTCCCGACAAGAAGCCGTAGAACAGGTTGACGACATCGCGGTCGGAGGTGGCTGCCACAAAGTCTTGCGTATAACGTCCTGCCGCTCCTTTGAAACGCAGTCTGTCATTGGCATTATACTTGAAAGCGACACGGGGCTCCAATGAAGGCGCACTGAAAGCGGGGTAGTATTGGAAACGCAGACTCGGCTCAAACAGGAAATTGCCGAACACCATCTTGTATTTGGCAAAGGCGCCAATCTCCGTGGAGTAATTGGTCTCCTCGATGCGATAGTGTCCGTAGTTGCTGTAAGTCAGATAGTCTGTTGAGAATCCGAGGACCTCAATACCATATTTTAAGGTGTTCTTTCCGAGGAAATAGTTGAAGTTAAACCCCATGTTGAAGCCATCGATTTTGCTGTAGCGGTCGGAGCTGTTGTGCTCTTTCATGCGCCCGATGTAACTCGAATAGGCGATGTTTCCTTCCACCATTACGGGTGCTTTGCCAGGGATAATCAAGAAGTTGGCCCCCGCGCCCCAGGAGTTCCAGCTGAAGTCAGACAACGCCTTGTAGTTGTTCACTTGGTCGTTGAAGGAGAATCCGAACACGTTGACTTTAGAGCCATTCGGGGCGTTGATGGAGACTTTGCTGTAGAGGTCTGAATAATTGAACGGCAAACCGTCCTTGTTGGCATATTGATAAAGGAGTTTGCTGGTCTTTTCGAGATAGGAGTGTTTGGCGGATAACACGAACGTAACTGCGGCGTCGTTGTTGGTCTTTGCTTTCACGATGGGTCCTTCAAGTGTCAGCTTGGCTCCGAAGCAGCTGGCGCCCAGCTTGCCGCCCCAGCGTTTTTTGTTGCCGTCGCGGGTGGTGATGTCCATCACGGAGGAGATGCGTCCGCCGTATTCCGCTCCGAATCCTCCGGTATATACCTCGGCGTTGCGGATGATGTCGGTGTCGAAGACGGAGAAGAGGCCGATGGAGTGGAAGGGATTATAGACAACCATGCCGTCGAGCAGTACCTTGTTTTGGATTGGTGAGCCGCCACGGATATAAAGCTGTCCGCCTTGGTCACCGGTGAAGATGACACCTGGCACCACTTGAAGGTATTGGGCAAGGTCGGCCTGGCCTCCCACACTGGGAATTCGGTTGATGGTTCGTGGCGTCACGGTAATCACAGAGGTCTTGGTCTCTGTCCGGGCCTCTATCTTGTCAGCCGTGATGCTCACAGTCTCCAACGTGGTGTGAGTTTCCTTCAGCGTGTATTTCTTGTTGATGGACTGTCCCTTGGAGAGGGTGATGTTATCGGTAAGGGTGTCGTATCCGATACAGGTGACAACCAACACGTATTTGCCGTCGGGGATGCGGGTGATGTTGAAATAGCCGTTCTCGTTCGTCGAGCAGCCCAGCGTGGTTCCTTTGAGAAAGACATTGGAAAACATCACCGGCTCGCCGGTGGATTCTTCATAAACGAATCCTTTGATGTCGTTGTTTTGGGCGATGGCAAATGTAGTGGCTCCAAATAGCGTGAAGAGCAGTAGTAAGCGATAAATGAGTGTTCTTTGCATAATTGCTAAATAAAATGAATCTGCAAAGATACAAAAAAGATTTGGCACTCACGCAAAAAAATCAATATCGTATCACGGATAACTCGGAGACGGCACAGCTCAGCTCGATGAGGATCTGGTGTTGTCCTTGTCCAAATCCCGGTGTCTGCCAAAGGCCACGTTCTTTTTTCTCGAATCCCTGGAAGTCCTTCTCGGTGATGGCTGACTTGACATAGATTTGGCAGTCGAGGCTGGCGGGCACTTTGATGTCGATGTCGGAAGCTCCAGTATTGATAACGAGTTTGGTGTCGCAGTCATGGTCGCCTAACCGGAGGTCAAGGTCACAGGCTCCTCCGTTAATCTCGATAGATCCCATGCGGTAGGGTGAGAAATCCAATTCGGCATCCGCGGCGCCCATATCTAAGTTGAAATCCCAAACAGGCTGTGTGCATAGCGACAACCTGAGGTCGTTTTCATTGCTTTTCTTGTTTTTTTTGATATGACCTTTCCCGCTAAGATAGATGGAGGTCATGTCATCACCCCGTTCGCTCCTGAAGCTGTATTTCACGAAGTTACTCTCGATATCTGCTTTGACGAGTTCGGCACAGGGCGCGCCTAAGCTGAGGTCACCCGCGCCAAAATCGATGTCGATGCTGGCCCTGCTGACCTCGTTGAACGGCTCGGAGAAATGTTGTGTGCCAGCAGACTCCCAGTCCTGGTCGTCGTCCTCGTCGTCATCGAGGTCCTGGTCATCGTCATCCCAGTCCCAGACCGATGTGTGCCTGTTGAAGAAACGGGTGATGGCGTTGCCCTGGTAGTGCCGGTTTTCAGCGTGATACAGTAAACATCCTGCGCCAAGGGCGGCCAACAAGATGGCTGATTTCACATATTCATTCAAAGGGAGTATGGCGATGCCGCAGATGATTAATGCCATCGGCCAGAGTCTCCAAAAGATAGACCAATGGAATTCAAAGACGTGAAGAGTGGCTAACAAGGCGATGACTCCTGTGAAAAGAACCAGGATGCCTATGAATAAATTCTTACTTTTCATTTTTCTTGCTGTTTATTGGGATGATGAGAACAAGTCCAAGGATGATGAGAAGGATGGGCCAGGCGGTGTGCCAGTTGATTTCGGGGATGTAACGTCCCACCAAGAACAACACGCCGAGGCCAATGAGAACCAAGCCCGCGACCATGTTTCCATTTCTTGTTTTAGGGTCAGGGCTCCCTTCGGTGTTGACGATTTGGTCTATCGTGCCCTCGGCCGTCGCATAGCTCTTCTTGGAAGGCATGACGACCCAAAGGATGAGGTAGATCAGCAGTCCGGAACCACCGAAGACGAACATCAGGAAGAACAAGACCCGCCAAAAGGCAGGATCCATGTCGAAATAGTTGCCTAATCCGGCGCAGACACCCCCGATGGCTTTGCTGCGGAGGTCTCTTTCAAGTCGTTTGTTGTTGCTCATAGTCGCTATTTTTCTATATAAAACGTAAAAACCGCAAAATAGTTACACGAAAAGTTTATTTTATTCAATATTTATTCCAAAAAGTGCTGTTTTTTTTATTCTGAATCGAAAAATTGTTTGTTCGTGCGGCAATTATTCCTATCTTTGTACGTTGGCATTTAAAGAATGTAGTATCATAACACATAAAATTACAGAATGGAGAAATTATTGTTACTCGGAGATGAGGCCATTGCTCAAGGCTTCATCGATGCAGGAGGCAGTGCCATCAACAGCTATCCAGGCACGCCCTCGACACAAATCACGGAATATGTTATGAAATCGAAACAGGCCAAGGAACTCGGTGTCCGCGCCAACTGGTGCGCCAACGAGAAGACGGCTCTCGAGGCATCCATCGGTGTGGCTTACGCTGGTAAGCGCGCTATGACCTGCATGAAACATGTGGGCTTGAATGTCTGCGGCGACCCGTTCATGAACGCGGCCATCATCGGCACCAAAGGCGTCCTCGTCGTGGTGGCCGATGACCCCAGCATGTTCTCTTCTCAAGACGAGCAAGACAGCCGCTTCTATGGTCACTGGGCAATGATCCCCATGCTGGAGCCCTCCAACCAACAAGAGGCTTACGATATGGTTCATTTCGGTTTCGAACTTAGCGAGAGCCTGGGCACCCCGGTGCTCTACCGCATCCCCACCCGTCTGGCTCACAGCCGCGCTGGCGTGGTGCGTAAACCCGTCCGCAAACAGAACGAACTCACTGAACCCGCTGACGCTAAGTCGTTCGTCCTCCTCCCAGCCAACGCCAAAAGACTCTATAGAGAGCTGATCGACAAACAACCGGCGTTTACTAAGGCTTCGGAGACCTCGGGCTACAACAAATTCATCGAAGGCGAAAACAAAAAGCTGGGCATCATCACCACTGGCATCGCCTATAACTACCTGATGGAGAACTTCCCCGGTGGCAAATGCCCTTATCCCGTGGTGAAGATCACCCAGTATCCGCTGCCATACAACATGATTAACAAACTGTATGAGGAAGTGGATGAGATCCTGGTGCTTGAAGACGGACAGCCCTTTGTGGAAGAACATATCAAAGGTTTCCTTGGCAAAGGCAAGAAAGTCATGGGTCGTCTCGATGAGACCATCCGCCGCGATGGCGAGCTGAATGCCGAAAAAGTGGCCAAAGCCCTTGGCATGAAAGCCCAAGCTGAATTCAGCATCCCCGATGTGGTCACCGCCCGTCCGCCCGCGCTGTGCCAAGGCTGCCCGCACTTCGACAGCTATACCGCCCTCAACGAGGTGATGGCTAACCATAAAGGTGGCAAGGTGTTCGGCGACATCGGTTGCTATACCTTGGGCTTCAATATGGGTGCTATCCAAACCACGGTCTGTATGGGTGCCTCCATCACCATGGCTAAAGGAGCCAGCGAAGTGGGTATCTTCCCGGCTGTGGCAGTCATCGGCGACGGCACCTTCGGACATAGTGGCATGACAGGACTGCTCGACTGCGTCAACGAAAAAGCTAACGTGGTGGTCATGATCCTCGATAACGACATCACCGCCATGACAGGTGGCCAGCCTTCCTCAGCCAACAACAAGATCCGCAAGATCTGCGAAGGCCTCGGCGTCGAACCTGAACATATCCGCGACATCATCCCGCTACCGAAACACCATGAGGAAAACGTCCGCGTCATCGAAGAGGAGGTGAACTATAACGGCGTCTCGGTCATCATCCCGCACCGTACCTGTATCGTCGAATTGAAAAAACATTTGAAAAAATAATAACCCGTAGAGACGTCATACCATGGCGTCTCCCTCAAAATCGAAATAAAAATGAAAAAAGATATCGTATTATGCGGCGTTGGCGGTGATGGCATTGTCTCTGTGGCCAAAATCATCTCGGATGCTGCCTTGAATATGGGCCTGAACCTGAAACAGTCTGAGATCCATGGCATGTCACAACGCGGTGGATCGGTGTTCTCTCACCTGCGTCTCTCCAGCGAGGAGATTTTCGCTGACGTCATCCCCGAAGGTCATGCCGACATCATCCTCTCCAGCGAACCTATGGAAGCCCTCCGCTATCTGCCCTGGCTCGCTAAAGACGGCTGGATCATCACCAACAACGAGCCTTTCGTCAATATCCAGAACTATCCCGATATGGAGAAAGTCAACGCCGAACTGGGAAAAATCAAGAACCTGGTGAGCTTCAACGCGACCGAAATCGCCAAAGCCATCAAAGCGCGTCCCAATATGGTGCTCCTCGGTGCTACCGTGCCTTATCTCGACATCGAACTGGGCAAGGTCGAAGAGGCTATCAGCCATATCTTCGGCAATAAGGGCGCCGAAGTGGTCGAACAAAACATGCAGGCACTCCACGCTGGCTACGAACAAGCCAAGAAATAATATTTTTGACTTTTTGACGTTATAAGAGGGTGAGTCTTTTTTCACCCTCTTTTTTGTTTTTTGCTTATGAATTGGAAACGAATTAATTGGAGAAGAGTGTTTCTCTTCCTTGTCCTTCCCATTTTGATCATCATCCTGTTGTTGGTCTATCTCTGCCGTTCTTGCGACCATCGCGGCGAACCGGGTTATCCTGAGAATAACGATACGCTGACCCAAGGTGAGCCTACCTATTTTTATGGAATCTGTATCGACTCGCTTTATGTGGAAGAAGGACAGGTGGAGCCAAATCAGTTTCTTTCCTCGCTTTTCGCTTCCAAAGGCATCAGCTCGACCGTTGTTGACCATATCGCCAGACATCATCAAGAGGTGTTCGACGTGAGCAAGATCCGCGCGGGTAACCGTTATTATTTCCTCTGCACCAACGACACGTTGGAGACACCGCTTTTCTGGATTTACGAGATCGACCGAAGGAACTACGCATTGTTCAGCTTGACCGACTCGTTGACGGCATGGCGTTTCCAAAAAGAGATGGAGGTCAAGATGGCCAGAACTTCAGGAACCATCAAGTCCTCCCTATGGAATGCCGTCATCGAGAACGGAGGTGATGCCAGCCTCGCGGTGAATCTGTCGGATGTGTATGCGTGGACCATCGACTTCTTCGGCATTCAGGAAGGGGATGCTTTCGATGTGGTGTATGACCGCCAATATATCGACGGCAATCCGGTGGGTATGGGATCCGTGGCCTATTGTAACTTCGTCCATGCGGGCGACACCATCCGGGCCATCGCCTACGAGCAAGATGGCATGATGGGTTATTACAACGAGAAAGGGGAGAACCTGAGAAAGGCTTTCCTGAAGGCTCCCCTGAACTATCGACGTATCAGTTCCACCTTCTCCAACAGCCGTTTCCATCCTGTCTTTAAGTATTATCGTCCTCATCATGGTGTGGATTATGCAGCACCTGCTGGCACTCCCGTGAGCAGCATCGGTGATGGCGTGGTCATCAAGAAAGCCTATCAAGCCAGAGGAGCAGGTTATTATCTCAAGATTCGTCACAACGACACCTATACCACCAGCTATATGCACTTGAAAGGTTATGCCAAAGGCATCGCCGAGGGTGTCAGGGTAAAACAAGGACAGGTGATTGGCTATGTGGGGAGCACTGGCGCCTCCACAGGACCGCATCTCGATTTCCGTGTCTTTAAAAACGGGACTCCGGTTGACCCCTTGAAACTGGAATCCCCGCCTGCAAACCCGATCAAGGCTGCCGACAGGGAACAGTTTCAAAAAGTAGCTGACTATTGGATGAGGGTGATGCGCGAACCCGGAATCCCCGAGATGTATCAAGAGGAAGCTCCTGTGGCTGACTCGCTGGCCGTGTCAGGTTCCGACTCGCTGACCGACTGAATGGGAGCCAGGAATTTCCGTTTTTTCTTGACTTTGATAGGGGCGATGATGAGCACCATCAACACCTCCAAAGCGTATTTCACCCATGGATGGATGCCTGACGTCCATAACTGAAAACCGATAAGCAGGATAGAGGCACTGACAAAGATGGCTTTGCCATAAACCTTTTTCCGGAAAATCTGGATTAAGCTGAACACCAGCATCCCCGAAAGCAAAAACTCGACAATCAGGTAGAGGAAGTCCTTGTTCCTGCTTTCAACGACTGTCTCGTTGAAATAATAGGAGTCGATGGAGTAGTGGTACAACACCAATGTCATGATTTCATAGATGAACAACATGCCATAATAGGTGATGGCAAAGGTGGCAGCCAACTTCATCGCCAAGGTGAGCTCGGGCTTCAGGTCAAAGATCTTGCTTTCGGGTGCCATGGTGACTTATTCAGGTTGATTGGATTGATTTCTCATGAATTCTATCTGCTTGAAGAACAGATAATAGATAAGGATGAACATCACTGTTGACAGGAACTCGTTGAAGAACGGGTTCTGTGGCAGCTTCGAGTAAACAAACGCAACCTCGGCTATCAGAATGAGCAGCTGAGAGATGCTGTAGATGTGGAACCCCATCCGGTCAAGTCGAAACATCCTGAGTACACCGGCTAAAGAACCCGCATAGAGAATGGCTAACAGCAGATAATAATAAGGATTGACCGATAGCTGGACCGTTAGGTTTTCAGTCACCATCTCAACCATAGCAGGGTCGAGCATGGGCATATAGCTCTCTAACAGATCCTCCATCTGGTTGGTCTCCACCATCTGCCTCATGGCAGGCATGAGGATAAAGATGAAGAGGGAGGAGACAATCTGGTAGATGGCGTTGAGAAGCGACAGCACCAACAGGATGGTCATCCCTACAGGTCGTTTCACTTGGGGTTCAATTTCGTTCATGGCCGGGTGTCAAGTCATTTGTTTTTCAACAGGTCGAAAGCGAGCGGGTAGTCTTGGATGAACTTCACGCTCTTGGCGATCTCAGTGTACATCACCTTGTCCACACGGACAAACTCGACGACTTTGCGGTATTCGGCGATGAACTTCTCGATGGTCTCTGACGACTTCAGCGGGCGGCGGAACTCCAGAGCCTGGGCGGCGTTGAGTAGCTCGATGGCCAGAACACGTTCCAGATTCTCAGCCACTCTCAGGGCTTTGGTGGCGGCATTGGCGCCCATGCTCACATGGTCTTCCTGACCTTGTGATGACTCAATGCTGTCAACTGAGGCGGGT
>JAEEGK010026735.1_pt1 | contig 11718 bp, 10 predicted proteins | sample 8958771 | NCBI WGS metagenome assembly JAEEGK01 (sample SAMN16246547, study PRJNA631951) | gut metagenome | biome: gut microbiome; feature: rumen; material: SC-attached | host: Bos | place: Iran: Karaj | collected 2018-10 | reverse complement strand
GGCCCGCCTGGAGCATCGCTCCTATGACCATGTCCAGGCCACGGAGTGCTGGTTCGCCATGGCCGGCGGCGGCTACAACTTCAACAGCTGGCTCAAGGGCGACCTGAGCTACGAGTATTGGCAGATCCCGGCGGCGGGCGGCATCACCCAGCACAAGGCGGTCCTCTGCCTCACGGAAACGCTCAAGCGCGAAGGCCTGGCCGTTGCGCTCCGGGAGAAGTACGAACTGGCCTACAATCCGGATGCAGGAGCATTCACCAATACCCTCCGTACGAGGCTCCGCGGCCAATACAGAGCCCCCGAGAGCCGATGGACCCCTTACCTGATGTACGAGTTCTTCAACAGCTTCGACACCGGGAAATGGGTGCGCTCCCTGCATTATGCCGGTACGGAAATCAGCCTCGGGAAAGGCCACGGGCTGGATTTCTTCTATATGTTCCACCTGTACGACAAAGGCGGCCTGACGGCCGCCTGTCACACGTTGGGAATCGGTTATACGTTCGTTTTCTAGTCCTGCTGCTCCTCGGACAGGGCGTCCGTGGCGCGGACCCGCACCGTGCTGCTGTAGCAGCTGAACATCTCCTCGACCTCCGCCTTCCGGCTTTGCTTGGAGCAGAGGCTTACGACGGGTACGACCACCAGGCCCAGCAACATCGCCAGCATACCTGCATTGATCGGAGAAGTGAAGTACGGGCTGATAAAAGTCTTGCCCGTGAAAGTGCAGTACATGCAGCAGCACATCACACCCACGCCCACGATGAAGGAGGCCCAGACCGAGGCGGAGGAGGTGCGCTTCCAATAAAGGCCGTACAGGAACGGAGCCAGGAAAGCGCCGGCCAGCGCGCCCCAAGAAATGCCCATCAGCTGCGCGATGAAGGTCACGGAGCTCTTGGCCTGGACGATGGCGATCACGGAAGATACGATGATGAAGAACAGCACGAGCAGCCGGATGCTGAGCAGCTGGGTGCGGTCCGTCATATGCTTGCCCTGCCGGGCCTTGGCCATCGCCGGGTCGATGATGTCCAGCGTCAGCGTGGAGCCGGAAGTAAGCACCAGCGAGGATAAGGTGGACATGGACGCGGAGAGGACCAGGATGATGACGACGCCGATCATCAGGTCAGGCAGCGTTGCCAGCATGGACGGGACGATGCTGTCGTAAACCGGGGTGCCGGCCGCCGTGTACTCGATGTTCTGGCCATAAAGCCGGCCGAAACCGCCCAGGAAGTAGCAGCCGCCCGCCACGATGATGGCGAAGAAGGTGGAGATGAACGTGCCCTTGCGGATGGCCGCCTCGTTGCGGATCGCGTAGAACTTGCCCACCATCTGCGGCAGTCCCCAGGTACCCAGGGAGGTCAGCATCACCACGCCCAGCAGGTAGATGGGCTGCGGCCCCAGGAACGATACGAAGGCACCGTTCAAGTTGGGGGCGGACTCGGACGGAATCTGCGAAAGGCTCTCGACCGCGGCCGTGAAGCCGCCGTTTCCGTTGAGTACGGACGCGATGACGGTGCAGATGCCCACCAGCATGATCAATCCCTGGATGAAATCGTTCACGGCCGTCGCCATATAGCCGCCGACCACCACATAGATGCCGGTGAGGACGGCCATTCCCAGCACGCACCAGACATAATCAACGTGGAACGCCATGCTGAAAAGCCGCGAGAGACCGTTATACAGCGAAGCGGTATAGGGAATCAGGAAGATGAACACGATGACGGACGCGGCGACCTTGAGCGGATTGCTGAAGAAGCGCTTCCCGAAGAAGTCGGGCATCGTGGCGCTCTGCAGATGCTGCGTCATCAGGCGCGTGCGGCGACCCAGGATCCGCCAGGCCAGGAGCGAGCCGATGAGCGCATTGCCCAGGCCGATCCAGGTGGCCGACAGGCCGTACTTCCAGCCGAACTGGCCGGCGTAACCGACGAAGATGACCGCCGAGAAGTAAGACGTGCCGAATGCGAAAGCCGTGAGCCAGGAGCCGACATTGCGGCCTCCCAGGACGAAACCCTGAACATCTGATGCGGTGCGACGGCAATAGATGCCGACCCCGATCATCACGGCAAAGAACAGGATGAGGAGAATACACTTTACTAACATGTGCCAAAGATAATTAAAATAATTGATTATTACGTCATTCCCCTGGGAAGAACGACATGGTTTTCATTTCATTCCAAACTGTTTGGAATTTTGAAAATATTTTATTTACTTTGCGAAAGACATTTGAACCTGTGCTTCAGAATCTGAATATGACCTGTTGTTGTACCACCCCCGAAGGATGGTGCAAGCGTTGTTCATAGGTATTTCCTGACAGATTCCCCGCGCGGGAAAGCGTATAGATGCATCATCCGGGAAAGGACGGTGCATTTCTTTTTTTATGCCATCAAAGCACATACAATTAACTTTTATAAAACGAACAAGCCATGATTTACCAATCACTCACGGACCTCATCGGAAGCACGCCCCTGCTGGAGGTCAGCGGATTCGAAGGGCAGAAAGCCCGCCTCGTCCTCAAGATCGAAGCCTTCAACCCCGGCGGGTCCGTCAAGGACCGGATCGCCCTGCAGATGATCCGGGACGCCGAAGCGGCGGGGGTCCTGCAAGAAGGGGCCACGATCATCGAACCCACCAGCGGAAACACCGGCGTCGGCCTCGCCTGGGTCGGGACCTCGCGAGGATACAAGGTGATCCTCACGATGCCGGAGTCGATGAGCCTGGAAAGAAGGAATCTGCTGGCGGCCCTCGGCGCGAAACTCGAGCTCACGCCCGCCTCCCAGGGAATGAAAGGCGCGATCGCCAAAGCCAATGAACTGAAAGAATCCATCCCCGGCGCGGTCATCCTCGGTCAGTTCGTGAACCCCTCCAATCCCCTCGCCCACGAGCGGACCACCGCCCAGGAGATCTGGCGGGACACCGACGGAGCGGTCGACGTGTTCGTCGGCGGCGTCGGAACCGGCGGAACCGTCAGCGGCACGGGAAGGGCCCTCAAGAAGCACAAGCCGTCCGTCCAGGTCGTCGCCGTGGAGCCGGCCGGCAGCCCCGTCCTGAGCGAAGGCCGGAGCGGAAGCCACAAAATCCAGGGCATCGGGGCCGGATTCGTCCCGCAGACCTATGACGCCGCCGTCGTCGACAAGGTCATTCCCGTCTCCGACGTGGATGCAGCCGCCGCCTCCCGGCTGCTCGCCTCGAAGGAAGGCCTCCTCGTGGGCATCTCTTCGGGAGCCTCCTTCTTCGCCGCCCTCTCGCTCGCCCGCGAAGAGAGCTATGCCGGCAAGGTGATCGTGGCCCTGCTCCCGGACACGGGTGAAAGATACCTCTCCACCGGCCTGTTCAACCGCAATTAACCCGTATCTATGGACATACCTGTCAAAACCATGCGGCTGACGCTCCGGTCGATGATGGAGTCCCTGTTCGACGCCTTCTTCCCGGAGTACAGCCCCAACCCTTACGAGCATTCCGTCAACGAGGCCGTGAAGGCGCTTTCGAGTCTTTCCGGCCCCGAAAAGGCGGATCTTTTCCGGCAGCGGATCCCGGCGCTGGCGGACCTTCTCAACCAGGATGTCGAAGCGATCGGCGGGAACGACCCCGCCGCCAGCGACATCCAGGAGATCGTCTACTGCTACCCGGCCGTCACCGCGATGGTCCATTACCGGGTCGCGCACGAACTGGACGCCCTCGGCGTCGGGGTCATCCCGCGGATGCTCACGGAATACGCCCACTCCGCCACAGGTATCGACATCCATCCCCAGGCCCGGATTGGCCATCATTTCGCGATCGACCATGGGACGGGCGTCGTCATCGGCCAGACCGCCATCATCGGAAACCGGGTGACCCTGTACCAAGGCGTGACCGTGGGCGCGAAAAACTTCAAGTACGACGAGTCGGGAAGGCCGCGAAACGTCCCGCGCCACCCCGTCATCGAGGACAATGTCACCGTCTACAGCAACGCTTCCCTCCTGGGAAGGATCACGATCGGGGAAGGTTCTGTCATCGGGGGTAACGTCTGGCTCACCCACAGCGTCCCGCCCCATTCGCGAATCCTCCAGGGAAGGAGCCAGGAAGAGTTCCTGGACGGCGCAGGTATCTGAATATCACTAAAGATAGGGATTGTCCGGCAAACGGACAATCCCTATCTTTGCATCGAATAAAACGCCTTGCCATGAGCCCGGTTCTGACTGCTTTGTTGATTCCTTTCCTGGGGACGGCCCTGGGATCGGCCTTCGTGTTCTTCATGAAGCGGGAGATGCCGCCGATGCTGCAGAGAGTCTTGCTGGGATTCGCCTCCGGCGTGATGGTGGCGGCCTCCGTTTGGTCGCTGATCATTCCGTCCATCGAGATGGGAACGGGGGCATCGGCCGTCATCCCGACGGCCGTCGGGCTGCTGGCCGGTTTCGCCTTCCTCCTGCTGATCGACTACATCACCCCGCACATCCATCCGGTCGGCGGTCCGGAAGGCCCGGAAAGCCGCCTCTCCCGCACCGCGAAGCTGGCCCTCGCGGTCACCATCCACAACTTCCCGGAAGGAATGGCCGTGGGCGTCGCCATCGCAGGCGCCCTGACGGCCGATTTCAACATGGCCGGCGCCCTGGCCCTGTCGCTGGGCATCGCCATCCAGAACGTGCCGGAAGGGGCCATCATCTCGATGCCGCTCCGGGCGGAGGGAAACTCCCGGTGGAGGGCGTTCGGAATCGGCGCGCTGAGCGGCATCGTGGAGCCCCTGGGCGGCGCGCTGGTGCTGTTTCTGGCGACTTCCATCCTGGGCATCATGCCCTATATGCTGGCTTTTGCCGCGGGCGCCATGCTCTATGTAGTAGTCGAAGAGCTCGTCCCGGAATATTCCCAGGGCGAGCACTCGAATATCGGCACCATCGGATTCGCCCTCGGCTTCGTCCTGATGATGGTGCTCGATGTCGTATTGGGATAAGACTTTTTTTCACTATCTTTACCCCAATCAAACAGAATCAGTTATCCATGGATACCCAGAAACCCTTCCTCGAAGTCGCCGGACGCAAGAATTTCGGGCCGGCCCATGCCTTGATGACCACCCCTCAGCCCTGTGTGATGATCGCCACGTGGGACAAGGACCATACCCCCGACGTGATGATGGCCGCCTGGGCGGGGCAGTACGACCACAACCAGATCGTCGTCAGCATGTCCAAGCACAAGACCACGGAGAACATCGAGCTCACCGGCGCTTTCACGGTCAGTTTTGCCGATGTCCGCACGGTCGCGGAGTCCGACTACCTGGGCATCGCGAGCGGTTCCAAGGTTCCGGACAAGGTCGCCAAGGTCGGCTTTACGGTATCCCCCAGCCCGAATGTGGACGCGCCCATCATCGACCAGTACCCCCTGACCCTGGAGTGCAAGGTAGTCAGCTGGAAGGACGGCATCCTCGTGGGAGAAGTCGTGAACATGAGCGCCGACGAATGCATCCTCACGGACGGCAAGGTCGACCTCGGCAAGCTCCAGCCCATCGTCTTCGATGCGGCGGCCCTGACCTACCGCGCCCTCGGCGAGGTTGTCGGCCAGGCCTGGGGGGCCGGCAAGAAGTTCATGGAATAACCGAAGCGCCATGATCAATCCCGTCTACTCCCCCGCCCCCGACCGCTATGAGCGCGGCATCCGCTACCGCCGGTGCGGCCGCAGCGGCATCCTCCTGCCCGAAATCTCCCTGGGCTTCTGGCACAACTTCGGTGACGTGAACCCGCTGGCGAACTCCCTGGAGATGGCCCATTACGCCTTCGACCACGGCATCGTCCATTTCGATCTCGCCAACAACTACGGTCCCTCCTACGGCTCCGCCGAGGAAACCTTCGGGCAGATCATGAAGAAATCGTTCATCCCCTTCCGCGACGAACTGTTCATCTCGTCCAAGGCGGGCTATGACATGTGGCCCGGACCCTACGGCGAATGGGGCTCCCGCAAGTACCTGATGGCGAGCCTGGACCAGAGCCTGAAGCGGATGAACCTCGACTACGTGGACCTGTTCTATTCCCACCGGTTCGATCCCAAGACCCCGCTGGAGGAGACGATGCAGGCCCTCGTGGACATTGTCCGGGCAGGCAAGGCGCTGTATGCCGGCATCTCCAATTATCCGCCGGAGGCCGCCGCCTTCGCCTACAAGTACCTGAAAGACCGGGATGTTCCCTGCCTCATCTACCAGGGACGCTACAATATGCTCAACCGCGAACCGGAGAGCAGCGGCCTCCTGGACCAGGCCAAGGAGAACGGCGTGGGCTTCATCGCCTTCTCCCCGCTGGCGCAGGGCCTCCTGACCGGCCGCTATCTGGAAGGGATTCCGACCGATTCCCGGATGGCGAAGGAGAAGTTCCTCAAGTCGTCGGTCCTTACGCCCGAGATGCACGCGAAGCTTGTGAAGCTGAACGGCATCGCCGCCCGCCGCGGACAGACGCTGGCCGAGATGGCCCTCGCCTGGTGCCTCAAGGACGACCGGGTGACCAGCGTGATCATCGGCGCCAGCCGTGTCTCTCAGATCGAAGACGACTTCAAGGCGCTGGAGAACATCGCCTTCAGCGCGGAGGAGCTCGTGGAGATCGACGCTGTTATCAAGTAATTAGACCAGGACGAAGATGCTCTTACAGATCCTTACCCTGCTCGGATCGCTTGCCATGTTCCTCTATGGCATGTCCCTGATGAGCGGCGGTCTGCAGAAAATGGCCGGAAACCGGTTGCGGGTTTTCATGGCCAAGATGACCTCCAACAACTTCAAGTGCATTTTGACCGGCATCGTGGTCACCGCCATGGTGCAGAGCTCGACGGCGACCACGCTCCTCATCGTGAGCTTCGTCAATGCCGGCCTGCTGGCGCTGGGAAGCGCGATCGCGGTCATCATGGGCGCCAATATCGGCACGACCGTCACCGCATGGATCTTCGCCCTGAGTTTCGGCGGCGGAAGCTGGAGCATCGCCACGATCGCCATCCCGCTGATGTTCTTCGCCTTCATCGCGATGAGCATCAAGAAATACGCGAATTTCGGCGAGTTCCTGATGGGCTTCGCCCTCCTGTTCCTGGGCCTGTCCACCTTGAAGGAAACATCCACCGTGCTCCTGGATAACGACGGCGTACGCACCTTCCTTTCCACCCTCTCCGGCTACGGGATCTGGAGCATCTTCCTGTTCATGGTGGCCGGCGCCGCCATCACCCTGATGCTGCAGAGCTCCGCCACGGCCACGGCCATCACGATGGTGCTGGTCGCCCAGGGCTACATCCCCTTCACGATGGCGACGGCCATGGTCCTGGGCAGCAACCTGGGCACGACCGTGACTTCGAACATCGCGGCCGCGGTGGCAAACCAGAGCGCGAAGCGGACGGCGCGGGCGCACTTCCTGTTCAACCTGTTCGGTGTCATCCTGGCGCTGGTCTTCTTCAAGCCGTTCATCAAGCTCGTGGGCATCGCCGTGGAAGCCCTGGGCTTCCCGAATCCCGTTTCGGTCGATTTCGCCGGGGCGGACGCCGCCACGCAGGAATCGCTGGTCGCCTCGCTCCCCTACAGCGTCGCCGTCCTCCATACTGTGTTCAATGTCATCACGACACTCATCCTGGTCTGGTTCATCCCGCAGCTTGTCAAGATGGTGACGTGGATGGTGCCGAACAAGGGCGAAGAGAAGGAAATCTACCGCCTCAAGTACATCGGCATCGGCAACATCGCGACCGGCGACCTGGCCCTGAACAGCGCCAAGATGGAAGTCGTGGAATTCGGCCGCCTGTGCCGCCGGGACCTCGGCTATATCCGGAACGCCATCAACGCCGGCACGCTGGCCGAGTTCGAGGAAGCGGACAAGAAGCTGGTCCATTACGAGGAAATCACCGACAACGTGGAACGGGAGATCGCCACCTACCTCCGCGACGTTTCCAAGAACGAGATGAGTATCGGCGGTCTCGCCCGCATCCGCGAATTCTATCGGGTGATCGGCGAGATGGAATCCCTCGGCGACAGCGGTGAAACCATCGGCAAGATCCTCCAGCGCGTCTGGGAGCACAAGTGCCATTTCACGGACCACATGCTCCAACAGCTGAACCACCTGCTGGACCTGCTGGACAATGCCTATGTCGCCATGGATACGAATCTTTCCACCCCGCTGGTGGAAATCACCGACATACACAATGCAGAGGAAGCGGAAACGGCCATCAATGCGTATCGCGACACGCTCCGTAACGAGCACCTGACGAACATCGAGAAGTCCACCTATCCTTATGAGACAGGTTCATTCTATATGGATGTGGTGAACTGCATCGAGAAGATGGGCGACTTCCTGATCAACATCTCCCAGAGCGTTTACGGCGCCAAGACCGTGTAAAAGAAAGAGCGTTCCTCCCCCGGAACGCTTTTTTTGTCACTTTTTTCAATATATCGTTTGCGATATAAAAAGAAAGTCGTATATTTGCATCGTGAACGATATAATTAAACGATAAAGATATACAGTTATGGCAAAGATCTATGATTTCAAGACCCGCAGCAACAAAGGCGCCGAGGTCGATTTCGCGCAGTTCGAAGGCAAAGTCCTGATGGTTGTCAACACCGCGTCCAAGTGCGGCTTCACCCCGCAGTACGACGGCCTGGAGGCCCTCTACCAGAAGTATAAGGACCAGGGTTTCGTCATCGTCGGCTTCCCCTGCGACCAGTTCGCCGGCCAGGAGCCCGGCTCCAATGAGGAGATTGCCGAGTTCTGCCGCATCAACCACGGCGTCACCTTCCCGCTCATGGCCAAGACCGATGTCAACGGCGCGAACGCCGAGCCCATCTTCGAGTACCTGAAGGCCCAGGCTCCGACCGAGGCTTACAACGGGATCAAGGGCAAGGCTACCCGCATGATGCTCAAGGGTCTGAGCAAGAGCGTGGAAAAGGACAGCGACATCCTGTGGAACTTCACCAAGTTCCTCGTGAACCGCGACGGCACCGTCATCAAGCGCTACGCCCCCATTACGACGCCGGAAGATATTGAGAAGGACATCCAGGGGATGTTATGATCCAAGAGGAGTTCAAGCTGGACAACCAGCTCTGTTTCCGGCTCTACACCGCTTCGCGCCTTCTCACGCAGGCCTATCATCCGCTGCTCTCGGAGCACGGATTGACCTATCCGCAGTACCTCGTGCTGCTGGTCCTGTGGGAGAAGGACGCCCAGCCGGTGAACGACATCGCCAAGCGGCTGCTCCTGGAAACGAACACGGTCACTCCCCTGCTCCAGCGGATGGAAAAAGAAGGCATCCTTGTCCGCCGGAAAGGCGAGAAGGATGCCCGTCAGATGATCGTTTCCCTCACGGAGAAGGGCCGGGAGCTGCAGAAAAAGCTGGCCGATGTGCCCCATATCGTGGGCACTTCCGTCCTCTGTGACAGCGTCACGCCCGAAACCGCGCCGGAACTCTTCCGGATGCTGGACGGCATCATCGGGAAGCTCAGCGCCCCGTCAACGCGCTCCTAAGCAGGAAATATGGGAATCCGGCGCCTCCATGACATTCCAGGAAAGGACGGCGCCGTTGAAGCCATGCCGCATGACGGCGGCCAGGGATTCGGTGACATACGCCGGTGAGGTCGGAGCCACCTTCTCCCGGTAGTTGATTTCGATGCCCGGGTATTTGCCGCAGGCATAGGGCTCCATGGCCTTCAGCTGGGAATCCAGGAAGTACACGTCCATGTGGAACTCAGGGTAGCCATCGGCGCCCGGTACCGCCTTCTGCAGCAGGTCATATTCGAAGCCCATCCCGGCCGGCGCGAAGGTCTGGCGGTAGAGCATCGGCTTGATGAAATCTGCATGCTGTGAAAGGATGCCGTAATCCTGCCCGACGAACTGCGCCATGAACGGCGCGTACAAGTCCATCCCCACTTCCAGTCCGCGTTCACGGAAACGGTCGGCGATCGCGGCGACCGCGTTGCTGACCACGTGGCCTTTGGCCTCGAAATACGCCGCCGCCACTGGATCGGCGAAAGTGAAACCTGTCCGCGGTTTGTAGCCCGTGACCGAGAAGAACTCGTCCCCTTTCTCGGTCCAGGCGGCCAGCACCGCTTCCAGATCCACGCCCTCCGCCTTGAACTGCTCCTGACAGACCGGGCATCCGCAGCTCAGGACCCCGCTCACGCCGCTCACGAAAGACTGCGTGCGGATCCGGTCCAGGAAGACGCCGTCGAAGCCGCAATCCTGGAAGTTGTCGTCATAGATGGCGACGACGTTCGCGGCTGTTTCCGGTCGCGTGGGGCAGTTGAAGCGGAAACCTTCGCCGGCCGCCAGGTCGTAATTGGCAGGAATTTCGCCCGCCATGTCCACCGCAGGCGCGTTTTCGCACATCTCTTCGGTCTCGGCGAAGACCGGCATCCACAGGAGCATCTTGATGCCGTTCTCGTGCAGGTAGTCGCCCACCTGCCGGTAGATGTCCCGGTCCAGGCTCCAGCCGATGATGACTTTTTCGACCGGGATCTTGGCGCTCACCTCCCCGATCCGGCTGATGACCTGTTCCGCCGTATAATCGGGCGAATGCCAGCCTCCGAGCGACACCTGAACAATGTAGCCGGGCTCGGGGGATTCGGATTTGTCCTGGCAGGCCGTCAGAAAAAGCAGGCCGGCCACGAGATAAAGGATTCTTCTCATAATGAATAAGGTTTCGCATCTGCGGTAACGCCCCGGCGCCTGTTCGGCTTCGGGGCCATTTCGAATTCCAAGGTGCCGCCTTCCAGCAGTTCGGCGTGCGTGAGGAAGAGCCGGTCGACCGGTTTCCCGTTCAGTTTCACGGACTTGACATAGCGGTTCCGGGCGCTCAGCCCCTTCGCCTTCATCTCCAAGGCGCGTCCGTTATCCAGCGTGACTTTCGCATACGGAATGCACGGCGCGCCTAGCACGTATTGGTCGGTGCCCGGGCACACCGGGTAGAAACCGAGCACGGTGAAGATGTACCATGCGCTCATCTGCCCGCAGTCGTCATTCCCGCCCAGGCCCCGGATTTCGGGATGATAGAAGCGGTCCACGATCTCCCGGATCCAGTACTGGGTCTTCCAGGGCTCGGAAGTCCAGGCATACAGGTACGGGATGTGGTGGCTGGGCTCGTTTCCGTGGACATAGCCTCCCAAAAGGCAGTCGCCCGTGATGTCCTCGTTGTCCGCGTAGCAATACTCGGGAAGGTCGCTGCCGAAGAGCTCGTCCAGGTTCGCGATGAACTTCTTGTCCCCGCCCATCAGCGCCATCAGGCCGGGCACGTCCTGGGGCACGTGGAAGGAATAGTTCAGGGAGTTCCCTTCGATGAAGCCCTGGCCGACCGTCTGCTTGATGTCGAAGGGCTCCTTGAAGGAGCCGTCGGCATACCGCGGCCGGGCGAGGCCCAGCGCGGGGTCGAATACGTTCTTGTAATAGGCGGCGCGGGCGCGGTATCTTTCCGCGACCCGTTCGTCGCCGAGCCGCTCCGCGGCCGCGGCGATGGCCCAGTCGTCATAGGCATATTCCAGCGTGTTGCTGGCGGCGGTCGATGTCTTTTCCAGCGGGACATACCCTTGCTGGATGTATTCCACCAGCCCGCTGTACCACGGCACCGAAGAGGTGGAAACCATCGCTTCCAGGGCCTCTTTTCCATCGACTTTCAGCCCCTTGGCGATGGCGTCGGAGAGGACGGAGACGCTGTGGTAGCCGGTCATGCACCAGTTTTCATTGGCCATATGGCTCCAGATGGGAAGCATAAGGAGGGGGCTCTGCTCGTAGTGCTTGAGCATCGAGGCGACCATGT
>JAEEGK010026731.1_pt1 | contig 11720 bp, 6 predicted proteins | sample 8958771 | NCBI WGS metagenome assembly JAEEGK01 (sample SAMN16246547, study PRJNA631951) | gut metagenome | biome: gut microbiome; feature: rumen; material: SC-attached | host: Bos | place: Iran: Karaj | collected 2018-10 | reverse complement strand
AGAGGTATATGGGGTTGAGACCCGCTTCCTGGGCCTGCCTGCAGAAGTCCACGCTCTTGGAGAACTCGATACCGTTGGACGCTACCTGGATCTGTGCGAATCCCATCTCCTTCGCCGTCTTGATGACATCGAGGAATCTGGGGTATATGGTGGGCTCTCCGCCTGAGAACTGTACTGCGGTGCACTTGATGGGCTTCTCGTCCCTCAGCATCTTCAGCATCGCGACGACCTCATCGAATGAGGGCTCGTAGACGTATCCTGCATGGTTCGCGTCTGCGAAACAGATGGGACAGGTCATGTTGCACCTGTTGGTCAGATCGATGTTCGCCAGTGCGGTGCAGGTGTGCATCTTGATCTTCTGGTTGTCGATCATGATCGAGACGTTGTCGCTCGAATCCTCGGCAACGGTGTCGTCGGGGTTGACGAGTCCGATACCGTCGACAGCGAAATCCTCGACCTCGAGGTACTTCTTGACGTCGGACCAGATGACGTTGTCATATTCGCCGTGCTCGGGGCACGTCTTCTTGGCGTAAACTTTGCCGTCCTTCTCATAATACTCTGCGTCGATGATCTTTCCGCATTCCGGACAGATCGATCTCACCGTCTTGGGGAGACCTTTCGCATTCTCGTATTCTTTGGTAGTTCCAGGCATTATTACCACTCTTATGCGCATCCCCAGTCCTTAGAATCTTATAATATTATTGACGCGGACGCGCGTAAATGCTCGCTTATAGAGGCGGATTAACCATTACATGTAATTCTCGCCTTATTAACCCTTGAAAACGAACCGTGCAGTATGATGATACGCGGAGCACGGGAGCTCAGAAGATCGAAGAAGGGAAACATGCCCTTCGCACTCATTGCGGTTGCATTGCTGTTGGCATCGTCCACATTCTGCATAGTCTATGCGAACATGGAGCAGAAGGAGGATGAGGCGGAAAGCATAACGGCGGAACTGAACAGCATCGACGATGCCATTTCCGGCACCGAGGATTTCATAAGGTCCTCGCTCGGGAACATCATCTACGAGATCAGCGCCGAAGGGAACGGTACCCTGTCGGACAGGGTCAAGAGATTCGATTCGATGGAGAAAGATTGGTTCGGATCGGCTTTCCCCCGCAATGAGAAAGGGTTCTCGGTGGACATCGCCGAAGAGGATTTCGAGATAGATGTGCAGACAACCAAGGTATCATCGAACAGCACCATCTCGGAAAGATCGGTCGCTTCCTACATCAGGGCGACCGGAACGGTAAAAGCTGTTTTCTCAGGGACGAACGGTACCGCGACCAAGACCCTGAACATCACCGCCGACGGAACATCAGGACTCCCGCTCATCGTCGACTGCGCCACAAGATTCGAACTCTCCGCTGAGGGGGACGCTTCGATGCTCACACAGCTCGTATCATATCAATTATCAGCACTGGCACAGTCGAGGATCGTCAACGGATACGGCCTCAGGTCCGCCAACGGCGGCATGGGAACAACCGATGTGATCACAAGGGCGGATGTAGAGAAAGCGTTCAGGAATGCACTGTCCGTCGTTGAGACACTGTGCTTCCGCAGCAACTCCGAGGATGACAGGGACCTCATCACCAGGGGACAGATCGATCTTTCTGAGAAGATCGTCCTGAAGAACGGTTACTACGAGATCGACATAGGTTCGATAATCTCACAGGCCCTCCTTTCGATAATCGACGAGGTGATCTTCAGATGGCTGGACTACCTCAATTTCGACAAGCTCTCCGAGATCATCGACACCATAGTGGATAACCTCAGGGAAGTCTGGAACAACATCAAGAGCCTCCTCTTCGGCAACCAGGAGGACAACGAGAATTCCGCCCGCATCTACATCAAGAATGCAATGAGCTCATGCGGATACAGCGAGGACGACTACAGACATGTCCTCAAGGACGGTCTGGTCCTGCACCTCGGAGAGTTCGACGTCCCGTACACATACAAAGATGAGAACCACACCTATCATTTCCCCGGCCAGGATCTGAGACTGGAGTTGTTCGATACGGATGTCCTCGACTGGGACGGCTGGGACAACTATGTTGTGGAATTCGAAAAGAGCAGGAACAAGATCAAGGATGAGATCAGAGGGACATTCCAGAGTGTATGCTCATCGATAGCTTCCGACTACGGCATTGTCAGGGTACGTGCCGATGAGTTCGATTCCGTCTCATTCATCGATTCATACTCGGCCGCCGTGCAGAGCTCACTCAACGGATGTCTCAACAGATTCTCCTACGAGATGGAATCGTCACTCAGGAACGACAATGTTCCAGATATCTTGCTCACATCCATCTACCAGACGATGCTCGAGAACAGGGGAGAGATCTTCCGCGAGAACGATGCAGAGCAGATGATGGCGGAGAAACTCGCCGCATATGTCGCTTTGATCGCATTCCACGACGGCCAGGTGGCGGTCCAGGACATCTACGACAATGCCCTGGACATTCTGAAGGGCAACCCTGAGATACATTCCATGATGGGAGAATACAGCGGGAACGTCGACAGGATCTATGAGATGTTCGACAAGGCACTGAACAGCCCGAAGAACCAGGGCAGAAGCGTTCTCAAGGACGTCGTGATCAGCGCCGGAAAGAAGGTACTGGGGATGGATTTCGTGAAGAATACAGTCTCCGCCAATGCAGTGAACATGATGTCCGAGGTCAGAGAACACCTCAGGATGAGCTGCGACTGCGGCCCTGTGGCCCTTGACCGCCTGGACAGATTCTCGCTCACCGACGGATACGGCAACCTGTACGAAGAGTTCACCGATATCGCGGATTCTTACAACCTCAGCATCAGTATCATCGACCCCACAAAGAATTCGAAGAACCAGCACATGATTGGCCTTGGGGACGCGAAGGCTACATCGTATGTCTCCGTGTACACAGTGGAGATCAAAGGAAATGTCGATTACACCGCACACTCCAAGACCGGCGTTGATGCATCCCTCGGCAGATTCGATTCGAGATTCACTGACACACTGAACATCGACATGAGATTCGACATCACCTGCGTGAGCGGATGGTCCCTGACAGGTGCATCATACAGAGCCAGCAATACGATTTTCAGCGATGCATGGAACGTCCTCCTGAAGGTCATCGAACCCATTCTCGAGCCTCTCAAGAAGATCTACACGATGATGAAGGACCTGTTCTCCGTCTGCATGCAGACAGTGATGGAGATCAATGCATACGCTACGGAACTCATCGATAGACTCTACGCTGCCATAATCGAACCTCTGGAGATGCTCACCGAACTGATCTCGGACATCATCTCGAAGAACCTCTGCTGGCTGATCGAGAATGTCTGCGGGGTCATCGAGGGATTCGACATCGGTGCCTCATCGCAGAAGATCACCTTCGGATTCTTCGGCCTCCACCTCACCGTGGAACTCAGGGCAGCGACACTGATCAAGACCACAAAGAACATCGTCAAACTCACCCTGGAAGGAGAGGTCGGCGGTACGAAGTTCTCAGCGTTCGTGGACATGAAGAAGAACGAGAAGAACGGACTCATGGTCAGAGGCGGAGGAGGTATTGAGAACAAGGACTGTGCCCTGGATCTCGTCATCGACCCCGATATGAAGTTCAGTTCCAAGCTCGTCAGACTCACTGGCACAATAAGGGATGTGGATATCGACGCCTGCCTCCCCTACAAGGAGATGTACGACGAATTCGAGATGGCCCTCACTGACATTCCCGGAGTTAGCGAAGCGGTATCCAACATCGTTCTCCCCATTCCCGGATTCAAATGCGGATTCGATATGGGGATCGACATCAAGTACAACCTCCCCCTGGCGACAGGACTCATGATCAACGAGTTCGAGAGCAATCCCGCAGGGAACGATGACGGCCAGGAGTGGGTGGAACTCTACAATGCGACCGCAAGCACCATCGATCTCAGCGGATACGTCCTGGTCCCCGAGAGCAACGAGTCCAAGGCATTCGTCATCACCGGCATCTCGATCGGAGCCTTCGAGAAGAAGGTCATCATGTTCGAGAAACAGTCCCTCAACAACTCCAAGAGCGGAAAGCACAGCGGCGAATCGATATCACTATACAGCCCCGACGGCAAGAAGGTCGATTCGACACCCTGGAAGAAGGACACATACAACGATGACAGGACCTGGCAGAGGAAGGCGGACGGTTCCACGACATGGGTGCTGATGAAAGGTACACCGGGCTCCTCCAACGGTTCCATCATCAAGACCAACGCACTGGTGAAGGAGTTCCTTATCGACTGCTTCCTCAAGGCGGTGGACAAGGCCTTCGAAGAGATGGGTAACCACCTGAAGAGCGTCGATGACATCACTGAATTCCTCCACCGCACGCTCCAGCTGTTCATCAAGAATGTTATCGACACCATCGCCGAGATCGTTGTCTCGGCATCGGTGTTCATCAGCATGGAGATGACGGACTATGCACAGACGCAGCACTACGGACTGAAGGTGGCCTTCGAGATGAATTCGGATCTTGTCAGGGAAGGAATCTACTGGATCCTGAAACAGCTGAACATCCTCCAGGATGTCGTAAGGCAACCTTGCTGCAACGATCCCGTCGATATCATCTGCGAGAACACCTACCTGACCACCACACTGTACATGTCTATGAGCACACCGAAATTCCTTTCGACACTGGAATCCGAGGAGATTACGGTGGGATACAAGGCAGGCGTGAACCTCACAGGCATCTCCAATATGATCTGGGGCGAAGAGGATGCCAAGTGGAAAGCGGTATTGGGAGTGGTCGCCGAGGATCTGGATGCCGATAAGCTCCCGAAGGGTCTTAGAAGCGACAAGGACAAGAGATGCGACCTTTGGCTGATCAAGGTGGACCTGAGCAAGAGCGACCGCCCGAGGACAGGATAATCAAAAGAGCCAGATATCAAAAATCGTAACTTGACGGTTTGTCATGTCCCGTCGATGCCGACCCTAAATATTTAGACTAAAAATACATAGGGACAGAGCATGGCGAAGTCCTACAAGATCCCCACAGTCCTCTCGGCAGACGAGCTGAAGGACAAGGCCTTCCACAGGGCATCCAAGATCACGGTCAACGGGACCAATGCATTGGATACCAAAAAGAAGACGACCTTAGCGAAGATCACCGCATCAGGGGACATCATAAAGGACGCATTCGCAGGGTATGTAGAGAAGTTCCCGAGGATGGAGAAGGAGGACGATTTCTTCCCCGAACTCGTCGACCTCGTGATCGGAATAGACCAGTACAAGAAATCGCTGGGAGCGATGAACTGGGCGGCCAACAGGGTCGAGAGGATCAAAACAGAGAGCCTCAGGAACGTCAGACGCTCGAAGGACGGTTCCGTCATAGACTCCGTCAGGAGCAGTTTCTACGGAAGACTGTCATCCATTATCGACCAGGTCGGAAAGGATCTACTCTTCCTGCAGGACTGCAAGAACAAGTTCAGGTCGCTGCCCGCGATAGATTCCAAGGTCGCGACCGTCGTCGTTGCCGGATTCCCCAACGTGGGAAAGAGCAAACTGGTCACATACCTGAGCACCGCCGCACCCGAGATCGCACCGTACCCGTTCACCACCAAGGGAATCGTGGTAGGGCACATCGAGGACGAGTGGAGGAAATTCCAGATCATCGACACGCCCGGTCTGCTGGACAGGGAGTTCAAGGACCGCAACGACATCGAGAAACAGGCGATCCTCGCACTTAGATACCTGACGCATGTGATCCTATTCATCCTGGACCCGTCAGAGACCTGCGGTTACTCCATGGAGAAGCAGGAAGCACTCCTGGATTCTGTCAGAAGAGGATTCGAAGGCGTTCCGATCATCGTCGCCGAGAGCAAGAACGATATCCTTGTCAGGGACAGCGGCAACTTCAACTTCTCGGCGGAGACAGGCAGCAACATGGACGAGCTCCGCGATATGCTGCTGAAGGAACTGAGGAAGATCAGATTCGAAGAAGACGAAGAGGATGAGTAATGCCTGCACGAAAGGTCGCCTTCAGTGAGGAGATGGGAGAGTACTTCTCGTCCCTTATGAAAGAGAATCAGAGATGCTACGAGATCGCTGAGAAGGCCAGGGCCAAAGGCATGGACCCCAAGACCGTTGTGGAGATACCTCAGGCCGAAGATCTTGCATCGCGTGTCGAGAAGTTACTTGCAGATTTCAATGTGGGTGAGGTCGCCGACGACATCAGGGCGCTCACCGAAGAGTACGGGAACAGGGAGATCGTCTCCCTGGAGATAGCCAAACTGGTCGCCAAGAGACCGGCCGAGAAGAAGGAACTGGCAGTGGACAGGGCCATCAGGGTCGGATTGGCAGTCCTGACCGAGGGTATCCTTGTCGCACCGCTGGAAGGTCTTGCGGATACGAAGATCAAAACCAACTCCGACGGGAGCGAATACATCGACCTGATGTTCGCCGGACCCATCCGTGCCGCGGGAGGTACCGCACAGGCAATGAGCGTTCTCATCGCTGATGTCGTCAGACAGGCCATAGGCATCGGGAAGTACATACCGACCACTCAAGAGGTCGACAGATTCATCGAAGAGATACCTCTCTACAAACAGTGCCAGCATCTTCAATATACACCTACGACTGAAGAGATCCAACTTATCGTCAGGGAATGTCCGATATGCATAGACGGAGAAGGTACCGAGAGGACGGAGATCTCAGGATTCAGGGATCTTCCCAGGATCGAGACCAACCAGGTCAGGGGAGGTGCATGTCTGGTCATTGCGGAGGGACTCTGTCTCAAGGCCGCCAAGATCAAGAAGCACGTCGACAAGCTGAAGATCCAGGGATGGGACTTCATGGACAAGTACCTGGCAGGAAAGAACGTTGCCACCGACAAGAAGGATGAGGTGAGGACGGTGAAACCCGCCGACAAGTACCTCAAGGACCTGGTCGCAGGACGTCCCATCTTCGGACACCCGTCAAGGGTCGGCGCATTCAGGCTCAGATACGGAAGGGGGAGGACCTGCGGATTGGCATCATTGGCCTATTCCCCCGCCACAATGTACATACTGGACGAGTTCCCGGCACTGGGAACGCAGCTGAAGATCGAGAGACCGGGCAAGGCATGCGTCGTCACACCGTGTGACGAACTTGAAGGCCCTACGGTCCTCCTGAAGAACGGGGACCTAGTACAATGCAACACCGCCGAGGAAGCGAAAGCGGTAAGACCTAACATCTCAGAGATCACCGACTGCGGTGAGATCCTCATCCCGTTCGGCGAGTTCTGCGAGAACAACCACTTCCTCGTTCCCTGCGGCTACCCCATCGAGTGGCATAAGCTGGAGCTGAAGAAGCACGGCGAACTGCCCGATGACTGGGAATCGCCCACCTGGGAACGTGCACTGGAGATGTCCCGCACCCTGGGCGTTCCGCTCCACCCCAAGTTCAACCTGTACTGGAACGATATCACGGATGTCTCAAGACTGACCGCTCTCCGCGATTACATCCTTTCGAAGGCATCATTCGATAACGGTTCCCTGAACATCCCCAACGATAAGGACATCAAGAGGATCCTTGAGGACCTGGGTGCGCTGCACACGCTCCGCAACGGAATCATCAACATCACATTCTATGCAATCCCGCTGCTCGCAGGACTCGGTCTCGGAACGGACGGCCAGAAGATCACATCTGTGGCGGAGTTCTCCGGCGAGAATGCACTGGATGCAGTCAGCAAGGCCATGGGCATCGAGGTCCGCGCAAGGGCCATGACAAGGATAGGCACCAGGATGGGAAGGCCTGAGAAGGCAAAGGACAGGAGAGCGAACTCCGGTCTGGTGCACGGTCTGTTCCCGCTCACCAACGAACCTGATTTCAAGAAGGAACTGAAGACCGCAGCGAAGGTCTCCAGTTCCAACAACACCACACTCGGATCGGGCAGGAGCACCAACAACGGCATCGTCATGATCGAGATGGGTAAGAGGGTCTGCCCCGAATGTAAGAAGACCACGTTCCGCACATGGTGCAGGGACTGCGGAAAACACACAGAGCCAGTCAAGGAAAGTAACGGGTTCGAGAAGACCCTCGTCCCCGTCGACATCGACAAGGAATACCACGATGCCATGGACAAGCTCGGACTGAAGGAGATAGGTGATGTCAAGCTCATCGACGAGTTCAAATCCAAGTCGAAGACGCCCGAGGCGCTCGAGAAGGGTATCCTCAGGTCCAAGCACGATGTGATCGTCTACAAGGACGGTACCATCCGTTTCGATATGACCGATATCCCGATCACACACTTCAGACCGAGGGAGATCGGTCTTTCGGTAGAGAAGGCACACCAGCTGGGATACACCCACGACTGGAACGGCGAACCGCTCACCAGCGGGGAACAGCTGTGCGAACTCAGGGTTCAGGACGTCATACCGAACATCGAATGCGGCAGACACCTCGTGAAGGTGGCCAATTTCATCGACGACATGCTGGAGAACCTCTACGGCATGGAGAGATACTACAACTGCAAGGATGAGAGCGACATGATCGGCCAGATGGGTATCGGTCTCGCTCCGCACACGTCCGGAGGCATATTGTGCCGTATCATCGGTTACACCAACGCCTGCGGATGCTTCGGACACCCGTTCTTCCACGCAGGAAAGAGAAGAAACTGCGACGGTGATGAGGACTGCGTCATGCTCCTGCTTGACGGTCTGCTCAACTTCTCAAGGGAGTACATCCCGAGCAGCAGGGGAGGACTCATGGATACGCCTCTGGTCCTTACGACAAGGATCGATCCGAACGAGATCGACAAGGAGGCACATAACGTCGACTGTCTGCGCGAATATCCCCTTGAGTTCTATGAGGCCGCGATGCAGCTGAAGGATGCCAAGGAGATCGAGAAGATCATGGACCTGGTTGCCGGACGTATCGGCACCAACAAACAGTACGAAGGGTTCGGATTCACGCACGACACCGCCAACATAGCGGAAGGTCCCATCCATTCAGCATACACCACCTTGGAGACGATGATGGATAAGATGAATGCCCAACTCGAACTTGGAAAGAAGATCCGCGCCGTCGACGAGAAGGATGTCGCTACGAAGGTCATCAACAAGCACTTCATGCCCGACATGATCGGAAACCTCAGGAGTTTCTCCGCACAGAGCATCAGATGCACCAAGTGCGGCGAGAAGTACAGGAGGATACCTCTCAGCGGGAAATGCATTTGCGGCAACAATCTGACACTTACCGTCCACGAGGCGAGCGTGAAGAAGTATCTGCAGATATCCCAGACCATCTGCGAGAAGTACGGTCTCTCCGAATACACCAAGGAGAGGATCGATATCCTGTCACTGAGCATGGACTCCCTGTTCAACAGCGACAAGATCAAGAAGTGCAAGCTCAGCGATTTCTTCTGAGATAGAAAAATCAAAGGACCGGGGATATACCCCGGTAATTGTGTTTACAGAGCGGAGACCAGGTCCGCGAAGGTCTTGGCATCCTGCGAGAGGATCTCAGCGGCCTTGTCCAGAACCTGTTTCGCTGTCAGTGATCCGTCGGTCTCGAACTTGAAGAAGAAGTTCGTATCGTCACCCTTGACGGAGACGGCTCCCTTTCCTTCGTTCTCGGTGCATGTCATGCAGAGTGAACAGTCCAGGGGGCGTTTCGCTACGAGCTTTCCGTTCTCGACCTCGAAGACCTGCTTGGGGCAGCTTGCGGCGACATCGTTGACCGCATCCTTGTCGAGCTTGGATGCGTCGATGTCGATCACGGGCAGATACTTGTATCCGACACCGAATGCTGCCTGCCATTTGACGTGCTTCCTTGCGGTTCCCATCACTGCGTATGCGTAGATGAGGACCGACTGTCCGTCGGCAAGCTCCACGATCGGGATCTCCTCGTCCTTCACCTTCAGGGTGGCGTCACCGAGAGGCTGGAGGTCTCCGGAGAGCACCGTACACGGGCCGTGCTTGTTGAGACTGTACATGACCCTGCAGCTGGGACATCCCTCGCCGCCGCATGCGCACTTCTCTCTGGTGGTGAACAGTTCGTAGTCCGTGGGGACAGGGACCATTCCGAGCCTGTGTGCGATTATCTCGTCGAAAAGAGGCGTGATACTCTCAAACTCCTTTCCGTCGACATCGATGGGACCGAGGTGGAACTCCACCTCATCGATCGCCATCTTGGGGATGTCGGACAGCATGGTCCTCCTGAGTGCGTTCGCCTTTGCCGGAGTAGAGTTCTTGAGGATGAATTTGCACTTCCTCTCTTCCAGCTCGACTATCTCGATTTGCATGGTGAGTCCTCCTCAGACCCTGCGTCCTCTGCGTCCGCCCTTCTTCTTGGTACCGTCGTGAGGTACAGGGGTCACATCCTCGATGCGGCCGATCTTGAGACCTGCCCTTGCGAGTGCACGGATTGCTGCCTGTGCACCGGGTCCGGGTGAGGTGGAACCGTTACCGCCGGGTGCACGTACTCTGACGTGGATTCCGACGAATTCCTTCTCCTTGGCGACATCTGCGACCTTCTCGGCGGCCTTCTGTGCTGCGTAGGGTGATGACTCATCCTTTGCCTGCTTGACGACCATTCCGCCTGTCGCTTTCGTGATCGTCTCTGCACCGGTGATGTCGGTCAGGGTGATCATGATGTTGTTGTAACTTGCGTAGATGTTTGCAATTCCCCATTTGGCTGTCATTACTGGTCACCCTCCTGTGTCTCTGCGTCCTCTCCGATGATTCCTGCTTCCTCTGCGTCGGCCTTTGCTGCGGCTGCCCTCTTGGCGGCCTCCTCAGCTGCTTTGGCCTCTTTGGCTGCAGCGTTTGCCGCTGCCTGCTCTGCAGAGATCCTCATGGGGTGCATCTCGTCGTTGAAAGGTGATGCGGGGTCGTACATGATCGATGACTCCTCTTTCCTTGTGACGATGTAACCGGGGACTGTGACCCTGTGGCCGTTCATGAAGATGTGTCCGTGGACGATCATCTGCCTTGCCTGGCCGACGGTGCTTGCCATTCCCTTCTCGAAGACGATTGTCTGGAGCCTGCGTGCGAGGATGTTCTCCTCGTTGAGGGTAAGGATATCGTTGAGTGTTGCACCCTCCATGGGAAGGAGTCCCATGCGTCCGCATTTAGCGATGAGTGCCTCTGACTCGATCTTTGCCTGTGCCTCGCCTCCTCTGAGACGTGCCTGAAGCTCCCTTGACTGTCCCCTGAAGTTCCTCAGGATGGTCTGGGCCTTCCATACCTCTGTCTTGTTCTTAAGACCGTACTGGTTGACCAGAACGACCTCTGCCTTGATCCTCTCGCCCTGCCAGGGGTGTGAGGGTGTGTCGTATGACCTGCGTGAAAATTTAGGATCTCCCATTTAAAACACCTCACGCCTTCTTCTTGCTGACACCCATGGTGAGTCCGTGGCGTCCGTTGGACCTTGTCCTCTGTCCTCTTACCTTGTGGTGTGTCTCGTGCCTGATTCCGCGGTAGCAGCGGATCATCTTCATCCTGTTGATGTCGTCCTTCTGTGTGAGCTCGAGGTCGTTTCCGATCAGGTGCATGTCTGCTCCTGTCTCGTAGTCGAGCTGCCTGTTGATTGCCCACTCGGGTGCGTACTCGACGTATGTTGTGATGAGCTCCTCGATCTTCTTGACGTCCTCGTCCGAAAGTGAACCGATCTTGACTGAGGGGTCGACTCCGGCCTTCTTGACGACGACCTGTGCTACTCTCTTACCTACACCTTTGATCTGCTGAATGCCGATCACGGTGCGCTTCTGACCGTCGATATCGCTGTT
>JAEEGK010026730.1_pt1 | contig 11720 bp, 4 predicted proteins | sample 8958771 | NCBI WGS metagenome assembly JAEEGK01 (sample SAMN16246547, study PRJNA631951) | gut metagenome | biome: gut microbiome; feature: rumen; material: SC-attached | host: Bos | place: Iran: Karaj | collected 2018-10 | reverse complement strand
GGCCTTGACAGTCGTCCCGGACGGCGGCTCGTTCCAGTCGCCCTTTATGTGCCATTTGCCGTACAGCCTCGCGCCGACGGGCGCATTCAGCGCCGTCATTTCCACCCCGCCCGGGAAAACGACATAGTTGGAGTCCAGCATCGACACGCTCGCCGCCACGCCGTCCGCGAACGCGACCGGGACGTCGAAGACGTGGTGGCTGGACGACTCGTTGACTATGGAGACGAGGTTCGTGAACGGCTTGCGGCAATCGACGCCGCCTGTCGTGCCGCCGAAGGTGAACTTCGCGGAGCCCGCCTGGAACGTGATCTTCGCGGGCGAAAAGCCGTCGAGGTCGCTATAGACCGTCGTGTCGGCGGTGGAGACGAAGATGACGTTCTCGCCGCCCTCGTTGGGAACCCTGCCGCCGGCCCAGTTGTCGGCGGAGCTCATCTTCCCGTCGTTGGCCAGGCCAGTCCAGACGTTGTCGGAAGAGACGATCACGTCGAGCGAGTTCGCAGACGTCCCGAGCCTCACCTGCATGCCTGCCGGAAGCGTCGCGCCCCTGAGGTCGAGGGCGAAGCGCACGCCGGCCGCAGACGGCATGCTCCCGGTGGTCGAGACGACGGGATAGCGTCCGTCCGCAAGCTCCGTGCCGGGGGCGCAGCACACGACTAACGCGACCTGGCCGGCGCCTGACACGGCAAGGCTCGCCGCCTGGATCGGCGCAGTGGCGCCGGCGGTCCAGTTGGACATGACGAGCGTGGAGCCGCCCGCCATCGTCAGCGCTCCGATTCCCGAAACAGCCCCTTCGTAGGCGTCGGGAAGTTCCAGCGTCGTGCCGTCCTCCATCGCCAGCGCGCCGGTGGAGAGCTTCTTGCCGGCGTTGACCTGCAAGGTCGCCGCGCCCTGGACGGTGACGGGGCCGGGGAACGCGATGGAGTTGCCGCCGACGGACTGCGTGACGCTGTTGACCACCACCCTGCCGCCGCCGGAGATGAAGAGCGCGCCCTTCTTCGTCTCGCTTGCGCTGTCGTAGAAGAAGCCGTCGAGCGTTATCACGTGCGGAAGTCCGTCGCCATAGCCCGTCGTGTTCAGCTCGTGGTGGTCGATGGCCGACCTGAGGCAGGTGTTCGCGCTGATCGTGAAGTCGTTAGTGTAGGGGGCGATGACGCAGTCGTTCAACGGGTCGCTCAGGCACCAGACCGTTCCCGGTCCCGTTATCCCGTCCGGGCCGATCGCCCAGTTCTGTGTCATCTTGTTCTGCGTGGAGTACATGTTCCCCGAACCTATCGAGACTCCGCCGACGACAATCCAGCCGTCGCCGGCCTCGGCCACGGGGGTGAAGTTCTCGCTGGAGATCACGCGGCCCGTCACAATGAACGCACCGCCGGCCTCGACCCTGCCCACGACGACGTTGTCCGCCGTGTCGTCAATCGCCAGGTCGCCTACGATCGTCACTGTGGAGTTCGTCGTGACCGCTACCTTGGACCTGTTGGCGATCGCGTTGACCTTGAGGTCGCCTGCGAACCTGACGACGGAGGTGCCCATCGTCATGCCTGCGGCGAACACGGTCTGGATGTCGGCGTCTATGGCGGAGTCGCCGGACGCGAGCCTGAAGTCGAGCGGCTTGTCCGCCACCGGGCGGTTCCCGTCCAGCCAGTTGCCGGCGGTGGAGAACTTGCGATCGCCCGTCGCGCCGGTCCAGACGTTGGGAAGCGCCTCGCCTCCGACGGTCAAGTAGAGGACATTCCCGCCCACGGTGAAGAAACCCTGTGCGGAGACGAGCTTCGAGACGGCCTCGGCGGGAATCTCCGTCTGCGAGGCGACGACCGGGACCATCCCGGAAGGCAGCGTCCCGGTGATCACGACGTTGGCCAGGGCTCCGTCCTCGGGGAGGACGAGCGACCCGACGGACAGCGGCGCGCCCGCGCCCGCGCAGAGTCCGTCGATCCTGAGGCTGGAGCCGCCGGAGAGCGTAAGCGCGCCGCCGACCGTCGCGACGCCGGCGTTCGCCTGCGGCACGGAGAGCGCCGCGCCGGAAGAGACCGTCACGGCCCCTGTGCCCGTCTTCATGCCAGCGTTCACGACAAGCGTTGCGGTGTTGGTCACGACGACAGGCCCGGAAAGCTTGTTGACGGCGTTCACGACGAACATGCCGTTGCCCTCCACGAACATGGCCCCGCTTCCGTCGAAGATGCCGTCGGCGGTCACGGTGCGCGCGACGCCATCCTCGTCCGTCGTCGAGAAGTGGGCCTCCTTGTTGACCATCACGTCGCGGGTGTCGCCGGCGTTGGATTTCCTTGCGATCCTGTAGTCGGAGTGCCAGGGCCGCACGGTCACTACGTCCCTGTCCCTGCTGTAGCCCATCGCGTAGGCCGTGCCGGCGCTCGCGCCGGGCGCGAAGTTGAGTCCGCCCGCTCCGATCCAGACGTTCTTGGGCCACGTGCCGCCGTCCTTCGCGAGGCCGAAATAGTACCACTTGTTCGCGCCCTGGTCGCCGAGCGTGACCTTCTCGAACTTGTACGAGCCGCTGCAGTAGTCGTAGCCGAGGTGGAGGTCCGCGCCTGGCAGCGTGACCTCAAGCTCGTCCGTCACGACGTACTCGCCCTGGTTCCAGCAGAGGAGGCGGCTCGACGTCCTGACAACGCCAGTCGTAAACGCGCCGCCGGCAACGTTGCCGTTCTCGCCTAGCGCCAGCTCGACCGTGTTGGACGTCTCCGGCAGCGACAGCGAGGAGCCGGACGGGACGCCCCAGCGGTTGTCGCCTCCCTGGGTTCTGGCCACCCAGGAGGTCGTCGTCGGCCTGTACGCGCCCACGAGGTAGCGCGACGTGCCGGACGCGAAGCCCGCGCCGCTGACGCCGCCGGCGAAATTCACGGCCCCCTTCGTACGGGACTCCCAGCTGTTCGCCGGCTGCGCGACCATGATGTCACCCGAGAATGCGAACGGGACGTTGACCGTGTGGGTCACGCCCTCGGCGCTGTCATATACGGCGGTGACGCCGGAGAACGAGCCTTCGCCCGTGAACGTGAACGCGGACGCGCCGGGGAGGAACGTGATCGTCGCGGGCTTCGTCGCGCTCCTGACGGTGACGTCGGTCCTCGTCGAGCCTCCGAAGGTGATTTCCGCGCCGTCCGGCGGCACGGCGCCGCATTCCCAGTTGTCGGGGTTGTCGTAGTAGGAGTCCGAGCCAGCGCCGCTCCAGAGGTACGATTCCCCGACCTTCAGGACGAGGGTCTGCGCGCCGCTCGTCGAGTTCGAGACGACCATGAACTGAGACGATCCGCTTCCGGGGTTCTTGGCCTTGAACTGCGTTTGCGTCGCGGGAAGCCCGCCCTTGGAGGAGACGATCGGGTAGATGCCCGCCGCTAGCGTGTCGCCATGGCCGCCGACGTAGATGTCGATGAAGTCGTACGCGCCGTCGCCGGGGGCGGTGCGGAACGTGCCATCGACCAAGAGGCCGGTGCGCGTGTCCGCATCGAGGTCGAGCTTGGTGCCGAGGCACATCGTGACGTCGCCGACGCCGGGCTTCACGCCGTCGCCGACGGCTAGAGTCGCGGCATTGGTCACGACAAGCCCCTTGAAGCGGCATTCCTTGCCCTTGAGGTCGAACCGTCCGTCGCCGAACACGCGGACGGAGAGGTTGCCGCCCTGTATCTGGCCGTTGACCGTCACGGTGCGCGGCGTCGTCCTGTCGAACCAGTCCGTGGTATCGACATAGAGCGTAGTCGCCGCGCCGTCCTGGTTGGACGTCGCGATCGTGGGCTTGCTGGCGTTCGAGCGAGCGCCGATCGTGTAGTCCGCGCTGCACCTGAGCGTCGTGTTCCAGCCGGCGATCAGGGCGAGGAAGGAGTCCTCCGACGCGCTGATGCCGTTCGAGCCTATGACGTAGTTCGCGAGGTTCAGCGGGGACTTCTCCCCCGTCGCGGCGGCCTTGCACACGTTCTGGTGCAGGTAGTAGTTGTTGCCTCGCAGGTCGATTCCCTTAACGCTGAACACGCCAGTGCAGTTCTCCGAGAGGGTCCAGCGGGCGACCTTGGCGGACATCTTGTTGCTGGTCGTGGAGGTCAGCTTGTTGGACACGCAGACGAAGCCGTTGTTGGACTTGAGGAGGAACGGATGGTCGGCGTACAGGCACTCTATGTGCGCGTAGTCGGTGTAGAGGCTGCCGCCGCTCTGGACGTCAAGCCTGGGATCGGCGGATCCGTGGAACTTGGAGACGTACAGGGACGAGCCGCCGGGGATCTCGGTATTGGGCTCTGGCGTCCACCAGTCGGTCTGGGTAAGGGTGTATTTGCCGAGGAAAGACCTGTGGTTGACCGGCGCGGTGCCCTCCGCGCCGCCGGTGAACTTCACCGCTCCGTCCACGTCGATGGCCGAGGAGAACGCGACCTTGCCGAGTATCTCTTCCGTGGCGGACGACTCGTTCACGACCCTCCCTACGCCGGAGAACTGGTACGTGCCGCGCAAGGTGATGGCGGGGGTCTCCTGCGTGAAGTAAAGTCCCTTGGGCGAAAGCCCCCCGACGTCGTTCGACACATTGCCGCCGGCGGACGCCTTGAAGACGATCGGATCCGTCGAGCCGGCCTCCGGCGCGGCGCCGTCCGACCAGTTGCCGGACGACGAGAACTTCCCGTCCCCGGCGACGCCGGTCCAGACCTTCGCCTTTACGCCGCGGACCTTGACGCTGCTGCCGTCCTTGAAGAACTCTGCGTCCGCCCCGGCGAAATCATCGACAAGGCGCAGCCTGGTGAGGTCGGGCGGGAGGCTCCCCGTCGAAGTCATCACCGTGTACGTCTCGCCTTCGGCCAGGGCGTTGACGCCGGGAATCGAGACCTTTATGACGCCGCTTCCAGAGAACGAAATCCCGTTCGCCGTTATGGGCGCCCCGTCGGCGAGTTCCAGCACCGTGCCGCCCGGGATCACCCGATCGACTATCTGGCGCGACGCGACGCTCCTCAGAAGCGCGGCGTTGCTGAGCTGGGGATTGGGCTTGTATGTGTCCGGCTTGGCCTTGGCGTCGAATATCTCAACGAAATCCAGGTATCCGTCCTTGTTTGTGTCGGTCGAGGTTTTCTGCCAGCCGATGACCATGTTCTCCGTGAACCAGCTGCCGGAGTTGCCGTCCCAGTAGGAGGAACTGATGCTCCCGCCGTAGGCGTCGTGCGAAGCGTCGGAAGCGGTAATCCAGCCGACCGAAGGGTTGTTCGCATCAGCACCCGCCTTCGTGCGCCGCGCGGACTGCGTCTGTTCCATGATGGCCTGCGTCTGCGACACGAAGTCGTAGGCCGACAGGACGCCTTCCTCGGGATCGGTCGGATCGCCGTCCGACGCAGCCGCGCCCGACTTGGTCCTGTCGCCGACCTCCCTGATCAGCCTGCCTGACTCGCACCCCTGGATGAACACGACGACCCTTACGCCTGTGCGGAACAGCTTCAAGTCGGATGCAAGGTCTGCCGGATGGTACACGCCTCCGCGAACCACATTGCCGCCATGCGCCGAATGGTAGTAAAGGACGGTGTCCCCGCTTTGGGCAAGCTGTGCGTACTTCTGGAGCGCCCCTCGGAGGTTGCCGATTGTCGTAAGCTGGTTTGTGAGAAAGGTGCAGTTCTCCTCTTTGCAATAGCCCTTGGTGACCCACATCTTCTTGACGTTCTTGGCGTTCTTCACGGTGTAAGCCGGGTCGCCCCTGCCAAAAATGACGCCGTAGTAGTTGCCGCTGCCGGTCGAAGTCGTCGAGGCACTCAACGACGGCGAAACGCAGATGAACGCAAGCGCGGCAAGCACGAAGGACGCCGTCTTCGTCAGTTTCGACTTACAGGCAACAAGAAAGTTTAGGGATTTTGCCAAAATCCCGCATTTCTGCCCGTTTATCCTACTCATCATCTCTGATCCCCCGTTTAGCTTCAAGCCTGAAAACACGGTTTTGCACACACAAAACTTCTACTATTCAAGCTATTGTGACAATTTTACCATAGCGTCCGTTGCGCCACAACGGGAAAGACACGTCAATTTCGGACACATTCACGCAAAAGTCATGCACAATTCGGACATGCCGCCTTGCAAAACGGGTGGATATTTGGTAGAATACCAAATTAAAACCAAGTAGTTTCGCCGCACAGCGGCAAAATACGCAATGAAAACCACGCGAATAGCACGTCTGAAGAAACTTAAGACCATAGCGGTAATCTCCGATGCGATACGCATGACCGTGAGGAACGGCATCCTTATGGGGTTTTCACAATACTCGCAGAGCAGGCACGACATCGCCGTTCGGTGCATAAACTCCCTTGACGTACGGAAGAGCGGCGTACTCAACGGATGCGATGCAGCCATGGTGATCTCGTTTCTTCCCGATGTTGTCGAGTATGTCAAGGCGACAGGTCTGCCGACGGCGTTCTTCGGCAGCAGCGTCTCGCCGGGAGTCTTAGGCATAAGCACCGATGCCGCGCAATCCGGGATCATTGCCGCCGAATGGTTCATCAGGCGCGGATTCAAGAACTTCGCGTTCTGCGGCAAGCGCGGGATAAGCGGCACCAACATCCTGGAATTCCAGGAGAAGTCGTTTTCGGACACCGTGACGAAGGCCGGATTCGAGTGCAGGATATTCGACGAGGCGGCCATCACGAAGAACAATTTCGGACTGCAGCATCTGGAAAACCTCCTTCTCGGCCTTGAAAAATGGATTCCGACCCTGCCGCCGCGCACCGCCATCCTCTGCACGAACGACAACAGGGCGCTCCACGTCCTGAACACGTGCATCAAGCTCGGCAGGGCCGTTCCGGACGACATCGCCATCATGGGGCGCCGCAACGACGTCGCCGTCTGCTCCTGCGCGCCAGTCCCCCTGACCAGCATAGACATGAACCTGCCCGGGGTGGGATGCGCCACGCTGCGCATACTCTCCAGCGCAATCGACAAGCCCGTGAAGCCGAAGGTGCGTCCGACGTTCCGCGTGCCGTTGATCGGAATCGTCGAGCGCGACAGCACGGCCGTCTATCCGATCGATCCGCCGTGGCTGGCCAAGACGCTGCTCCTCATCGACGCGAACCTCGACCTGGCCTTCAACATGTCCAGCCTCGCCGAAGCCGCCGGAGTCTCGGAGAAGACCTTGGACCGGGCCTTCCACAAGGCGTTCGGCACGAGTGCGGGGAAGTACGTCATGTCCGTCAAGATGCGCGAGGCGAAACGACTGGTTGACGCAGGGAACCACAGCGTAAAGGAGATCGCCGCCCATACGGGCTTCTCGTCCGCCAACCACTTCTCACGCGCCTACCGCAGCTTCTACGGCCACCCCCCCAGCAAGGGCCAAGACGCAAGGCAAACACGGCGGAACGCTTAAGTGCAACACTGCGCACAGCCAATTCCAGAGGGTTCCAAGATGGCCGACGCCGCCAAAGACAAAGCCAAGAACATGGCATTCGTCCAGTGCGACGCTGCGGAACGCGGCATCGAACTGCTCAGGGGCATCGCGCAGTACATGCAGGAGCGCCGCAGCTTCGCCCTGGTCCGCATCGGGAAGGACGAGATTTCCATGGGATTCCCGTTCCACGACATCAACTGCTCAGGAATCATCATGGACATCGACCCGCGGCCATGCGCCGATCAGCTGAAATCGCTGCAACTGCCGCTGGTGGACCTGACGGGCGAGATGGAAGACGACCCGTCGTTCACATCGGAGTCGCCGAAAACCGAATACGCCGGACGCAAGGCTATCGACAGGGCGGACCCTACGCCTTGCGTCCGCGGCGGACGGCGAACACGGCGAAGAGGACCGCGACGGCGGCGGCGACGGCAGTTGCCTTGCCGACGGAAAGCCCGCCGGGGACGATCCCCCACGGCTGGCCGCCGGTCCCCGGCGTCCAGAGGATGAACGCCGCAATGACCATCGTCATGAACATCCCCGGGACGAGCGTCACGAGCGACGCAGCGCCCCTCCCCTGGCGGAGAAGCCACACCGTCCCCGCCATGAGCGTCGTCGCGGAGAGCATCTGGTTGCCCCACGCGAAGTAGTTCCAGAGGTTGTTGAACGACTTGGCGCTCTGGTTGGACCACCAGAGGAGGACTGAGACGACGGCGATGAGCGGAAGGCACGTCGCGACGCGGCGCGCGATCGGCACCTGGTCGATCCTGAACATCTCGCCGACGCTTAAGCGCGCGCTCCGAAGCGCGGTGTCGCCGCTAGTGACGGCGAGGACGACGATTGCAAAGACCGTGACGCCGCCCATCCACTTGCCGAGGAAGTGCGTCGTGATGTTGCCGAGGACCGCCGGGCCGGAAAGCGCGAGGTTCTCCGGCGCGAGGTTGTAGATGGCGAGCGCGGCGGTCGCCCAGATCATGGCGATCACGCCCTCCGCGATCATCATGCCGTAGAAGGTCGCGCGCGCCTGGCGCTCGCTCTTCATCGTGCGCGCGACGATGGGGCTCTGCGTCGCGTGGAAGCCGGAGATTATGCCGCAGGCGATCGTCACGAAGAGGCACGGGAAGATCGGGTTCTTGGACTGGAAGTCCGCAAATCCCGCGCAGTCGTTCAGGAGCTCCGGGCTCTTGAAGCCCGCCGCGACGAGGGCGACGGAAATGGCGACGGACCCGACGACGAGAAGCGCGCCGAAAATCGGATAGACGCGCCCGATGATCTTGTCAACGGGGAAGAGCGTCGCCGCCACGTAGTAGGCGAATATCCCGCCGACGGCCCACCAGAAGCACTTCGCGACCAGCGTCTGCTCGTCCGGGTTCGTGAAGAGCGTGCGCGCGATGAGGTTCGCCGGGACGTTGATGAATACCGCCACGACGAGGAGCAGCAGGACGAGCATCACCCACGAGAAAACGGCGGAATACGCGCGGCCGAGATTGTCCCTGACGATCTTCGGGAGGTTCGCGCCGTCGGACCTCAAGGACATCATGCCCGCGACGAAGTCGTGCACCGCGCCCATGAACACGCAGCCGACGGGGATTATGAGAAGCGCGACCTTGCCGAACTTTATGCCGAGGATTACGCCGATGACGGGTCCGATCCCGGCGATGTTCAGGAGCTGGATCAGCATGTTCTTCCATTCGGGGAGCGGCACGACGTCAACGCCGTCCGGGTGCGCCGCGGCGGGCGTCTTGCGGTCGTCCGGGCCGAGGATCCGCTCGACCAGCCTCCCGTAAACGAAATATCCGAGGACGAGGAACGCGACGCCTCCCAGAAACCAACTCATGACTTGCTTCCTTTCTCGCCTACCGGCTGTAGAATCCAGCGCTTGTTGTACCAGAACCAGTGTTCGGGATGGCTGCGGATGCTCGCGTCGAGGAGCTTCATCGCCTCGCGCGTGAGCCTGACGGACTCCGCCTTCTTGTCCTGCGCGGCGGGGTCGGGGCGAAGCGTCCCGAGATGCTCGAAAACGTGGCGACCGCCCTCGCGGCGCGCCGCAGCGACGACGATGGGGGAGCCGCAGCGGACGGCGAACATCGCGCCAGCGTGCGAGACGTTCGCCTTCCCGCCGAGGAAATCGACCTCGACGTCCGGCTCCGGGACGCGCAGGTCGGGGAGAATCGCGAACGCGCGCCCCGCCTCCAGCTTCGTCTTTATCTCGACCAGGGTCTTGGCGCTTCCACGCTCTACGACCTCGATGTCGCCGTACTGGCGCTTCATCCAGGCGTCGATCCTCGGGTTCCTCTGCTTCGCGGCGATCGCGAAGAGCGGAAGCCCGTACTTCGCCATCGCCCACGCCGCCATGTACCAGTTCCCCGAGTGGGGCACCATGATTACGACGCCCCTGCCCTCGTCAACGTACTCCTGGAGGCTGTCCTTGAGGGCGCGGCCGTCGCGGATCCAGCGGTCCATCCACGCGCGGTCCAGGCGCGGCGCGCGCATCATCTCGACGGCCATCTTGAGGATGTTGGTGAAGCTGAGGCGCGCGATGCGCTTAAGCTCGCTCACGGGCCTGTCCGGGAACACGCCCCGGAGTCGCTCCATCGTGCGCCTCCGGTTGACGCGCAGCACGCTGAACGCAAGCCAGCCCGCGGCGGTCGCGAACGCCATCGCGAGCCGGTACGGGACGGCGTTGACGAGCGCGCAGCTGAGGCGCAGCGCGCCGTACTCAAGGCTTTCGCCCAATGCGCTCTTGCGGGCCATCGCCTCAGGCGAACTTCACGGGCTCGATGTGCCAGATGTCCTTCGCGTATTCGAGGATCGCGCGGTCGGACGAGAAGCGCCCGGACCTCGCGATGTTGACGAGCGACATCGCGTTCCACTTCTTCTGGTCGCGGTACGTCCTGTCCACGCGGTCCTGCGCCGCCGAGTAGCTCTTGAGGTCCGCGAGCAGCATGTAGTAGTCGTTGTAGTCGAGGAGCGAGCGGATGATCGGCTCGAAGAGCCCCGGCTCGAGGAGCGAGAAGACGTTGGACCTGATCATGTCGATCGCGGCCTTGATCTCCGGGTCCTTGCGGTAGTAGTCGCGCGAGACGTACGTCGGGCGCGCCTTCGCGACGTCCTCGGTGCGCATCCCGAAGAGGAACATGTTCTCGTCGCCGACCTCCTGGTTGATCTCGACGTTCGCGCCGTCGTAGGTGCCGAGGGTGAGCGCGCCGTTCATCATGAACTTCATGTTGCCGGTGCCGCTCGCCTCCATGCCGGCGAGCGAGATCTGCTCGGAGACCTCGGAGGCGGGGATGATCTTCTCCGCGAGCGAGACGCGGTAGTCCGGGAGGAACGCGACGGAGAGCTTGCCGCGCGTCTTCGGGTTGGAGTTGACGACGCCCGCGATGCCGTGGATGAGGCGGATGATGAGCTTCGCCATGTAGTACCCCGGCGCGGCCTTCGCCGCGAAGATGAAGCTACGCGGCACGGGGTCGTACTTCGCGTCGTTCAGGAGGCGGTTGTAGAAGACGATGATGTAGAGCGCGAGGAGGAGCTGGCGCTTGTACTCGTGCAGGCGCTTCACCTGCACGTCGAAGATCGCCGACGGGTCGAGCTGCACGCCGAGGTTCTTCATCACCCAGTTGGAGAGCTGGCCCTTGTTGGACTTCTTGATCTTCGCGAGCGCGTCGAGGAACGCCTTCTCGCCCTTGAAGCCCTCGAGCTTCTTCAGCTGCGAGAGGTCTGTGACCCAGCTGTCGCCGATCTTCTCGGTGATGAGCTGCGCAAGCGAGGGGTTCGCCTTGAGGAGCCAGCGGCGCGGCGTGATGCCGTTCGTCACGTTGCGGAACTTCTCCGGGAACACCTCGTAGAAGTCCTTGAAGAGGCTGTCCTTGAGTATCTGCGAGTGGAGCTCGGCGACGCCGTTCACCGACGACGCCGTGACGAGGCAGAGGTTCGCCATCCTGACGTAGCGCTCGCCGCTCTCGTCGATGAGCGACACGCGCTGGAGGCGCCTGATGTCGCCGGGGTAGAGCGCGGAGACCTTCTGGAGGAAGCGCCCGTTGATCTCGTAGATGATCTGGAGGTGGCGAGGCAGGAGCCTCTCCATCATGGAGACGGGCCACTTCTCGAGCGCCTCGGGGAGGATCGTGTGGTTCGTGTAGCCGGTCGTGCGGCGGGTCAGCTCCCACGCCTTGTCCCAGTCGAGGTCCTCCATGTCGATGAGGATGCGCATCAGCTCGGGGATGACGAGCGCGGGGTGCGTCTCGTTGAGGTGGATGAACACCTTGTCGGGTAGCGCGTCCCAACCCTCGTTGTCCTGGCGGTAGCGCCTGAGGATGTCCTTGAGCGAGCACGCGACGAAGAAGTACTGCTGCCTGAGGCGCAGCTCCTTGCC
>JAEEGK010026729.1_pt1 | contig 11720 bp, 13 predicted proteins | sample 8958771 | NCBI WGS metagenome assembly JAEEGK01 (sample SAMN16246547, study PRJNA631951) | gut metagenome | biome: gut microbiome; feature: rumen; material: SC-attached | host: Bos | place: Iran: Karaj | collected 2018-10 | reverse complement strand
CAATCTTTGCGGGATGCGAAGAGAGCCCCGGAGAGTTCGAACTTTATCAGGGAAGAAAATACAAGGTATATCGTGGAATGGGATCCATCGCAGCCATGGAAAACGGCAGCAAGGACAGATACTTCCAGGAAAATGCCAAGAAGCTTGTTCCCGAAGGCGTTGAAGGACGTGTTGCTTACAAGGGACTTGTTGAAGACACCGTATTCCAGCTTCTCGGCGGCTTAAGAGCAGGAATGGGTTACTGCGGAGCATCAAATCTTCCTACCCTCACCGAGACCGGAAGATTCGTTAAGATCTCTGCTGCATCACTTAAGGAGAGCCATCCTCACGACATCCACATCACCAAGGAAGCTCCCAACTATTCTGTAGACGGCTGATGCACTGATTTAGCACGATAAAGTTTTTAGTGTGATTCCATAAGCGGCGGATGAAAATCCGCCGCTTTTTCTATGTTTTGCACCATGCCATTTCCTTTTAATTGTCCCTGAAATATGGTATATTTTATACGTTCAAGACTATGTGTTTTTGTCGTCATAAAGCGTTTTTGAGGTTACTATGGTCGGAGTCAGGGTATTAGACAAGGAAAAACTTCAGATGATACAGGATCTGATATGCTCCTTTGTCGGGGTAAGCGGTGTAATGCTGGACCTGAACCGTTCTCCCATATCCAGGATCAGTAACGACAATATCTCAGGAAGCGCGATTTCCCAGCTTATCGGAAGTGAATACCTCGATCAGATGCTCGATAATGTCCGCGATGATTCGCCCGAGGACATCTGCATCCAGAACATAGAAGACAGCGAAGACGGTATGGTCCGTGTCGGTGTCGTAAGTATCAAACCTGCGGGAAAGATGTTCATGACGGCTCTTGTAACCGCTCCCGGTGCTTTCAGAAGCGATAAATTCGCACAGTTCCTTGATTTCATGAAGGCAACCACCGAAAGCTATCTGAGGGCCACTCCCGAAGAGGAGATAGATCCCGAGCGCTTTTACAGCGGGGACAGCGATGATTCCTCAATCAGGATACTTGAGACCACCAAGAACATTCTTGAACTCCTTGATTCCGATGAAGGCATAGAGGCGGTTTTCCGTAAGTGGGTCAGCCTCACCGCAGCATTTTTGGGAGTCGATTTCGGAGGAGTATTCAGATTCACCGAGAAAGGGACCGATATCGTAGCCAGGTTTGATGCACCTTTGGCATCTACCGGATTTGATTCGATCTTTGAGTTTTCGGTTAACGATCTTCCCCAGAGTGACGGACCTTTGATAATTTCATCCGAGGCGCTTGATAAACAGCCCGGACTTTATAACACCATTAAATACGATATCAAGTCGTTTATGTATTTCCCTCTTTTGGTACGTGAAAATGGTGAGGGAACCTTCGTAGCTGTTTTCGTACACAGATCCCACAGACATAATTGGGATATGGACGAGATCAGATTTGCCGGTGATGCCGTCAGGATAATGCAGAGCATCATTCAGTCCAGACTTATGTATGGCACCATCTCAAGATATTCGGGTTCTGTTACCGAAATCCTGGACAACGTAGGATGCTGTGTATATCTGACTCAGGAATCGACAGGCAAGGTTCTGTTTGCGAACAGAATGCATATAGATACTTTCGGAGCGGACTGGCAGGAGGGAGATCTTCGGAACATCATTTCCAAAGGAGATTTCTCGAATCCCGTTAACGGCTCGTTTGAAATATATTATCCCGAATCCAGACGCTGGTTCGACCTTATGTATAAGAGGGTTGAGTGGGTGGACGGATCGACGGCCATGCTTCATTCACTCTATGACGTAACCGACAGAAGGTTATATCAGCGTAAGATAGAGCAGCAGGCGTTTACTGATTTCCTTACGGGTCTTTACAATCGTATGTGCTGCGAGAAGGACCTTGCGAGACTTGTCGATGAGGCAAGGATCACCGGAAAGAGCGGTGCCGTTATCTTTATTGACCTTGATGATTTCAAGCATATAAATGACGGACTCGGACATCAGTACGGCGATGTTCTTCTCAAGGAAATATCGGGTTCACTGCAGAAGATAACCGGAGTCGAGAATTATTGCTACCGTATGGGCGGAGATGAATTCGTAGTTCTCGTTCCTCCGCTTGCATATGATCATTTTGAAGAGATCAAGGAGTGCATCGTCAGGATATTCTCATCGCCATGGATCATCAAGGAGATCGAGTATTATTGCACGGCCAGCATCGGAACGGTTACTTTCCCCGACTACGGCGACAACGTTCTTGATCTGCTCAAAAAAGCGGATATTGCCATGTATTCTTCCAAGAAATCCGGCAAAAACCGCGTGACCGAATATACCGACGATCAGGAGACCTATTCCGGCAGACGTCTCGACATGGAGAAAAACATGAGAGATGCGTCCTCGACCGGTTACAAGGAATTCGAGGTTTATTACCAGCCCATCATCGATGTGGAAAGCGACGAGCCTTTCTGTGCCGGAGCCGAAGCGCTTGTCAGATGGAACAGTAATAAGATGGGATTTATCTCCCCTGCGGATTTCATACCTCTTGCGGAATATCTCGGACTCATCAATCCCATCGGCGGACATGTCCTTGAGAAGGCTTGTGAGAACTGCAGGGAATGGAATGAAAAATACGGACTGGATTACAAGGTCAACGTTAACCTTTCGGTAGTCCAGCTTCTCCAGAATGATATAGTTGAATCGGTTGAAGAGACTATTAAGAAAACCGGCATCGATCCCAAGAAATTGTGCCTTGAGGTTACCGAGTCTCTTGCGATCAACGACATGCCCAGGATGATAGAGATCCTTACCAGGATCAAGTCACTTGGCTGCACCATAGCGCTGGATGATTTCGGAACGGGTTATTCATCGCTCAATCACATCAGGGAAATACCTTTCGACATAATCAAAGTCGATCAGAGTTTTGTAAGAGATCTGGATACGGACGCATACGCTCAGTCATTCGTCAGAATGGTGGCAGAGCTTGCGGAGACCATCGGTGTTAAGATTTGTGTTGAAGGTATAGAGAACAAAGACCAGCTTGATAAGCTAGACGGAATGAAGATCAAATACATCCAGGGATATTATTTCGATAAGCCGCTTGTCAGACAGGAATTTGAAAAAAAGTACGTTTTGAAAACAAAGGGCAATTGATCTATAGGAGGATAATATGTCACTGGAATCAAGTCTGAGAGAAAATTCATATCCCGGCAGAGGAATCGTAGCCGGACTTAGCGCTGACGGAAAGTATGCAGTATGTGCATATTTCATAATGGGCAGAAGTGTCAACAGCCGCAATCGTATATTTGTTGAAGTTCCCGAAGATAACGGAATCGAGACAAGACCTTTCGACATGAGCAAGCTCAGCGATCCCAGCCTGATCATCTACCATCCCGTAAGAGTTGACGGTCACACCACGATCGTTACCAACGGAGATCAGACTGATACCGTAAGAAATGGCCTTGATAAGGGATTCACTTTTGAGCAGTCCTTAAGAAGCCGTACATTCGAGCCCGATGCTCCCAACTTCACACCCAGGATTTCCGCTGTACTCAATGTACACGCAGGAAACTATGATTATCAGATGTCCATCATCAAGAGTGAGGACGGAACCGAGGAGAGACCTATCCACTGCACTTACTCTTACTCAAAGCCCGTTGCCGGAGAAGGACATTTCATCCACACCTACAAGCATGACGGCAATCCCCTTCCCAGCTTCGAAGGCGAGCCCGAGGCAGTTAAGATTTCAGGTGACATCGATGATTTCTCACTTCTTATCTGGGATTCACTCAACCGCGATAACAGAGTATCACTCTTTGTAAGATTCATTGATATCGAGACCGGAGCTACCGAGTCCAGGATCATCAATGCCAACAAATAATACTTTCGAGTCAGGGAGAATCTTCTCTCTGACTCTTTTTGTTTATGGAGGGTGTATGCCCGAATACAGTGATAAGATCCGAAAATCCTTTGGGGATTCCGACAGGAAAAGAGATGCGGGGACAGATTTGTAACATCCAAATTCCCGCCTGCCCGAAGCGAAGAAATGCAATGATGATGAGTGCAAGATTTTTATGGAATATATAAAGTAGCCCGAGAGATTACAATGGACGGAAATCGTAATAAAAATAGTAATAAAGTGATTGGTATAGGTCTGGTTCTGTTTTTTTTGAGCGTGTATTTGTTCAGTATTGGCTTTACTGTCGTAAGAGAGTTCACACCCGCAAATCATAAGCAGATTGAGATTGTCGCTGCCAAAGAAACTCTGACAGTAACCAGTTCTGTCATGTTTATCCCCATCGGTAGGGATCACTATTATGTCGGAATAGATGCACATAATAATTGTTATCTGATACGTGCAAGTGCAGGATGGTTCAGGAGACATTTTGATTCCGAAGGAATTGCGAAAGAGGGAAGTCTTGTTATCTCTGCTCCGATTCGCATGATAAACCGGGATATGAGTAAACCGCTTAATGATCAGCTTTCGGAGATACAGGATTATTTTCCGGACGGATACGGATTCTACTATTATGCGGGATACTTATTCGAAGATGGATTGAAACTCTGCTTTTTGCTGTCGCTTCTTGCAACTGTGATCATTCTGATCGTTTCCCATATTTTGGATTCCAGAAAAAGAGAATATATCCTTGAATATGATGCGAGAAATATCGCCAGACCGGTACGCAACCCAAAATGGGACGGAACTGTTAATTGGAAAAACCGGCTTGGCCCCTTTGGGTTTAAGCTGCTGTTAATATCAGTGCTGCTGATGATACTTGTGATGTGGAGATTTAAGTAAGGCGGAAGATGATGAACAGACCCGGAACATGTCCGAATTGCGGAAAAGACCTTGGATTGTTTCTCCCGGGAAGGGAGTTTTATGATACCCCGTTTCGAAAGTGCCCGAAGTGTAAAAAAGAGTACGTAGACAGAAGGTATAAAGAACTTGCAATCTTACCTAAGGGAATTGAAGGGGAACTGACGTATGCAGAAGCCATCGCATTTGTTGTATTGGGAATACTTGCGATAGTTTTCGGACTTATAATGGGACGATACGATTATGTTAACGGAAGTCCTGTTGACGGCCCCATCGATATAGTTGTGGTTGTTTTTGCTGCGATATGTTTTGTTTTGGCAATATATCATTTCATTATCATAAAATTCGGAATAAAGAAAAAGAAACTGCTTGCACAGTACGGATTAAGTGTATTCAGGCTAAGTGATCCCAATTATGCGTTAAAGCTTAAGGTAAATGGTTTTGATGTGCCTGATAAATACCTCTGAAAACCGCATAAATACTGGTGCCTGTGGGAAATGTATGTTACCATAAGAGTTGGTTATTCTTTGTGATAACCGAGGAACTATGTTGTGTATATTTTTTTGAGGATTTGTGGAATGAAAAAGAAAGTATTAGCTGCATTATCGTTATCTATTGTATTAAGCCTTACCGCTTGCGGAGAGGCTGCGGCACCTTCGAATACGCCGGTTTCCGACTCACAGACTGAAATTGTCGAAGAAGTTGAAGAAGCTGAAGAAACTGCAGATGAAGAGGAAGAAGTTGCGGAGACGGATGATGATGAAAATGCACAGTATGCGAAACAGCGCGGAGTAGCCGGTTATGTAGATGAAAATAACATCTATATAAATGAGTTCTTTGGAATTAGTTCCCTGCCCAATCCCGGTTACAGATACTTATCCGATGAAATCATAGGTTATACCGGGAACGCAAGCAGTGCTCATCTCGATGAAGAAACCATCACTGAAACACTTGATTCCTACAATCAGTTGGTGGAATTTGTCTATTCCGACACCATGATGCATAACTATTCGACGGTGATATTGTCCAAAATGGCTGATGATCTTGCCATGGAAGATATAGAGTCACGTATCGATGAAACAGTTCCTATTATGACAGAGTCGTATGAAAGGCAGGGTTACAAAAATCTTGTCTGTGAAAAAACACAGGTAACTTTTCTTGGAGAGGATACTTACTGCATTAAAGTAGCCGGAGATTACGATGGAACTGAACTGAACCTGGTTATGGTATTTTTAATACGGGACGGATATTGTGCTACTGTTACAGTTCAGGCTGAAACTGAAGAAAAAATCAACCAGCTCATAAGCCTGTTTGTACCAATTCAGTGAAAACAGGATGACTGTATTAATGATCGGTAAACGTGATTATCTTTTAGACTTTAGGCAAATGGCTTTGATATATCTTAGATAGTTGAAAGAGAATAGTTTCAGAAAGTGAGGCAATTGATGCTGGACCCTTCGATTCGTGCACAATATGACATTTCATATGTAAGATCCTTTTTAGGGCCTGATATGAGCGAGAAGAAAGAACCGCTTACCGATAAATTGCTGGGCACTATTTGTCTTCTGTGGATATTTGTTTTCCCCTGTGTTTTTGCAATTCTCGGTTCTAAAGTCAAGTTAATGACTGTACTGTTGCCAGATGGGGAAGATGTGCCTTTATGGGCGATACTTTGGCTCGTAGGCTTTGTTTTTTCAGGAATTTATATCTCGACCAAGAGCAAAAAGGATAAGTTTAATCTTGCACTTAATGCTTCTTTCCTACAGGAATTATCTCTTTCCGACAAGAACACTCATGAAACTCACACCGGATACCTGTTTGTGGAAGGCTATGATCTGTTATCCAGAGGAACAGCCTCTGCTGCAGCTATGTCAGTTAAAAATGAATATGGTATTAAGACGCGGAGACAACGTGAATTGGATCAAATGGCCGCTGACGCTGCCAGGACGTCCAAGAAAAAAGAAAACGCTCAGGCATTCAGTACCATGATCCATGACGAAGAGTTTCAGAAAAAAATAGCTAATGCGGTAATCCGTAACGAGGCTTTTCCTGAGGGTATGAATTATATCTATTTTGAAAAGTGCCGCCCTTTGAAGAGAAAATTTTCCGGAAGATATTATGCCGTGCCCGGAAAGAGAGGCATTGAAACTAAGATAGTCGTTCCGTTGGATTGTGGATTTGATGAGCATATTAGAGAACTGAACAGATGATATTATTTTTACAACTTAAGAAGTGACCTGATGAATCGTGGGGATGTTTCTTACTTAGCCGGTAAGAACCGTCCCCTTTTTGCGATTTTAGAATAGAATTTGAGCGTCAAGAAGGCAAGGATAAGGAAATCCTTGCAGAAAGAATTAGGGTGTATGAAGAAGCAAGAGCTAAGCACCCGGAACGCTGGAACAGATGTATCAGAAAGTGGGAATACCGGGATACTGAGTGGCTAAATCCAAGACAAGAAAAAGAAATTAAGAACGAGGCAAAAGTCTCATAAAAACTTAAGGAAAGGAATAATGCAGGTAGGGTGACAACTATCCTAAAAAATTCAATGATTATAAAAGGTGAAAAGATCAGTGATGAATTAATTCAGCAGTATGAAACCGTATTGCCTAAAGAGTTGATTGCTATTTGGAAAGAGTATGGTTTTGGAGAGTTGCTGGATGGATATTTAAGGATTATAAATCCTAATGATTATCAGCAGCTGATACGTGATACATATTTTCGGGGTAATATATCAGTTCCTATTTTTGTTACTGCATTTGGAGATGTATTAACTTATGAGGATGGTGACTATATTGGAAAGGTAAATTATAAAAATGGAACTTTTAACCTTATCTCCAAAAGATTCCCATTCTTTCTTGAAGACATATCAGATGATTTTTTTCTGAACGAATACTTCCAATTATCTATGTTTGATTCGGCGGTTAAACGTTTGGGCAAGCTCAACCATGATGAATGTTATGGATTTGTTCCGTTATTAGGACTTGGTGGAAAGGAAGACGTATCCTATTTAAAAATTGTCAAAACAAGAGAGCATATTGGATTGATAACACAATTAGTTGGTAATATTGGGATGTAAAATATATTATGAATAATGGCTGTATTCCGGAGGATAGAAATTCGTTGAGGGTAAAGCGGTGAATGCGAATATAAAACAAATAGTTAGGGATCTGATATATGACGAAGAACTTGATAAAGTGAAAGAAAGAATTTCAACAATTGATGATCCCAAAACTCTTTCTCTTTATATACAAAACTATAATTGGGATGATGGATTCGATATTCCACAGGCGGTTTTGAATAACGGTGCGTGTGATTTGAGTGTGGCATTACAGATCTTTTATTTAGCTGATGGCTTTGCATTTTTGCTAGACAGGACGGCAAAAGCAGATAATACAAGATGGTATAAATTTATAACTCGATTATATGAATCAATAATTACAGGTAAATTTCCCAAAGGTAGCATTTCGTTTGCTGTTCCATTATCTAAAGCCCAGATATTTAAAGTTAAGAAAAATCTTAATGATGGAGAAAAAATCCTGATTGAAAATATTGATGGAGAGTGTATGGATTATAATCTGTGACGTGTGCATGGTCCAGGAACTGGATATCATAGAAATAATCACAAAATAAACAAGCGAGAACTAATTGCATGGATATTCTGATTATCTATTGGATTGGCTTTTTTCAAATATTGATTCCACTTGGGAAATGAAATGCACTATTTTTACTTGGAACAATACTTATGAAAGCTTTAAAGAAGTTATAGAAAATGATGAATCAAACAAGGCAGTTGTTTGATTGAACAAATATTTAGAAGATGAATGGTATGATATGGAATCCTTATAAGATTCATAAAAATCTGTATATATATCTGTAAATTGTCTGAACTCATCGGGAACAGTTATCAATGCGAGTGTGTGAAATTATTTCAGTAAATAAGATTTCCTAAGATAATTAACGAGTCAAACAATGGCATATACGCTGATGTTTAACTCATTTTGACTATATATGATACTATTCTCTTCATCAAGATTAATGATATGAGAGTTTAACATATACGAGGGATAAAATATGATTTTTCCAGGAGAAAAGGAAATTTTAAAAACACTTAATCAAGATACCTTTGATATTTTTCAATACGATGAAATAGTAGATATTCACATTCAAAAAAAGTATGATGAAATATCTGAAATGTATATGTATAAGGGGTATCTTATTGTTACTGATGGCAATCACAAGATAAAAATCGAGCTAAATAACATTCGTGGTGAATTTCGGTTTTATCTAGGTGACCATTTAGACGGATTCACCATCGAAGATTGCTCTGATAGGGGATTCGAAATTGAAAATAAATACCATATATATGATTTCGGAGACTATGATAACTTAAATATCTACTGCGAGGATTTATTTATATCTTTGGTGACCAGCAGCTACAACCCTTGAAAATAAGAGTTGTTGCTGCTTTTTATTGTTCTGGAAGCCTTGCTTCATAGGAGAAGTTCACCCACTATTATAAGTGACGTTGTACATGAAGGGACCCACGTGATTGATTATGTAAATGGGATGGACCAAAATGTAATAATTTCTTGGAATGGAGAAATCAGGGCATTTCCGGAGGAAAACCTATCTAAATGTGGTTTTGACATATCGAGGAGAATAATATTACGCATATGTTTATTAAAGGCGAAAAGATCGGTGATGAATTAGTTAATCAGTATGAAAGCTTATTACCTAATAAATTAATTTCCATATGGAAAGAGTATGGCTTTGGAGAATTGTTAGATGGATATTTGAGAATTATAAATCCTAATGATTATCAACAATTGGTGTTGGATACATATTTTAGAGGCAATATTGCTGTCCCCATTTTTGTATCGGTATTTGGAGATATAATAACCTATGAAGAGGGAGGGTATATTGGACTTGTTAAATATAAGTATGGATCTTTTAATATTATATCAAAAGGTTTTCCTCTCTTTTTGACTGCTTTAACTGACAATCGTTATTTGGATGAATACTTTCAACTATCCATGTATGATTTGGCAGCAAAACGTTTAGGAACGCTCGAACATGATGAGTGTTATGGATTTGTTCCTTTGCTGGGACTTGGCGGCAAAGAGGATGTGGCAAATCTGAAGATTGTCAAGACTAGGGAGCATATTGAGTTGATTACTCAATTATTGGGAAATATTGGCATGTGATAAAACGTTTAATTATCTAATTATATGCACCTCCCACATTTTTATGCTTTTAATATATCGTCAACACAATGTTAGTGTAATTACAGTTGGAGCAATTTAATCAAACTCAAAGTGTAATTTTAGATAGTCATGGCAATTATAGTGTATTTGAGATTGGAGACTGATATATATGGAAAAAATGAGTCAAAGAAAAATTGAGAAAGAACTACAAAAGGCATTGGCGATTGCATATGTGACACCCTTTTGCTTAGAACATAACTTCTCACTTGAGAAATTGAAGTCGCAAAGATTCAATTTATCATGTAATGAATGCGCATTTGCACAACCTAGTGATGTAAAACCTAATGGTTTAGCTAATGATTCGGAGACAATGCCCAAAGTAACTCTGTTAGTCAGACATGAAAATGGTCAATTGATAATTGAAGAGACAGAATATACTAAAGAATATTTGAGTAATGAGATTCATTGATTAATACTATAATTTTGGTCCTATGTCAATAAATAGTACAAATTAAAATGAGAGGTTTGCCTGCTTATGCAGCAGGCGCAACCATAACTCTCTCATATAGTTTTTCGAATTCGTTAGGAGACATATAGTCACAGTGGCTGTGAATCCTAACGGCGTTATAAAAGGTTTCGATATACTCGAATACAAGCCTATATGCGTGCTTGTAGTTGATAATAGAAAAGCGGTTAAGCCACTCCCTTTTAATCAAGGAATGGAAGGATTCTATGCAGGCATAAAGGTAATGCATTACATATCCTTTATTCATTAAATAAAGCTGATGAAAAGTACATTGTTTCTGTTACGCAAAAATTAGTTGATGCGGGCGTTGACATAAATCAAAAGAACAAATTTGGAGCTATATCGTTTACGAATCTAATTGCAGGGAAATTAGATAATAAATTGGTCAAGGAATCGTTTTATTACCTTCAATCGGAACTAGCAGTAGAGGAAAACCGTTATATACTTTGAAGGTAGTTATTGATGAATCAGAAAATGTTATTACTGCTTTTCCTAAATAGTGCTGGAGGTGAGTGAATATAATGAATTTTTATATAGGTAATTCAATAGAAGAGATTAATGAACAAGACTATAATATAGAGTTTAGTGATGATTTAATTAATTATATCTATCAGATTAGAAATAATGTATCCTGTGATATGAGCAAATTATACCAAATTAATCCTTACAGCGATGTTGAGGTTTCCCAAAATGATTTGCCTCAGATAATCGCAATATGCAAATATATATTGGATACAGAAATGCTTAAGAATTATGATGAATCGAATGAAGGCACACATATGGTAGAGGATTTATTAGATATTGCACAAAATGCTTTATCTAGAAATTTAAGATTGATTTCGATAGGCGATTAATGAGTGTTAACGATTTTCAAATCTTAGAAGAATGGAGGAAATCATAGGGTTATACCTGTTGTGTTAGTTTAACCTGACAAAGGGGACAGTCCTTGTTGTTATCATAAAGAAACGTGCTTTATCCCCAAATACAATAAATCACATATTTCATTGTAAAAGCCCCATAAAAACAGAAATAGGAAAAAATGAAACAACCTGATAAAAAAGAAATAACAAATAGGGTAAATGATGCAATTTTAGGAAAAATCTGTCGTGAGGATGTTGGAAAATGGGCGATGGAGTATATACGGAACGATTCTGAAATAGAAATTATGGATATTGATGCATGG
>JAEEGK010026728.1_pt1 | contig 11721 bp, 8 predicted proteins | sample 8958771 | NCBI WGS metagenome assembly JAEEGK01 (sample SAMN16246547, study PRJNA631951) | gut metagenome | biome: gut microbiome; feature: rumen; material: SC-attached | host: Bos | place: Iran: Karaj | collected 2018-10 | reverse complement strand
CTCTAAGCATAGGCATAGCGAGGTCGATAAGCACGCGTAATGATGCAACCGCACGAGCGGTCACAAGCAAGTACTCATCTCTATGCGCTTGAGCGTATTCTTCCGCTCTCACGCTAATGCCTGTCACGTTGATATTGTTCTCTTTAGCGAAGTTATTGATAAAATCAATCTTCTTTGATGTGGAGTCTAAAGCGATGACATGTAATTGAGGTGAAAGAATGGCTAAAACCATGCTTGGGAAACCTGCGCCCGCACCGATATCCACTATTTCTTGGTTTTCAAAGTTTTGATTGTTAAGGAAAATAGCACTATCAAAAATCATCTTTTCTACGAAAGCATCTTCATCTTTAATCGCAGTAAGATTGAACTTTTCATTAGTTTCTAAAACATGATGCATAAATTTCCATAAGAGTTCTAATTGTTCTCTTGTACATGGAATACCTCTTCTACTTAATTCGACGATAAAATCATTCTTGTTCATGCTTTGCTTTCCTCACGTTAAATATTAAAACGGTAATATCGCTAGGATTCACACCAGAAATACGAGATGCTTGTCCAATTGTTAAAGGCTTAACTTTGTCGAGTTTTTGTCTAGCTTCTAAGGCTAAACCATCCATATTCAAATAATCAAAATCAGAAGGAATCTTCATTTCCTCTAATTTGGCCATATTCTTAGCTTCTCTAATTTGCTTAATGATATAGCCTTCATATTTAGCAATGATTTCCACTTCTTCAATAGCGAATTCATCGAGATCGATTTCATCTAAACCAGGAACGAATTTTCTCACTTCGACATAGGAAACATTAGGTCTCTTTAATAGTTCAAATGCTTGAATACCACCAGTTAGTTCATTGGAATCAATACTTCTAAGGTAAGCATTGATATCTTCACGACCACCTAAATAGTTAGTTTTAAGGATTTCAATCGCTTTATTTATGTTATTAACTTTATTAATAAAGTTCTGATATCTTTCTTCTTTGATAAGACCGACTTCATGACCGATTTCAGTTAATCTTAAATCTGCATTATCGTGTCTAAGAATCAAACGGAACTCCGCACGGGAAGACATAAGTCTATATGGTTCTTCTGTGCCTTTTGTCACAAGGTCATCAATCATGACACCAATATAGGCTTGATCACGTCTCAAAATAAGCGGTTCTAAACCATCAATTTTACGTGAAGCGTTAATGCCAGCCATTAAGCCAAGAGCAGCAGCTTCTTCGTAACCAGAAGTGCCACAGATTTGACCACCGATAAATAAACCTGGCCATTTCTTAAGCTCAAGAGAAGGACCATATTCTTCTGTACGAATAGCATCATACTCGATGGCATAAGCATATTTAAGGAAAACAGCATTTTCAAAGCCAGGAAGCGAATGCACCATTTCTTCTTGTACATCCACTGGCATGGAAGTAGAAAAACCCTGTAAATAAATGGAATCAGTATATCTAGATTCAGGTTCAAGGAATAATTGATGTCTTTCCTTGTCCGCGAAAGTCACAATTTTAGATTCAATAGATGGGCAATATCTTGGACCAACACCAGTTACCAAACCACTGAATAAAGCAGAGTCTTTTAAGTGGTCTCGAATGATTTCATGTGTCTTTGGTGTAGTGTAAACCAAGTAACATATTTCCTGTTCATCAATTGGAATGAATTCTTTAGTTTCATAAGAGAACGCAAGACGTTTTGGAGTACCCGGTTGAACGGTGGCTTTACTAAAGTCAATTGAGTCTCTTTTGATACGTGGGGGAGTACCAGTCTTTAATCTAAAAGTTTCAATGCCAATGCTTCTTAAATGTGGGGACAATCCAAGCGATGGTTTCTCTCCATCTGGGCCCTCATCTTTCACATCATGGCCTCTGAAGATTTGACTCTCCATATAGGTTCCAGTAGTCAAAATTACGCATTTTGAGTTAAGTTTTGCGCCGTTTTCCAAAACAACACCCGCAATTTGCCCGTTTTTTTCAATAAGCGAGACAACCATACCTTCTTGAACGGTAAGATGAGGAGTATTTAAAGCTAGCTCTTGCAAATAAGCTGGATATTCTAGTTTGTCTTGTTGTGCTCTTAAGCATTGGACACCAGGTCCTTTACCAGTATTTAACATCTTCATTTGGAGATAATGATGATCAGCCGCTTTACCCATCATGCCGCCCAATGCATCAATCTCTCTAACGACAATGCCTTTAGCTGATCCACCAATAGAAGGATTGCAAGGCATGTTACCCATCATTTTAATATTTAAGGTTAAAAGCAAGGTTTCTTTATTTAGATGTGCACAAGCAAAAGCAGCCTCTAATCCGGCATGACCTCCACCTACGACAATGACATCAAAATCTTTCATTAACCGACGCTTCCTTCCATATCCATTTTAATAAGTTGATTGAGTTCAACTGCATATTCCATTGGTAGTTCTCTACTGAATGGTTCAATAAATCCCATGATAATCATTTGGGTTGCATCCTTTTCAGAGATGCCTCTGGACATCAAGTAGAATAATTGTTCTTCTGAGATTTTACTGACAGTTGCTTCGTGTTCAATATATGAAGTATTGTTTTTAACTTCATTGTTAGGAATTGTATCGCTCTTGGATAAATTATCCAAAATCAAAGTATCGCATTCAACGTGACTACGGCAATTTTGGGCGTTTTTATGATGTCTCACTGTGCCTCTATAATTTGCTACACCACCATTCTTAACAATTGATTTTGAAATGATAGTGGATGAAGTATTACTAGCAAGATGAATCATTCTTGCACCAGCATCTTGATATTGACCTTTACCGGCAACTGCAATTGAGATACAGGTGCCTTTGGCACCTTCACCAGCCAAAATACACGCAGGGTATTTCATATTAAGTTGAGAACCGACGTTACCATCAATCCAATCCATTGACGCATTTTCATAGCAGATTGCTCTCTTAGTAACTAAGTTAACAATATTAGTGCTCCAGTTTTGGACTGTAGAATATCTACATTTACCATCTTTTAAGACGATAATCTCCACTACCGCAGCATGTAAAGATTCTTTACTATAAGTAGGGGCTGTACAACCTTCCACATAGTGGACGTCAGCACCTTCATCAACAATGATTAAAGTTCTTTCAAATTGACCAGACTTTTCATTATTGATTCTAAAATAGCTTTGTAGAGGCTTTTCTAGATGGACACCTTTCGGGACATAGATAAACGATCCACCGGACCACACAGCACCGTTTAAAGCGGAAAACTTGTTATCTCCGAACGGCACAACAGTGCCGAAATATTTTTTAAATAAATCAGGATACAACTTAAGAGCCATATCAGTAGAAAGGAAAATAACACCTTTCTCTTCAACTTCCTTAAGCATGTTGTGATAAACAACTTCCGACTCATATTGAGTCGAGACACCTGCTAAATACTTTTGTTCAGCTTCTGGAATGCCTAATTTATCAAAAGTATTCTTAACTGTTTCTGGAACTTCATCCCATGATTGAGATTCTTTATTGCTCAAACGGGTAAAGTATGTATATGTATCATAATCTAAAGATGATAAATCAGGACCAAAGGATGGTAAAGGAAGCTTTTTAAAAGCTTTATAACTCTTTAAACGATATTCAAGCATCCAATCTGGTTCGTTTTTAAGTTTAGAGATTTGTCTAATAATGTCTTCGTTTAAACCGATGTCCGTTTTTAAAATAGAGACATCTTTATCTTTGAATCCATATTTATAATCTTCTTGAAACTTAATATCATCTTTTGACATATTATTTGTCCTTTAAAATTTCAGTAGCAGCATTCCAACCAATTGTGGCGCATCTAATACGTGCTGCTTGTTTGCTGGTATTGATAAAAACGATAGCTTCTTCTAAGACACCTTCATCAAACTTTTCTTCACGAATCATACGTTGGAATTGTTCGATGATGTTCTTGCCTTCTTCAATATCTTTATCCTTTAATAAATCGCACATGATGTCGGTAGAGGAAGTGGAGATTGTGCATGCCACTCCATCGAAACAAGCGTCAATAATTTTGCCATCTTTTACCAACAAGAAAATGTCTAAATCATCAATGCAATTATCACTATGCATGTGCATCTTTTCATAACCTTCTTTTGGAGGTTGGTGTTTGTTTTGTGGATTTGAATAATGATCCATGATGATTTGTCTCATCATTGCACTAGTCATTAAAATAGGCATCTAAAATGTCACCTCCGTTTTTAATGGCATCGACAAAGGCGTCGATATCTTCTTTACTTGTATATAAATATGTAGACATACGGCATGTAGCTTTTGTCTTTAAGAAAGCGTGCAGCATCTTGGCGCAATGTTCCCCAGAACGAATAGCGATGCCTTTATAATTCAATAAAGTAGCCTCATCTTGAGCAAACACGCCTTTAATATTAAATGTAAGGATACCGTTTTCAGATAACGGGTTAAGTATTTCAAACTGATCGCAGTCACTGAGTTTTTCTTTGCAATAACGAATAAGAGCGACATCGTGTGCATGAATTTCATCAATTCCAATACTTTCAATAAACTCAACAGCCTTCTTAAAGCCAAGAATAGCAGCAATGTTTTGTGTTCCCGCTTCAAATTTAGCAGGAGGCAAACGATAATTCACGGCACCCGTGTTATCAAATGTGGAGTTATTCCCACCTCCAACAACATATGGATTCATCTTGTCCAAAAGATCATATTTGCCAATAAGAGCGCCGATACCAGTTGGACCACACATCTTATGAGCAGAGAAGGCCAAGAAATCACAATCTAAATCTTTAAAATCTGTCTTAAAATGAGGCACAGATTGAGCACCGTCAACAACCATAATAGCACCAAATTGATGGGCAATTTTGGCCATAGATTTGACATCAGTAATGTATCCTAAAACATTGCCAATATTAGCAATTGATACGATTTTTGTATTTTTAGAAATAACCTTCATTAGATTATCAGCGGTAAGTCTGCCTTGGTCATCAAAGGGGATATATTTGACCTTCGCACCAGTTAGTTTAGAAACCTCAAACCAAGGTAAAATATTGGAGGCATGTTCGGCTTCGCTGATGATAATTTCATCGCCTGGTTTAAGGAATTTTAAGCCATATCCAAAGGCCACCAAATTTAGACTAGCAGTTGTCCCGTAAGTGAAAACAACTTCGTTTTTATCACAGTTGACAAAGCGAGCTATAGTTTCTCTAGCTTCCTCAATTTTGCTGTCCATTAAAACTGAAAGATCGTAATCTCCGCGATGGGCATTACTTGTTGTTAATGTGTAATATTCCATCTCTGCGTCAATGACACATTGAGGTTTGAATGTCGTAGAACAATTATCAAGAAAAACCAAAGTTTTTTTCTGCATAGTTACATTGTTATTTAACATTGGAAATTGTTTTCTAATCTTTTCAACGTCGTACATGTTACATTCTCCTTTCTATTAAAGAAGATATATATGCGCGTGTGCTATCATCGTTAAAACCGGCTAAAATAGGTTTTAAATAACCAAATGTAATCAATTCCTTTGCTTCTGCTTCAGAAAGTCCACGAGAAGTCAAATAGAATAAGTGTTCATCATTGATTTTTCCAACTACTGCAGCATGGCTTGCTTCGATGTCATTTTCATCTATTTTTAAGATTGGTTTTGCGATAGCGTTACTCGCCTCATCAAACACCATAATTTTGGCATTTTGTTGAGTTTTTGATTTGATAGATTTTTCATAAATTTTGGATGTTCCAGCGAACAATAATTTACTGCTATCTTTACAAACTCCATAATTGTCAACTTTACCATACGTATTTGGAGCTAGATGATTAACAGAAATACTGATGTTTTTGTCATCGTTGTTAGCAGAAAGTGACGCTAATTTGACCACTGCTTGAGCGTATTCGTTTAATAGGTTTATTTCACCATTCATTTGTAGGTTATCTTCCGAAAATTCCGCAAAATAGCCTTCCAAATTGGCATTATTTTTTAGATTTATGACAAAATCGAGTTTTTTCACTTTTTTATCAAATAAGAGCGATAATTGGAGAAAACTGCCTTCTTTTAAGTCAATTTTAAGACTCTCAATTGACTGTAAATTTTTAATAAATAAAGATGAGTTTGAATTAACCTCGTTTGTGATATAGATTTCATTGGATTCGCACTCAAAAAGATCCAAATTGTTTTGGCCGTTTTTAAGCAAAATCTTATTCTCTAAACTCATCATTTTTCCTCTTATTTTATGGCGTCTTTAACAGCGCAAGAACCAATGGAAATTTTGTTCATTTCTGGCTCTTCTTTTTCGATTTCAATACCGAGTTCTGACTTGATAAATTCATAGCCAGTTTGATCGATTCTCTTGAAGACTTCTGGACCGCCATCAACAACGATTCGACCATTGATCATGACCACAGCACGAGTAGGTTTGATGAGGTCATAAAGTCTTGCATAGTGAGAAATGACCAAAAAACCACGTCCCTTTGTTTGTTCTTTTTTGATAACATCGGCAACAACTTGCATGGCATCGACATCTAAACCAGAGTCAATTTCATCTAGAAGAGCAATTTTAGGTTCAAGTAGCTCTAACTGGAGAATTTCGTTTCTCTTTTTTTCACCACCTGAAAAGCCTTCATTTAAAGAACGAGTGGCTAAGTCGAATGGCATTTTGAGTTCTTTTGTCGCATTATCTAATAATTTATAGAAGTTATATGTAGAAATTGGTTTTTCTCTTCTAGCATTAACTGCGGCTCTTAAGAAATCTGAGTTAATAACACCTGGAATTTCCGCGGGTAATTGCATGCCTAAAAATAAACCAAGTTTGGAACGTTCGTCAGTTGGAAGAGCTAAAACATCAACGTCATCAAAATAGATAGTTCCTTTTGTGACTTGATATTTTGGATGACCCATAATCACGTTAAATAAGGTAGATTTACCATGCCCATTAGGACCGAGTAAAGCTACTGTTTCACCTTCAGCAATAGTGAGATTGACACCTTTTAAGATTTCTTTTCCCTCAACTGAAGCGTGTAAGTTAGCAATTTTTAAGACTGACATACGATTTACCTCAAATTCCGTGGTTATTCTACAAAAGTGCTTATTTTACTGCAAATAATACGATAATTTTTCTTAAATTCAGGGTCTCTTTAGAGGTTCAAAAAGGGTATTTGTAAACAAACTTGTTGCATAAAAAAAATAGAATATTTATAATATTCGCGCTGTTATTTGAAAAAGGAGAGTTAAAAATGAAGAAAAGTAAACTATCAATAACACTAGTTACTAGCTTCATTGCGGCAATGGCATTGACCGCGTGTAACGAAGTTACAGCATCTAAAGAGGCTCTTGTTACCTTTACTCCATATGGATCTAAAGAAGCAATCTCACTCATTACAGATGATGTCTATCAAGCTTACCGTGGTACATCCAGTGGCGTTACCAAGTTCTATGACAAGATCTTAGAAGTTTTAATTCGCTATCAATTCAAAGAAAACAACTTTGATAAAGGTGAATTAAAATATTCCGAAATTGAAACCTGGGCTAAAAACCAAGTTCAAGAACAAAAGGATAAAGCCAAAGCCAATGCAAAAAGCAATGGAACTAAATACGATGATGAATGGAAATCTATCCTCGATTCTCACAATGTTGAAAATGCGGAAGGTTTAAAAGAACATTTCATCTATGACAAAGAAAAAGAAGTTATCACTAACTGGTATGCTGATAATACCGATAACGCTGAAGCTCTTAAGAATGAATTCTTAGGTATCGATGCTAACGGCCAGAAAGTCGATAGCAAAGTCAAAGCTGCTATGCCTTATCATATCCGTCATATTTTAGTTAAAGTTGATGAAGCCGGAAACGCTCAAGAAAAATTCTACAAAGGTACAATTTCTGAAGCTCAAGCTAAGTTATTAGCCGATACAGTTTCTACATTAGCGTCTGGCAAATATACATTCTCCCAAGTCGCGAGTATGTATAGTGAAGATGGCTCCGCCTCCGCTGGTGGTGACGTCGGTATCATGACTAACGCCGCAACAAGTGGTAGCTTAGGCATGGTCAATGAATTCCAATTAGGTTTATATGCCTATGATAATCTCTATGATGCTGCTAACGCCGCTGATGGCGCTGCCGCAGATATTAAAGAAGGTTTAGGAATCACTGATGAAGTTAAGAACGCTTTACCAGCCAATGCTGTTGAAGTTCCTTATGAAGCTTTCATCAAAATCGGCGAAGCTGCTAAAGTTACTGCTGATAAAGAAGGTAACAAATTAGCTAATGGTAGCACAGCCGTTTATCCAAGAAATATTCTTTGGAATAAATACTTAAACTTACATAACGTTTTCGTTATCAAAAACGCTAAAGTTGGTGCCAATAAATTTGGTGCAACTGATGCCGCTGATGAATTCGACAACTTATGTGGTTCTGGTGAATATGATGCCAGCTTAAAGAATTTCAATGCTGATGGTTATTTATGCGATGAATACGGTAACGTTATCGTCGGTGTCCGTAGCCAATATGGTATCCACTTCATGATTATTGAAAAATCCATGTATGACTATGCTGATTTAGCCACATACTACAGCACCAAATTACCAGGTGATGAAGGCTACTCTGCCAATTCATACGTTGGTTACATCGTTTCTCAATCTAAAGAAGATTATAAGAAACGTGCGGATGACGTGAAGAGCAAAATCACATCCTTCGATTCCACATATGATTATCGTTTATACCAATACCTCAACACACAAGTGACTGTTAAGTTCTCTGGTGCCGCTGAAGGTTTAGGTGAAGAAATCGATACTTATATCGGTAAAACACAAGAAAATAACGCCTTCAAACAAGAAGACGGTTTAAACAAAGTTTGGAGAACTTACACTGAATTATTAGGTGCTCAAGAAGCTGACCGTGACAGAATGTTTAACACAGTCAACGCTCAAGGTGACACCCAATCTAATTTAACACGTTTAGTCTCCGAAGCAGTCGCTGATGACTTCATGAAATTATATGAAGGTCTTGGCGATGCCACAACCTATGCAAAATTCGCGGAAGGAGGTTTGTATTACTATTATGCGTAATAACAAAGTTATCAAATTCGCGGCTATTGCCTTATTAAGCGCATTTGCCCTTACCGCTTGTAATGATGAAATCATTGCCAAGCCAACAGGATACGACGATGACTCTCCAGTCGTCGATCTTGACAAAACAGTTTATAACAATAACTTCAAAGACATTTACGATTCCATCCGTGATGGTAGCTTAGCTAGTGATGTTCTCGACGAACTTCTCTATCAATACGCTGTAAGCGTCTTTGGTAATTACAACCTTGTTACCGGTGCCAAGATTTCCAATAACCAATTTGGTGAAATCACATTAAAGGCTGCTGTTAACAGTTTAAGCGGCGACAAAGCTGATGCTGATAAGTTCATCAAAGCACATAGTGCTTACTGGACCAAAAACAAAGCTGGTCACCGTGTTGACGACAACTTCCAAGAAGTCGCCGACGATGCCGCTCCAAGTGCATCCGAATATGCCCGTTTAGAAAATAAATGGAAAACAATCGAAAAACGTATTGCTGAAAAACTCTACAGTGCCATCTCTGGTGGTTCCTATAGTGAAAGAAACGTCTTCGAAGAAGAAAGATACTTACGTTCTCTCGCCGTTTCCATTGAAAACAACGTTATCGCTTTAGATCACGCTGTCACATTCAAGGGTGTCTTAACTTCCGCTGTTGAAGATTATGATGTCTTCAATGTTAAATCCTTAGATATCGATGGTAATGAAGATTACATTCTCCACCGTGAAAACTATCAAAGTAACGCTGCTTTAAATGAAGCAGAAGATTCTCAACAAGATGCGACATATGTCGAAGATGAATTAATCCCAGACATCTATCGTCAATTATTAGTTGAACAATACATCCTTGATGAATCTTACGATACATTAGGTAGAACATCTGCTAGACACATTTCTGTCTTAAGCATTTCTAAGAGCAACAATTATTCCAAAGGTGCTGTCAACTTAATGAACACATTCGTTAATGATTACATCTTCGATAATGCCCGTACAGATAAGATTACTCTTGATACATTCAAGATGGTCTCCAATGCTTGGGTTGGTGCATTCATGAGCGATGCTTCCTATGCTTCCACAGATGAATATGCCTTAATGAACGCTGCTGTCCCAGAATACTTAGTGACAACTGGTTCAAACCCATACTTCCAAGGTACTGCCTATGGCGATATGATGGAAGAAATCGAAAAGATCAACAATAACCCAGCCATTTCTGAAAACGAAAGTTCCTATACAGGTGGTAACGCCTATACAGTCGAAGTCGGTAAAGAAATCAAAACTCGTGAACTTCAATTAAAAGACTACACAAGCACAGGCTGGTACGTTAAATCCACAGGCGCATCTGGTTTACCAGATTCCTTAAAGAATCAATTATTCGACATCAACGTCGCTAACGCTCTTAACGGCGAAGATTGCGTTGAATATAGCTATGATGCAACCGCTGGTTGGACCACAAATGAAACCGAAGATAACCAAGGTGGATTAATTAATGTCGTTGGTAAGATTGGTGGACAATATTTCTTAAGAAATACAACCAGAATTAAAGGTAACCCAGTCCAAAACGATATCTTATTTGAAAGTGATGGTTCCTATTACATCGTCTTAGTGGAAGATGCCATTAGAAGCAAAAACTTAAATAAGGAAAATTATAAGGACGCTACTTCCGCTGAACTCGATACACTCGAAACATACATCAACGAAATCGTCCAATTAGTCGCGGATAACGATACTTACAAAACACTCTCCAAGAAACACTGGTTAGAAGAAATGAACATCAAGTATCACGATCAAGTGATCTATGATTACTTCAAATCTAACTTCCCAGAATTATTCGAAGACTAATATCAAAATTCAAACTAGGAGGTCTAAACAACCTCCTTTTTTAATGCTATTATAATAAAGATATATAGGAGATTTAACTATTAATAAATCAAGTAAAAATTGATTTGTATGACAAAAACAGTTCTCTTTGTGGAACTTTCTCTTAAATCCCAAAAACATTTAGGAACTACTTAACAAAAGATAAGTCGAAATCGATGTGTTCGGTTTCTAACTTATAGATGATTCTCACAAGTTTCCTGGCAACATGCGAGATGGCAACACGGTGAGATTTACCTTCATCCCTCTTCTTCCTATAGTAGGCATAGAAAGCGGGATTATACATCAAAATAGATTCTGCACAGTTCATGAGGACTCTGCGAAGAACTACTGAACCCTTCTTATTCATCCTTCCTTTAAATTCTTGAGTTCCGGATTGATAAATTCTTGGATCAAGACCAGCAAAGGCAAGAAGTTTATTAGGGTCATTAAAACGAGAAATGTCCTCAATCTCTGCGATCATACTTGCAGCGGATACCTTCCCAATTCCTAGTATAGTGGGAATATGGGAATTGATCTTTGACATTATTGTAGTTATCTCGTTTTCTACAACGGAAATCTCATCTTGAAGAGTGTCATAAACTCTTAATAAAGATTTGATTTCAAATAAATCGGTTTCATAAGAAAAACCAACAGTATTCTTAGCGAGTTCTCTTAATTCGTTGAACTTAGCTACAGAAAAATGACCGTGTGATTCTTTACGGATATTCTCATAAGATTGAATGTTAATGTTCATAATCTTATTAGGAATCCCATAATTATGAAGAATGTATATAGCTGTCTTGCTCTTGATATTACCATTAATGAATTCTTTGAATT
>JAEEGK010026726.1_pt1 | contig 11722 bp, 9 predicted proteins | sample 8958771 | NCBI WGS metagenome assembly JAEEGK01 (sample SAMN16246547, study PRJNA631951) | gut metagenome | biome: gut microbiome; feature: rumen; material: SC-attached | host: Bos | place: Iran: Karaj | collected 2018-10 | reverse complement strand
ACCGTGACCTATCTCGTGCAGGCAGGTACTTTTAACGCTGCTGTCAAGAACATCGACGAGGTGATGGGTGGCACGATGATCGACTACGTCATTGCTTCCGTAGCTGAGACCACTATCATGGACGTCTTTGAGTACACCCAGTCACAGAAAAAAGAAGACAAACCCGAGTTCGAGGCATAATGGACTACGACGTAAAAGGTCATTTGCACCAGGTGCTCGACGTGTTGCCTGAGGATGTACGTCTGGTAGCCATATCCAAGTACCATCCTAATGAATATATCGAGGCAGCTTACGCCGAGGGTCAGCGCATCTTCGGCGAGAGCCACGAGCAGGAACTGCGACAGAAGCACCTCTCGCTGCCCAAGGATATAGAGTGGCACTTTATCGGACATCTGCAGACGAATAAGGTGAAGTACATCGCCCCGTATGTCACTATGATCGAGGCCGTTGACTCTTTAAAGCTCCTGCGAGAGATTAACAAGCAGGCAGAGCGTTGCGGACGCGTTGTCAAGGTTCTCCTTGAGTTGCATATTGCTGAGGAGGCTACCAAGTACGGGCTTACGCTTGAAGCCTGTCGGGAACTGCTGGAGGCAGGCGAGTGGCGCGAGATGAAGCATGTCAGGATCTGTGGCCTGATGATGATGGCCTCCCTGACTGACGATCGTGAGCAGATCCGTCGTGAGATGTTGACAGCCCGTGACTTCTTTGATGAAGTGAAAGCGAAATATTTTGACGCTGACGCTGATTTCTGCGAACGCTCCTGGGGTATGAGCGACGACTATCCCATTGCCTTGGAGACCGGCTCGACGATGGTGCGCATAGGTACGGCTATCTTCGGACCGCGCGTCTATTAAGAATGATTATTCGTGATGATAAGGTTCTCCGCGTATGATGGTACATGCGCGGTAGACCTGTTCTGTGAACACGAGACGTACCATCTGGTGTGAGAGCGTCATCTTCGACAGCGACAACTGCTCGTTAGCCCTTGCATATACTGCGGGGGAGAATCCGTAAGGTCCGCCGATGACGAAGACCAGCCGGCGGGCTGTGTTTCTCTTCTGTTCCAGCCACCTTGCAAGTTCCATGCTGCGCAGTTCCCGTCCGTGCTCATCAAGCAGCACAACGGTGTCTGAAGCCTGTATCTGTTTGAGAATCAGTTCCCCTTCGGTGGTCTTCTGCTGTTCCTCAGTCAGGCTCTTCGTGTTCCTCAGTTCTGGGATGGTCACCAGTTCGAAGGGCATGTAATGGCCGATACGCTCCACATAGTCGGTGATGCCTGCCTGGAAATGCTTGTCGGTGGTCTTTCCCACGAGTATCAGTATCGTCTTCATCTCTTGATGGTTTCTTTTTCGAGGAATGCTTCAAACTGGTTCTGGTAGCCGTTGAACACGTTGATGTCCACGTTGCCCTGTATGCCTGCCACCCGACCGTCAGAACAGAGTTGCCAGTAGGTCAGCCTGACGTCGGGCTTGTACTCGCTGTAGCGGGCTATCCACACACGGTAGTCGCGCTTCAGGTCAGGCTGCTGCGAGAGGTAGTTGTTAACGAACAACTGGTTCACGTATAGTATGGGCTTTACGCCAGTCCATCTCTCCACGGTGTTGAGCCAGATGCGTATCTGCTGGAACATCTTTTCCGCTCCGCCCGCCAGTTCTATCTGCGCCTTGCTGGGTTCGATGTCGAGCACAGGGGGCAGGTCGCCGTTGCGGAAGAGGGTGTTGCTGATGAAGTACTTGGCCTGTTCAGCCCCGCTTCTGCGCACCGACCAGAAGTGGTATGCCCCGGTGCTGATGCCGTGCTTACGGGCCTGGGTGTAGTCGTTAAGATAGAATTTGTTTCGGACGGTAGTGCCCTCGGTTGACTTGATGTAGACGAACGATACGGGGTAGTCCACTGTGCCGCTTACGTTATCGCTGCCTCTTTTGCCTACGTGCGTGATGCGTAGCTTCTTCCATCGTATGGCCACGGGCCTGCGCCCCCTGCCGTGCTGATATCGGGCAATGTCGATACCGTAGATTCGTTCGCTGGTGTGCTTCATCCGTTCCCCCATGAAACGGTCCTTGCTCCATTCCCCTACACGCAGTCTGGAGCCGTCGTCGGCCATCCACAGCTCTACGCCGAAACCCTGTCGCAGACCGTTTTCCCAATGGCCCTCGAAGTAGCCGCCGTCTGTCTTGATGTATGCACCGTGCCCTTCAGCCTTCTCCTCATGGAAGTCGCCGAGATAGATGCCCGTGGTGTCGGGGCGCAGGCCGATGAAGAGCGAGTCGTTGCGACAGGTACCCACGATGGTGCGTCCTAATGAGTCGAGGGCGAGAGCTGTTCCCTGACGGCAGTGGTTCTCCCAGCGTCCTACATTCCATACTGCCACGTGCCTGTCTACATCCACATTGTGCCGCTTGCCGTTGGCAAAGGCCACCACCATTTCGTAGCCCTCGTCCTGCACGTTATGTCGCTCCATATAGTAGTTCAGCTCTTCCTCGGGAATCGGGGCTGACGTGACATTCTGGCTTGGCGTAGATTCCAGCATACTGTCAGCCTGATGAACCCATGCCTGTCCCAGCCTTACACTCGTGGGATGAGGGTTGCCGATAAGCATGCTTGCTGCGATGAGCGGGCATAAGAGTATGCTGGCGAAGATAAGTGTGCCTATGATAATGACGGATAATACTAATGTCTTCTTCATTTCTGGGTGCAAAGTTACGAAAAGAAGTGAAAAGAAAAAAGTGAATTGTCAATAATTTCCAAAAAACTGCGTATTCTGCGGTTTATTTCATACCTTTGCAGCGTCGATTCATAGAAAGAACAAGATGAAATACATAGATTGGTTTTGGCGCGAGTCGCGCGGCATCCGCCTGAGTATGTCCTTCCGTATTCTGGCAGGCATCGGTCAGGTGACGCTTGGCCTGCTGATGGTGTGGCTCAGCCGTCGCTTCATCGACGAGACCATCCGCACGGGTACTGTCGACGATGTGCTGCGTATGGTGCTGTTGCTCGTGATGACCGTCGTGGGTGGGGTAGTCCTGCGACAGGTGGGCTATTACCTGACCATCCGTGCCAATATGCGTCAGACCAACGCCCTGCGCCTCCGTATCTTCAGCAGTCTGTTCCGCCGTCAGCTCTACAGCGACCAGGAGCTTCACTCCGGCGACGTCACCTCCCGTCTGGCCAAGGACATCGAGCAGGTGAGCGCCATACTTTCCGACATCATGCCCCAGATGGCCGTCACGATGATACAACTCTGTGGCGCCTTCCTGCTCATGCGCATGTTCGACGCCCGTCTGGCCTGGGCCCTGCTGCTGCTCACACCCCTGGCCGTCATCTTCGGAAAACTCATCGCCCGCCGTCTGCGTCAGATGACGCTCGACATCCGTGAGGACGAGAGCCGCATCCAGATGCAGGTGCAGGAGGGCATGGAGCACAATGCCGTGCTGCGGTCCCTGGGCAGCGAGCAGTGGGTGACCGACCGCCTCGAGAGCATGCAGCAGCGACTTCGTGGCAATGTCATGCGGCGCACCCGCTTCACCGTCATCGCCCGACTCGTCCTCGGCTGTGCCTTCGGCCTCGGCTATCTGCTGGCCTTCATCTGGGGAGGCCTCGGTCTGCGCAACGGCACCATCACCTTCGGTGTGATGACCTCCTTCCTCCAGCTTGTAGGCATGATACAGGGGCCCATCCTGCAGTTGCTGAACATGGTGCCGGGTGTCATCCATGCCACAGCGAGCATCGACCGTCTGGAGGAACTGTCCGTCTCGGCTGTCACGAGCGTTGACGAACCATCGAAACCTCAAAGGTCGGATAATCCCCATATCGACTTCTCCGACGTCACCTTCCGCTACGCCAAGGGCGACAGGGAGATACTCAGTCATTTCACCCACCATTTCGCTGCCGGCAGCAAGACCTCCATCTTTGGTGAAACAGGTATTGGTAAGACCACTATGTTCCGTCTGATCCTCGGATTCATTCAGCCCACGGAGGGTAGGGTAGAGGTCGACGGCTCGCTGTCGTTCGTGCCTCAGGGCAACACCCTCATGAGCGGCACCATACGCTACAACCTCCTGCTGGCCAAACCGGAGGCCACCGACGAGGAACTGTGCGCCGTGCTTCACACCGCCTGTGCAGACTTTGTACACGACCTACCCGACGATATTGACACAGAACTGGGAGAACGTGGCAGCGGACTCAGCGAAGGTCAGGCTCAGCGCATTGCCATTGCCCGAGGACTGCTCCATGCTGCCGACATCCTGCTGCTCGACGAGATAAGCAGTTCGCTCGATGAACCCACGGAGCGTGAGCTCTACAACCGTCTCTTTACCGCCTACCCAGAGAAGACCATGCTCTTCATCACCCACCGCAAGACCGTCAGCGAACTCTGCGATAATAGCATTACAATGGGTTAACAAAAAGACAGCCTCTATCGCGCAATAAGGAACCCTTATTGGAAATTAACCGTGCCTTATTGAATAATAACCGTGCCTTATTGAAAAATAACCGTGCCTTATTGAACAATACTTGGCCTCTGCTGAATAATACTTTGACTGCCTTTTTGACTTACAAACATGTCTTTTGAGGCCTACGAGAGTAGGAATTTGATACCTTCTGTGCCTTTTTCGAGGTTAGGCATAGCGGGATCCTTCTGATTACTAATGTCGTATCTCATTGATTTTCTGCTTTTTAGATGATTAATTATCGACTTGTCATTACAATTACAGTTATTACAGTTCATTAGTGTCCCGTTAAATATGTTAGAATTGTTTGTAAGTGATTGATATTTAATATATTATAATTAGTTTTTAATTAAACCGATTTGAATTTGAATTATCTCAAAAGCATAATATTTCAAAATGATCGAATATTGATAATCAGTATGTTACAGAATCGAATCATGTCATTTTAAGACCTTTGAATTTTTAACAGGACAGCAGCGATTACAGTTTCTTTTTTGAGGGTCATTATTTATTCAATAATATATATAACTATTTATATATCAATTAGTTATATTATATAATAGAGAAAAAATGAACTTCTTTTTTTAATTGTAATAACTGTAATTGTAATAGACTCGGTCATTTCGTTACTTACTCTCTTTCCTCTACCAGGTTTCAGCGCAGATTTGAAAATATGGAATATCACAACAAAGGACGGCTCTAACAAAAGAACCGTCCTTTGTTATATACTGATACAGAGTTATTTGCCGAGAACAACCTTCTTGGTCGTCCCATCATCCATCCTGATGATGTTGATGCCCTTCTGAAGTGTATCCACCTGTCTGCCGTCCAACGTGAAGATCTTTGCCTTTCCGCTTTCTATAGCGATGGAAAGAATACCCGTCGTTGTGTAGGCGCCATTGATCGTGATATCATGGGCAGGCATCGTCTCGGGATATTCCTCCCATGCGAAATCAAAGCCGTCCTTACTTGGAGGTGTCAGAGGAACGACCTTCGAATTGAAGTCAACCGTTACCGTAGCATACACCTCTCCGTCTATCACGTAGGTGATGGTGTACTGATTCATGGATGCATAATGCCCGTCGAGCCACTCCATACGTTCGTCGAAGAACTGAAGGACATTCTCGACTTCCTCTTCCCATGTGTCGAAACTGAAGCTGAGCCATTGGCGGTTTTCTGACCACATGTTGAAATTATCGGCCTGAGCAGTACCGATTTGTTCGCGGACGATACTGATTTCATCAAGGATCTGTTGTTTCTTTTCCTTGAACTTGGCCCATTCTGTCTTGACGGCCTCAATGAATCCGGGGGATTTCATCAAATATTTGAAATAGAATAATCCATCCCAAGTGATATCGTTATACATTGGATATGTTTTACCCCAGGACGAATTGCGAAGGCCAAGACTCCATTCTGCGTCCCACATGGGCATCATCTTCAGCTTGGAAGAACGGGAGGGTAATACATAGAAACAGTTAGGGTCGAGCAGCACAAATGCGGCACAGGCTACATGGAATTTCGCAAAGCTTGTTACGTCAATATAGTTCTGATAGTCTGTGCTGTTGGGATCATCGACCAGCTGGCTCAAGGCGTCCTCCATCTGGTAGACGTAGTTCTTGATGAAATTGTAATTCTCGTCATCTTCTTCGATATCCTCGTCGTCATCAGGGTACTTGAAACTGAATCCATGCTGCTTCAGTCCGTATCCTGTCTTATCCGCCAAAAGTGAACTGATGAAGGATACTTTTTCGTCCTGGTAATAATTGTCGTCTTCAATGATAAAGCCGTCGTCCTCGATGTTGACTCTGTCAGGAGATTTCTCGATCTTGTCTGTTAGCACGTAGACACCCTGATAGATCCCATTGACAAAGAGGTTGACGTGTTGGTAATGAATGCTGAATTCGATTTCGGCAGCTCTGGAAACAGCACTCATGAAAGCTGTACGCAGCATTGTACGGTCAAAATATTCGGCGAGAAGTATCCAGTCTTTGTTTGCAGGAAAGCCGAAAGGACTCTGTTTCTTTGAGAACTTGATGGCATAGGGCTTCTTCGGTAAAAGCCATGTGTTGTTGCCTCGTCCTTTGACCTTTCCAGGGGAGTTGATGACCTGACCGTCACTATCGATAACAGTTAAGGTGGAACCCTCCATCCAGTAGTCCTTGCTTGTAATGCTATCACCGTTAGAGGTGTTTACCATGACTACGGGAAGGCCTGTGCACTCTGGGGTTGCAGATGAGGGAATACGGCCGGTATAATAATTATAGGTTACGCCTGCTTCGAACTGCCTGCCCTTGAAGTCGCCACCGACAGCATAGACATTACCTTTGTCGTCATAGACCTTAACAGATAATTCATGGCCAGACATGTCGCATGGTATGATTGGGACGCAAAGAACGAGAGGCGTCTGTCTGGTGGAGATGTGTATGTCTTTTAGCGTCAAGACCTGCGTGGTGGATGTTGTTTTGGGCTTCAGTTCACCTGTAGCCAGATCGAGTTTGGCTTCGGTTATTAGTAAGTCGTCAGTCTGCAACACCGCAGCTTTGTAGTCACCCGGTGGAACGCCAATATATATATTGATAATACTGAAAAGACGTCTGGCGTTGAGTGAAGGCAATCCTGTGGAATTCTTGTCTGTGTAAAAAGAATGGTTTATGAAATGTTTGAAGTTGCCGTTGCCCTCCTGTGTTTGACCGTTCATCGAAATAGTTACTTCAGATGATTGGGCATTCGTATTATTCATACCTGCGGACACAAATCCGATTGGCATGAGTAATAATATAGATGCAATGATGCAGAACTTCTTCATCTTTTTTCAATTGCAAATACAAGCAACATTTCCTAAACCTCCAGATTTTGAGGGAATATTTTGGGGGTGAGCATGATGCCCGCCCCCAAACTGATTGTCGATTTTCTGTAATGTTAATAACTCCTGGCGATGATGACGCGGGCCTTGGAGGGCTTACCGCTTACCATGTCGACACCGGGCGTCTGCTCCACACCGAAGGGCACGCAGCGGATGGTGGCCTGGGTCTCTTCCTTGATCTGTGCCTCGGTCTCGGCGGTGCCGTCCCAGTGGCAGAGGAAGAAGCCGCCGTCTTTCACACGCTCCTTGAACTCCTCGTAGTTGTCGCACTCGAAGATGTGGGCATCGCGGTAGTCCTTGGCCTTCTTGAAAATATTCTGCTGGATGTCGTCCAGAAGCTGCTCGACATAGTCGGCAATGCCTTCGAAGGGGCGTGTCTCCTTCTCGAGCGTGTCGCGGCGCATGACTTCGATGGTGCCGTTCTCCAGGTCGCGGGCTCCGAGGACCAGGCGCACGGGAACACCCTTCAGCTCATAGTCGGCAAACTTGAAGCCGGGACGCTTATTGTCGGCATCGTCGAACTTGACGGTGATGCCCTTGGCGCGCAGGGCTTCGATGACGGGCTGTATCTCGCGGTTCACCTGCTCCATCTGCTCGGGCTTGGTGGCGATGGGGATGATGACCACCTGGATGGGGGCGAGACGCGGGGGCAGCACGAGGCCGTTGTCGTCGGAGTGGGTCATGATGAGGGCTCCGATAAGTCGGGTGGAGACACCCCATGAGGTGGCCCACACGTATTCGGGTTTGTTGTCTTTATTCAGATACTGTACCTCGAAGGCCTTGGCGAAGTTCTGGCCGAGGAAGTGGGAGGTGCCGCTCTGCAGGGCCTTGCCGTCCTGCATCATGGCTTCGATGGTATAGGTGTCGAGGGCACCGGCGAAACGCTCGGTTTCGCTCTTCACACCCTGCACTACGGGCACGGCCATCCACTCTTCGGCGAACTTGGCATAGACCTTGAGCATCTTCTGTGCCTCTTCCTCGGCTTCCTCACGGGTGGCATGGGCGGTGTGGCCCTCCTGCCAGAGGAACTCTGACGTGCGGAGGAAGGGACGGGTGCGCATCTCCCAGCGCATGACGTTACACCACTGGTTGCACATCAGGGGCAGGTCGCGCCAAGAGTGGATCCAGTTCTTATAGGTGTTCCAGATAATGGTCTCTGAGGTGGGACGGACAATCAGCTCTTCCTCGAGTTTTGCGGAGGGGTCTACCTCGACGCCGCTCTTGTCGTCCTTGGCACGGAGGCGGTAGTGGGTGACCACGGCGCACTCCTTGGCGAAGCCCTCTACGTGCTCGGCCTCACGGCTGAGGAACGACTTGGGGATGAGCAGGGGGAAGTAGGCGTTCTGGGCGCCTGTCTCCTTGAACATCTTGTCGAGCTGCTGCTGCATCTTCTCCCAGATGGCATAGCCGTAGGGCTTGATGACCATACAGCCACGTACAGCACTCTGCTCGGCGAGGTCTGCCTTTACCACGAGGTCGTTGAACCACTGTGAGTAGTTGTCGGCCCTTTTCGTTAAATCTTTTAATTCTTTTGCCATTTTTTACTCCTATTTTTCGAATTTGCGTGCAAAATTACATAAATTTTTAGATATAAGTACATAAGAACATATAATTTTTTGTTTCTTTTGTTCTTTTGTCTGAAATTAATTATTATCTTTGCAGCAGAAATCAATGTTTAACGATTAAAATTTTGTGAATTATGAAAAGTTTAAAGTCAATTGCAATCGCTTTGTGCGCAGCACTGGTGGTGAGCTGTGGAATGAATAACACCGGTAAGGGTGCTCTTATCGGAGCAGGTGGTGGTGCAGCCCTGGGTGCTATCGTGGGTGCACTGGCTGGTAATACGGCTATTGGTGCTGCCGTAGGTGGTGCCGTAGGTGCTGGTGCAGGTGCTATCATCGGTAAGAAGATGGATAAGGCTAAGGCTGAGGCTGAGGCTGTGCAGAACGCACAGGTGGAGGCCGTGACAGACGCCAACGGTCTTGAGGCTGTGAAGGTGACCTTCGACTCTGGTATCCTCTTTACAACTGGTAGTGCAACGCTGAGCTCAACAGCTAAGACATCGCTCTTCCAGTTTGCCAACGTGCTGAAGAACAATGCCGACTGTGATGTGGCTGTTCAAGGATATACCGACAATGCCGGATGGAAGAACTCTACAGCTGCCCAGAGCCAGCAGAAGAATCTGGAACTCTCTCAGAAGCGTGCCCAGAGCGTGACCGACTATCTGCTCCAGCAGGGTGTCAGCTATTCTCAGATCCGCAGCACGATGGGTTATGGCGAGTCAAACCCTGTGGCTGACAACAGCACAGCAGCAGGCAAGGCCCAGAACCGTCGCGTGGAGGTGTATATGTATGCTTCACAGAAGATGATCCAGGAGGCTCAGCAGCAGGCACAATAATATAGAAGTAAAAGGGAAATCTTGAAATTCCTGAGAAAAATACTCCGTTGGGTATTATCAATCTTTTTCGGCTCTACCATCCTCGCGGTGGTAGGGCTTCGATTTATCCCCGTATGGGTGACGCCGCTGATGGTGATACGCTGTTGCCAACAGGTGTCGGATGGTAAAAGTCTGAAGCTGAGCCACGACTGGGTGTCGCTGGACGAGATGTCGCCGAGTCTGCCTGTGGCGGTGATAGCCAGTGAGGACGGTCGGTTCATGGAGCATCATGGTTTCGACTATAAGGCGATAGAGCATGCAGCCAAGCGGAACCGCGAGCATCCGGAGAAGCGTAAGCTCGGTGCATCGACCATCTCACAGCAGACGGCAAAAAATGTGTTTCTTTGGCCTGGACGCTCATGGGTGAGAAAGGGCTTTGAGGCTTACTTCACGGTGCTCATCGAACTGCTGTGGTCGAAGGAGCGTATCATGGAGGTGTACCTCAATTCGATTGAAATGGGCGACGGCATCTATGGTGCGCAGGCGGTGGCAGAGGAACACTTTGGCAAGGATGCCAAAAACCTCACTCGCAGCGAGTGCGCTCTCATTGCCGCCACACTTCCTAACCCACGCAAATACTCCAGCAAGTCGCCTTCGGCCTATATGCTGAAGCGACAGGCAAGGATACTGCGTGAGATGAAACATGTGGGTGCTTTTCCCACGAAGAAATAAGATTTGATTTAGTTGGCTGACTCGAATTCCTCGAGGAATCGGGTGTCGTTCTCGGAGAACATGCGGAGGTCGGAGACACGATACTTCAGGTTCGTGATGCGCTCCACACCCATGCCAAAGGCATAGCCGCTGTAGATCTTCGAGTCGATGCCGCAGAGCTCGAGCACGTTGGGATCGACCATGCCGCAGCCGAGAATCTCCACCCATCCTGTATGCTTGCAGAAGCCGCAACCCTCTCCGCCACAGATGAAGCAGGAGATGTCCATCTCTGCGCTGGGCTCCGTGAAGGGGAAGTAGGAGGGACGCAGACGGATGTCGGTGTCAGGTCCGAACATCTCCTTGGCAAACGACAGCAGCACCTGCTTGAGGTCGGTGAACGATACGTTCTTGTCGATATAGAGTCCTTCCACCTGATGGAAGAAACAATGTGCGCGGGCGGTGATGGCCTCGTTACGATAGACGCGTCCCGGGCATATCACACGGATGGGAGCTGTGAGCTTGCCGTCTTCGGTGTGCATATGCTCCATCACACGGGCCTGAACAGAGGAAGTGTGGGAACGAAGCAGGATGTTTTTCGTGACATCGTTTGGATGCTGGCTGACGAAGAAGGTGTCCTGCATGTCGCGGGCAGGATGGTCGGCTGCGAAGTTCATCTTCGTGAACACGTGTAAATCGTCCTCCACCTCAGGACCGTCGGCCAGGACGAAGCCCATGCGTGAAAAGATATCGATGATCTCGTTGGTGACGATGGTCAGAGGGTGACGGGTTCCCAGTGGGATGGGGTAGGGAGTACGCGTCAGATCCATTTGCTCGTCTCCTGTCTCCTGTGTCTCACATTCTTCACGCAACTGGTTGATGCGTTCAGTGGCAAGCGTCTTCAGCTCATTGATCTTCATGCCCACCGTCTTCTTCTGGTCTGTTGCCACGTTACGGAAGTCGTTCATCAGCGCAGTAATCTCACCCTTCTTGCTGAGATATTTCAGTCGGAGTTGTTCCACTTCCTCGGCATTCCTGGCACTCAGTTCCTGCACTTCCTTGAGCAGCTCGTCTATCTTATCAAGTATCATTTTATTGACGATTTTACGATTTACTATTTACAATTTACAAAATTTGCGTGCAAAGGTACTTATTTTTTTAGACAAAAGTACAAAAGAAACAAAAAAAATATCTGTTCTTATGTTCTTATGTCTAAAATTATGTGTAATTTTGCCGAAAAATTTGAGAGAACCACTGAAAAAAGAACTCAATAGAGGTGAAGTAGATGAGAAAATTTCTATGGCCGAATCTGATTTGTGTGCTGCT
>JAEEGK010026722.1_pt1 | contig 11724 bp, 14 predicted proteins | sample 8958771 | NCBI WGS metagenome assembly JAEEGK01 (sample SAMN16246547, study PRJNA631951) | gut metagenome | biome: gut microbiome; feature: rumen; material: SC-attached | host: Bos | place: Iran: Karaj | collected 2018-10 | reverse complement strand
ATAAACAGTGGCTTTTATGATTTAGCCACAGCCTATCAGTCTGTACACGTCAACTATTGAAAGCGCCGTATACCGAACGGTACGTACGGTGCTGGTGTGCCATGCAAGGCATACAGAAGATGAAGGCAGGTCCTTCGACAGGAATTGAGCAGGCAAATCTGTCAAATCACTCTAGTGCTGCTGTAGTCAAGCCTATGGTAGTAAGCGATTAGAGAAAAGGCTACAAGTAGTAGTCAGATAGGATACATGAAGATGAACGAAAGTGAATCACTGATGAAGTGTCGAAAGCGTAAATTTTCTGCAAAATCTGCTTCTCATCACTAAGCAGAGATAAAGGATAATGGATACCTGTAAAGCTGATTATCTGTGGGACGGCATTAAGGTGACATGAGCATGTATCAGGCTTCTGTGTGAAACATGGGAACCTGCAGAATAATGAAAATCGAAAAGGTTCAAATCACAGAAAGATGAGACTGAAAGTAGAGAAGTATTCTGCAGGGGCGGAGTCATCCGTAGTAGTTTTGAAGTTTCTGTAATGGAAATGGAGCAAAGGGATGACATCATTTAGCTTGAATCGGATAACAACTAGGAAACTAGGAGGATTTGATGAACGAGAGCAAACAATACGATATACCCAAAAGGGCTGTAATTGAAGCGTATAAAAGAGTTAAAGCAAACAAAGGAAGTGCCGGAATAGATGGCGTTGATTTCGAGCTATTCGAAAAGAGACTGAATAATAATCTCTATAAAATATGGAATCGAATGAGCTCTGGAAGCTATTTCCCATTGCCAGTAAAGGCTGTTGAAATACCAAAGAAAACTGGAGGTGTCAGACGCCTTGGGATACCAACTATAACAGACAGGGTGGCACAGATGGTAGCACGAATGTATGTCGAGCGAGCGGTAGAACCAATGTTTTGTGATGACTCATATGGCTACAGACCAAACAAGTCGGCGCTAGATGCGATAGAGATGACTAGGAAAAGATGTTGGAAGTATGACTATGTAATCGAATTAGATGTAAAAGGTCTTTTTGACAACATCGACCACGAGTTATTGATGAGAGTGGTACGCCGACACGTGGATGAACCTTGGATATGTATGTATGTGGAAAGATGGCTTAAAACTCCTTTTGTGTTACAAAATGGAGAAGAGGTTGAGCGAAAAGCAGGGACACCCCAAGGCGGAGTTATAAGTCCTGTGTTAGCCAACATGTTCTTGCACTATGTATTTGACATGTGGATGAGCAGATATTTTCCAGATGCACCATTTGAGAGATATGCAGATGATGGTGTAGTTCACTGCAAAACAAAGGAGGAGGCTCTTTATATAAAAGAGAGTCTGGGCAAAAGATTCGCGGAATGCAAACTTGAATTACATCCCACTAAAACTAGGATTGTGTACTGCAAAGATAAGGATAGAACGAGAAATGAAGACTTAATAGAGTTCGATTTTCTTGGCTACACTTTCAAAGCGGTACATATCATGTGTAAAGATGGAAAAATGCGGTATAACTTTATTGCATCAGTCAGTAAGGCGTCTGCTAAGACATTCAGAGACAAGGTCAAAGTATTAGAAATCCATAAGAGAACGGGCTGTAAAATCAACATGATTGCGGAACTTCTTAACCCCATGCTAAGAGGCTGGACTAATTACTTTGGGAAGTTTAATCCCTCAGCTATGAAATATACGTTACAATGCGTAGAGCGTAGATTGGTTAAATGGGCAATGTGCAAATATAAGAATTTCCGTGGGCATAGACGTAGAGCTGAAAAATGGCTCTCGTCTGTGAGAAAACGAGAGCCTAGGTTATTTGTTCATTGGAGCTATATGTATTCGTATTGTTAAATGATAAGAGCCGTATGAAGGGAGATCTTCACGTACGGTTCCGTGAGAAGTTTGGGGTGAAACTCCCCTTACTTACTCGACTGAGAGGTCGGGAGATTTATTAAATCTCCCTCCTACTCGATTGCTTTCCTGTACTATAGAATAATCTAATATAGGATTCATTTACATACGGAGAAATAATAATGAGTGTAACATTTGATACAGCTAACAATAAAGATATTTCAGAACTGATCAGGCTTAGAATTGAGTATATAAAGGATGATTACGGTTCGATCAGCGAAGCTGATAAACATGCCATGGAAGTACAACTGCCGGACTATTTTAAGAGGAAGCTTGGTAAAGATCTTATTGCATTTGTGGCAAGAGCTGATGGGCGACCGGTTGCAACGGCATATCTTTTACTCATAGAAAAGCCTGCTAATCCATCTATGCAAAATGGACTGGTTGGCGAAGTCCTGAGCGTATTCACCGAGAAAGAGTATCGTGGACAAGGCATAAGTACACGCTTAATGAACGACGTAGTAAACTATGCCAAGGAGAATCATCTGTGTTATATCGACCTGAAGGCTACAGAAGAAGGTTATTCCCTCTATAAAAAGATTGGCTTTGAAGAAAGAAATCAGAAATATAAGGATATGCGATTGAAACTATAAAATAGGAATGATGTTGCAAAAATAGTTAAAGACTAATGTTGGAGAAAGCGATGAAAAGAGAACTTGGAATAGCACGTTGCGGATTAGCATGTTGCCTGTGTTCTGAAAATGTAACCTGTAAGGGATGTAAAAGAGATGGCTTTATGGAGCTATCCTGGTGTAAAGATGCGGAGTGGTGTGAGGTCCGCAGGTGTGGTATTGATAAAAATCTGAATGGATGTTATGAATGCGAACCGGTAAATTGTCGAAAAGGGTTATATGCTGAAAAGATCAAACCAAGAGCGTTTGCGGAATTTGTACGAAGATTTGGAGTAGAAGAGCTATTGGATTGCCTTGAACGCAATGAAAAAGCAGGCATAGTTTATCATCGTGAAGGGATCATGGGTGACTATGATGACTTTGATGATTTAGAAGAACTGATAAGTTATATAAAAACAGGAAAAAGATAATAAAGGTGGTAACTCATGAAAGTTGGCATTTCAGCCTGTTCAAACGGACATTTGCCGGAGTGGCAGAATCAGATAACAGAACTTGAACAGGTTCTTAACAACATGAATATTGAGACAGTTCTTTCACCGCATATTATGAGAACTACAGACGAATACAGCGGGACTGATAAGGAAAGAGCTGAAGATCTAATGAAGTTTTATTCTGATGATGCGATAGATGCAATCTACGACATTTCAGGCGGAGACCTGGCTAATGGAGTGTTAAGATATTTAGACTATGATACCATAGCCAAGACCGATAAGGCTTTCTGGGGATATAGCGACCTGACTACGGTTATAAACGCGATATACACAATGACAGGCAAGCCGGGAGTTCTTTATCAGGTAAAAAACATGATCTGGTCATGCAGAGATGTTCAAAAGCAGAGATTTGCAGATTATATCTCCGGAAAAAATAATGACCTGTTTGATATAGAATACAACTTTTTGCAGGGAACAGCTATGCAAGGCGTGGTTGTAGGTGGCAATATCCGCTGCTTTACCAAACTTGCAGGAACAAGGTACTGGCCTGATATGAATGGGAAGATATTGCTTCTTGAGGCACTTGGTGGAGAATCCGGACAGATAGGGACTCTTTTTAGCCAATTGGACGATATTGGTGTGTTTGACCAAATATCAGGTGTATTGCTTGGGACTTTCACTAATTACGAAAAAGCAGGACTATCGCTTACTGTATATGATCTTTTGAAAATGCATATCTCAGAGGTGCTTCCCGTAGCATATACAAGAGATATAGGACATGGCCATGATGCTAAGGCTATCATGATTGGAAAAGAATACAGTATTCATGCGGATACACATAATGGTGAAACATTTGATGTATATCAATAACTAGGTTCAGAAGTGGGGTTAGTATATTAAGTGAAACCGCCAGTCTCCTTTCTATCTGTGTTTGAAGGGCGCAAGAAAGTTCGATCCCGGTCGCCGGCAGCATTCGACAGTCATCTAATCTAAAAAGCCATTTAGCAGTATAAATTACTGTTGAATGGCTCTTTTTCTGTTATAGTAAAAATATGTTTTTGTTGGAGGGTGTTCGATGAAGCTTATTGTTATAGATGTACAAAAAGGAATCACCGATGAAAGACTATATGATTTTGACGGATTCATAAGGAATGTGACAAATATCATTGATGCTGCAAGGAAGAATAATGTTGAGATTATTTATGTTCAGCATGATGATGGCCCTGGAACTGGCTTTTCTTTTGGTGACAAGGATTTTGAGATAGCTGATCAGGTGGCTCCAAAGGAAAATGAGAAGATTTTCATAAAGACGATAAACAGCTGCTTTGGTAATAATGATCTTGCAAATTATCTCAGAGAATCCAAAGAAAAAGATTTGATGATAGTCGGATTGCAGACGAACTTTTGCGTTGATGCCTCTGTGAAATCGGCTTTTGAAAGGGGATACAAGGTAATAGTTCCGAAAGGCACCAATTCTACTTTCGACAATGATTACATGGATAGAGAAACTACTTACAAGTATTACAACGATATGATGTGGCCGGAAAGATTTGCAAGCTGCATTTCTGTTGATGATGCAATTAAGATGATAGAGGATTTGCGATGAAGATGGATAACATAGAATGGCTCTTTTTTGATGTTGGCTCAACTTTGGTAAGTGAGGAAAAGCCATTTTTACATAGACTACACGAAATTGCTGATGCTGTTAATGAACCTTTTGATGAGATACAGAATAAGGTTCTTCAGCTTTATAAGGAAAAGAAAAAGGGAGAACGAGTACTGATTCAGAAATATGGAATAGAAAGACCTCGCTGAAGAAGTGAAGATGAGGAATTGTTTCCGGAGTCATATAAGTGCCTTGAGCAATTGAGTAAGAAATATAAAATTGGAGTTATTGCAAATATGTTGGAACGAGCAGAAAAGGATATTGGGAGTTGCTCAAAAAAATAGGCCTTAAGTAAGGAAAGTTGTTGTGCTATCATTACGATATGGCACAACTATATAACCGAAGATATTCTTGTCTTATAAGATTAGGCTCCTCAAATTTGAGGAGCTATAATCAAAAAAATAGTTTTAATAATCTTATTTTTTGTTATTATAGAAGAAGTTTGAAATACGTGAGAGAGTTTTAGATGAAGCTGGGAGCATTTGCTAAAAATTCAATATTGCTTCTTATATTGCTTACCATTGTAGCAGGTGGCATTTTTTTTGATGCTCATGAAAGTTTGGAGTTATCAGATAGTTTTGGCTATGGTACTGCTACAGAGGAGTCTCAGGCATCCAAGCCATTGACTGCAAATTGCTACATAAACTATAGCATCGCTCATGTACTGTCGGCTGCGGAAATAAAGGATGTAAGTATTCTAAGTGAAGTTATAAAAAAGTTGGAAAGAAGCACTTCAAATAAGCGCATTGTCGTTCTGACACTGATTCTATGCTTCTTTCTGTCTATAGGTGTTTTTTTTAAATCTAATCTACCTTCAATCTTTCCCTGGACAAATGTCATTTGTTCCAGAAACAATATCATGACCTATATTCATGATAAGGATGGTCTAAAATAATCAATTCCCCAAATAACTGAATAGAAAAGTATTTGCCGTATTTTATTTTATGTAAAGGAGATTTAGAAATGGTTGCAAATGCGATTGTTATATTATGCACGGTCCTAATGGCCGGTGCTCTTGTTTGGGTGGTTATAGCAGAGCACAATGCTCCTGATTATGATGAAGACGAGAAAAAAGGAGACGAAGAAAAGAAAGATTCGGAGGATAAGCAATGAGCAATATTTTAATGTACATATTGATTATTTTTATGGTCATCGTTGGAGGACTTTCAACGATATATGTTGTATTTTCTCTTCCTTTGGTACTTGTATATAAGATTTTCAGAAAGATTAAGTTTGGTGAGAAGATTTTATAATACTACTACGATAGATTATGGAGAAATAAAATGATAAAAGATTTATTTATACTGCTGATTGGCTTTATTGCACTTATTAAAGGCGCTGATATATTTGTTAAAGGGAGCTCGGATGCAGCAAAGAACCTTAAAGTTCCGTCAGTAATAATTGGACTTACTATTGTTGCACTGGGTACAAGTGCGCCGGAACTGGCAGTAAGTGTCTCTGCTGCGCTGCAGGGATCCAACGAAATTTCAGTGAGCAATGTTGTTGGTTCCAATACTTTTAACCTACTGATTGTTCTTGGAGTTTGTGCGATGGTAAAGCCATTGACGGTAGAGAATGTTTTTGTAAAAAGAGATATTCCGATTTCTATAGGAGCAGCTGCAATTGTTTTGCTACTATGCCTGGATTACAGGACATTTAGGTTTACCGGATCTTATTTAGCTGATGGAAGTGTGATAGCAGGTAATATTTCGAGATTTATAGGGCTATTCATACTGCTGTTATTTCTTTTATACATATATCTCTTGATATTTGAAGCCAAAAATAATCCGGAAGTACCGGACAACTTAGATTTTCTTCCACTTTGGAAATGCATAGTGCTTATAATAATCGGACTCGCTATGATCATTATTGGCGGTCAGGCAGTTGTTTACAGTGCTAAAGAGATTGCAAGAATGGTTGGAATGACTGAGACTCTGATAGGGCTTACGATAGTAGCTGTAGGAACATCTCTTCCGGAGCTTGTGACTTCCATTGTGGCTACGAAAAAAGGCGAAACAGGATTGGCGATTGGAAATGTCGTAGGATCAAATATTTTTAATATGTTGTTTATCCTGGGCGTTTCAGGTGCAGTTCATCCAATATCAGTCAACGTAGCATCAGTAGTTGACTTGGCTGTTTTGATCATGACAAGCTTTTTAACGCTTATGTACTCGAGAACATCACATAGGATAAACAGAATTGAAGGCTGTTCATTGGTACTGCTATACATAGTTTATATTGGATATGCCATCTATAGATGACAAAGGACAATGCTGTTGAGCAAAAAAAGTGTATGAGTGGTGTAGCAGAAGCTGAAGATACACCACTCATACACTTTTGATGTATATCCATAACTAGGTTCAAAAGTGGGTTCAGAAATTTAAGCGAGACCGCCAGACTCCTTTCCATCAATGTTTACGGGACACAGGAAAGTTCGATCCCGGTCGCCGGCAGTAATATGATTAGCTGTAAATTTAGAGTATATCTAGGTTTACAGCTTTTTTCTTTGTTTTATGCAAGTGGTCCATTTTGGTCCAAAAGAGGTCCATCCCTTGGCACACCTGCATTTACACCAAATTAATATCGTGAAATGTTATGCATGATTTATGAATAATCATGATTCGATGCTTAAAGCTTTCATGAGCTGATTTTCAATATCGTCTGGTTCTTCTACAGTTTCGTAGATATAATGTTCTGTCATAGCTCTATTAGAATGACCTAAAGTTTTCTGCAAATATTCAGTTTTTACTCCTGCAGCCTTTAGAGTTGATGCAACAGTGAATCGTAATTTATGACTGGATAGATAAGGAACTCCTGCATCATTACAATATTTCTTTAAACGCTCATTGAAAGTATCATTGTTAATGGTTCGTCCATGACACATGAATAGATAATCGCCATCAGGATTGATTTCGTGAGCTTTTTTGATTATCTCAACAGCCTCAGGTACAAGGTAGATATGGCATATATCGTCAGTCCGTAAATATTCGTTTCGGTCTGCTCTGTTTTGATTTATCCAAAGGTCGCAATTCACTAACTTCACAAAGCAGATTTTTCAAATTTAAAAATTTTGCAATTTTAAGTTTTACAAATACTGCATTTGCTCGTTAATGAAAACTGCTCCCAATGGATAAATAAAAATATGATGTTATTCGCTCTACGCTCATTTCCATCGCAGCAGACCGAAAAGAAAATTTTATTTCCTTCCGCAATCTGCCATACAAGTTATTGGAGTTTTTGTTCGCTTCGCTCCAAAATCTCCAACCGTTCGCGGTGCTAACTTAACTTGCCACCGTGCCGCTGGACCGCGCCAAGCGACAATTTTTGTTGTGTTTTGAGCCAATTTGTCGAGTCGCTTGGCAAGGGACACTGCGCTTCCCTTCCGAAAAACAGCAAATCTGCTACCGCCGATTTGTTGTTTTTCTACCCTTGGCGCAATCCCCAAAAACAAGTTTTGGAGATTGCCAGGGGTCTACATCGACCCCTACAAAAATTTCACTGCGTTCAATTTTTTACCCCTCGCTTGTTGCAATTTGCCTCTTAATATCTTCGTTGCTGATATAGTAGAGTTTTGGTAGTTTGTCTTGATTGCGTTGTCTTTTGTATTCTTCTGTTCCTACTATGGGGCGTATGAAGAGACGGACTGATTCATTCCAATCCATGTCAAGAATTCTTTTACCATTTTCGTCAATATTTGGAAGCTCATCATTCAGTACAGCTGCAATCCTAATGTCATACTGTGCTGCTTTTTTTATCAGTTTTTCTTCAAAATCCATGCTATTTCCTGCTATAGGCTCTGGGCTTCCTATTACTGTTAGTGGTAATAATTCTTTGCAGTCATAGAGCAACGCAGGGTATCTGTTTTCTTCGTCTATCATCTGCGGAAGCACCAAGACGGTTTCTTCTGCAATTACAATTCCATCTGGAAAGCTTACCTGTGCATATTGAATTCTTTTTTCTTCTGCCGCGGTTGGGGGTATTTCAGTATCATTATTTACGGATGGTAATATGGGTAATTCTTTATTTTTAAAAAGGATGAGTATGTTCATATAGTTAATCCTTCCTTTTTCCTATGATGTTAGTTGGAAACTTCTTACCGGTAAGTTTCATTAGCAGTTTATCTATGAAACTTAACTTTGGATGATTCGTGCAATATGTCATTGCACGCTCTAATCTTTGGGTGTATGCTTCAGGATTATGTTCCTTTTCAAAGGGACACATTATATCTGCAGCATGCTCAAAATTCCAAGCAAGAAAATTACTTGCTATGAAATTTATCGCATATGCATCTGCGTCTATTTCTGCTTCATCTGAAAGAGATTCAAAATATCCTGAGGCATTTTTTTCTCGGATTTCAGGTTTGTTTTTGTCCTGCCACATATGTCTTAGCTCATGCGCTAAGACACCTTTTAAGTAGATATCGCTGTCTCCCATGTCATCAAAAGCCAACAAAATAACCGTGCGTTCCAAGTTAGGGTATTGGTGCTTAGAGTATGAATAAGCGGCCTGCTTACTTAGAAGTTTTGTTTTGGGATCAACGAGTATGATGGACTGTCTTATTGAGAGGGCGGGGCATTCTACATCAAGTTCTTTTGCAAGCGCTTCGACAAAAGTAAATAGATTTTTATAGATCTCTTTATATTTTGGATGGATGTTAGGAACATCTTCTGGGGTATAAAAATATAGGTCTATTTTTGTTCCCTTGTATGTCACAACATCATGGTTTGTGCCAATAAGATCGAATTCACTAATTCTCATAAAATTCTCCTTTATGTTTTGTGTTTGGTGTTAGAATCAGTATTTAGTTGTATATAGCCGGGCTTTATACAAAGTCTGACTTGATTGTTTTGTACTCGATTCTACGAGCAAGGATTATTTGTCAAAATGTCATTGTTGTCCCTCCTTTGCTATAGTTGTAACTATTTGATTTTTAGAACTTTTTTGATTATGGGAAAATAACCTCCATATAAAATATGGAAGAGCTAAACCCAAAAATTGACATTTTTGATATAGCGCCTATTTTTTCATAATCTTTAATTTGGTTATATGGGAATAACAGATGTGGCAGAGACACTGCCTTGATAGATTGAATAGATTATCATATAATATGTTTGCGAGACAGATTATATGATAATTGATAATCTATAATCTATAAGGGTGTCAGGTGCTAGTCATCTGGCATTCTTTTTATTTGATATATACTATTCTATAACTTTTATAGATACACTTTTTTTCTGCATATAGATCTAGCTTATTTTTTTATCATTCTTTGTTTTCATGTTGTTTAAGCATTTTATCAAGTGTGGGTCTGCTTACTCCTAGCTCATTAGCCATTTTTGTTTTGGTAATCCTATGAGCACATAATAATTCGTAATAACGGTCAAAATCTTTATAATCTTCAATCTTGGCGGCGCTATGTCCTTGAAATTTACCGTCTAGCTTAGCCCTTTGGATGCCTTTATTTTGATTGATTCTGAGAACGATATTTCTATTATCGTCGTATTTTTTTTGCCATTCGTATTGGCATAGCCAAGATTTGTCTTTATATTTAGCGCTATCGTATCCTTCCATCGGAGCAATGATCCTTACTTCTTTAGACAGAAAAGCGTTGAGCGTTTCTATCATTGTTATATGCGCCCTTGAGAAGTTTACAAGTGAAGAGGTTATGATTATATCTCCTGGCTGAACTTTAGTGAGGAGCTTTTGTATCTCTGTAATATTTGGTTTTGACTTATATTCCGATTGAACAATTACTGAATCGATATCAAATCCCTTTGCTTCTTTGCTATATGGATAGAGGTCGATATTATCCGGATCATCAAATGGAATATGATTATTTATATATTTGTAGATCATAAAAAACAACCTCCTGTATATTTGTATTATAAAGCAAGCGTAAAACACAGTCAAGTATCATTTACAAATGTTGCTTTTACATATTCGAGTAAATGAAATCATAACATGAGATAATTTCATAGTGATCATAAGGTTAATCTTGATTTAGATTATATATACAGCTGCCAACATAGATAGTTCAAGTACTTTTTTAATATTTTTTTCGTGCTTATTTTCTAGGCATATTCCATCTTTCTTGTATAAGTGCATTTCTTTAGTCATTCACCTATCGGCTTGCCAGAGTGCATCATAACCGGCTCGTTTCATAATGCAATAGCTGCCCTAACGGCGTATCGTGCCTTGTCTATTGCATTACTACACGAACCGGTTTTTGTTTGATGCACGCAAACCCGATAGATAGGCGAAAGACTCAGAAAGCACATTTATAAACACATGAAAGAAAGCTGAGCTTTATCATGAGCCTAAAGATATCAAGCTTAATGCTGTTTGTCCTGAATGTGGTGCAGTTATGAAATTCAAAGAAGGAAAATATGGAGAATTCTTAGGGTGTAGCAGATATCCTAAGTGTAAACATGCTGAAAAGATACAGGTAATAGGTAAGATAATATGATTTAGTAGAATGAATAATATACTGAGCAATTAAAAATATTATTTAAAGGAAAGTGGTCCGAAAAGAGGTCCATAAATAGTGGGTGGTCGGCGAAGCTCCTTTCTTTGCGGGCTTGCGGAACCCCTAAAAGTTCGATCCCGGTCGCCGGCATTAATGTGATTGGCTGTAAGCTTAGATTTTATCTGAGTTTGCAGCTTTTTTTATTGAATAGGAAATTTCTCTGAAATTCCCTATTCAACAAAAAAAGCTCCGCAAGGATGCGTAGCTCGCGGTAAAGAATATATTGCTTACGCAATCCGCTCGCGCGCTAGCATTTCGCGAGCAAAAAGCTTTTTCATATTCTGGCAAAAGATGTACAGATGTGAAAATAGGTGTCGTTATATCTGAAAATAATCAAGATAAAGACAACTAATATTGACTGGATTATTATGAATTTGTAATTATGAAAAAGACTGAGGCTGGGATGCATTTTAAAGTCTACTTTCCGTAGGTGTAAAAAGTCAGCTTTCTGATTTACAATCTGAGCATGGAGGTGAGAAAAATATGAACCAATATGTTACAGGAGCTGTTATTAAGGCACTGCGCGAAAAAAATATGATGACACAATTACAGCTTGCGGAA
>JAEEGK010026718.1_pt1 | contig 11725 bp, 5 predicted proteins | sample 8958771 | NCBI WGS metagenome assembly JAEEGK01 (sample SAMN16246547, study PRJNA631951) | gut metagenome | biome: gut microbiome; feature: rumen; material: SC-attached | host: Bos | place: Iran: Karaj | collected 2018-10 | reverse complement strand
AATAATAATAATAATAATAATAATAATAATAATAATAATAATAATAATAATAATAATAATAATAATAATAATAATAATAATAATAATAATAATAATAATAATAATAATAATAATAATAATAATTTAAGTGAAATTGAAAAGAAAAATATTTATGATTTTTTTATAAAAATATTTATAAAAAAAGATGATAATATTTTTTCAAATATTTTTTTTCATATTGATAAAACAATAAATTCAAATATAAAATTAATTTATTTTTTAAATTTTGTTGTTTATAAACTAAAATTAAATTCTATTGAAAAAATTATTAATGAAAATCAATTTTCAATTTTAAGTTGTATTTTTAATAATTATTTTAGAAATAATAAAAATAATAATTATTTAATTTTAAAAGGATTTTTAATATTTTCATTAAATTATTGTAAAATAATAAAAATAAAAAAGAAAAAAAATTTCGAAAAAAAATTTTTATTTGAAAACATAAAAAACGAAAATTTTATTTATGACAAAAATTTTTGGAAATTTTTTATAAATCATGAAATAAACAATGAAAATAACAAAAAAATTCTTTTTTCAATGTTTAAAAACATATTTTTTTTTATGATTAAATGTGAAATAGAAATTTCATTTATAAAAGAAATAATTTTAAATAAAAACACTGAAAAATTATTAAAAAATGAAAATTATTTTGAATTAAATAAAATAATTTGTAGTTATAATTATAATAATAATAATAATAATAATATAAATGAAATTTTTGAATAAAATTTTCCATTTTTAATATAAAAAAAAAAATATAAATAAAATATAAATATTAATTAATAATAATAATTAAAATATAATTAATATTAAAAATTAATGTCTTTTTTAACACCAAAAAAAAAATCTTTAATATCAAAAATTAACATTCAAGAATATTATCAAAAACAAAAAGCAAATCAAAATTGCGCTGATTGTAATCTTCCAATGCCAAAATTTGTTTCAATTAACAACGGAATTTTTATTTGCTCAAATTGTGCTAAAATTCATCAAAATTTAGGTTATAATATTTCATTCATTCGTTCAGTTGAAGATGATTTTTTTGATCCTTATTTAACAAGTTTTTTAGATTTAGGCGGAAATTCAAATTTTCTATTAAATTTAGGAATTTTTAATATTAATGTTAAAACACCAATTGAAATTAAATACAAAACTCGTGCTTGTGAATATTATAGAATATTATTAAAATCTAAAATCGAATGTGATGAACCACCTTCAAAACCGAATTTAGAAAATGCACAGAAAGAATGTGATAATATTGAATATTTTCCTGAATTTAAAAATTATGTTTTGTTTAGAGGAGAAATTGATAATAATGAGGATGAAAGTGGAAAATATGGAATTAAAAATATTGTTAAAGGTAGCATGGGACTTATGTTTAATGGAGTTAAATTCTTGGGAGGATTGACTGTGAATGGGATGAAAATGAGTTATAATTATTTTAAAAATAGGAATGATAATAATGGTTATGATAATAATAATAATAATAATAATAATATGATTGGAGATTTTGATGATTTTCATGAAACTAAAAATGGAGTTGTTAAAAATAATAATATTAATAATAATTATAGTTATAATCAAAATTATAATAATAATAATAATTATAGTTATAATCAAAATTATAATAATTATAATACTAATAATTTCAATAATAATAATAATATAGAAAATAATAATAAATATAGCACAAATCACATTTATAATAATAATAACATATATTCATTAAATAACGAAGATAACAACAACATTTATAATAATTATTCTCCTTTAAATAACAACAACAACAACATTTTCACAATAAACAATAAAAATCCCATTATAAATAATAACAACAACAACAATAAATATCCTTTATATGATAGTAATAATTTCAAAGATGATAATAATGATAATAATAATAATAATATTTATATAAAAAATCAACCTTTCATTGTAACAAACGAATCAGTTCAAATTTGTGAAGAAGAGCCAATTAATGAAAATATGATTACATCTGAAGAGAAATTTAATCCAACTTGTGAATATGAAAATACAAATAAAGAAAAAGCAAGAAAAGATGCGAATAATTTTTTATTAGAATCTTAATAATTAAATTATAAAATTAAATAAAATTTATTATTATTATTATTAATATTTATGTTAAATATTTTGATTGTATAGTTTTGATTTATAAAAATTTAATTATTTTTTTCTAAATCAATTAATTTAAGTTTTAAATTATCAATTTCTGTGTTTAATTTATCACATTCATCGAATTTTTCTTCTGCTATTAATTCATCTAATTTTTTTTCTAATTCGGATATTTTTATTTTTAATGTTGAAATTTCTTCTTGTTTTATTTTTTCTTTTTCTTCTTCTGTTAATTCTGGTTTTTTTTCTTCTTCGGGTTCTTTATTTGTTTCGTTATTATTTTCGTTATTTTCTTCTTTTTTTTCATTATTTTCATCATTTTCATTTTTATTTTCTTCATTATTATTATTATCATTTTTTTTTTCTTCATTTTTTTCTTCTTCTTTTTTTTCTTCATTTTTTTCATTTTCTTTTTCATTTTCATTTTCTTTTTTTTCATTTTTTTCATTTTTTTCAATAATTTTTTCTTTTTCATTTTCATCATTTTTTTCATTATTTTTTTCATTATTTTTTTCATTTTCATCTTTTTTTTCATTTTCATCATTTTTTTCATCTTTTTTTTCATTATCATCATCATTTTCTTCATTTTCTTCATTTTCCTCTTTAATTTCACATTCATTTTTAACATTCATCATTTCATTAATAATTTCTTTTTTTTCTTCATCATTTTCCTCCAAATCTTCAATAAAATGTTTCAAACTCACATAAAAATCTTCCAAAAAATTTTTATCAATTTCATCAATTTGATTTTGAATATTAACATTATCATTTTCGATTTTTTCTTTTTGTTTATTAATTTCATCATTTTCTTTTTTTAATTTTTCAATTTCATTTAAATTATTATTTAACAAATCATTCATTTCGCTTTTATTTTTTTCACATTTTTTAATGTCATTATTAACATTTTGTGCTTCTTTAAAATTTTTTTTAATTACATTAATTTTTTTACTTTCATTTAAATTTTTAATATTATTTTCAATAGTTGAAATTTCATTTAAAATTCTTTTGCTTTGTAAATCTAAAACTTCGATTTGTTCTGAATTTTCATCAAGTTTTAAAATGAATTTTTGAATTAAATTATTATTATTATTAAAATTAATATAAAATTCATTTTCGTTATTTAAATTTTTTTCTAATGAAATTATTTTATTTGAATAATTTTTTATTCGATTTGGATAATTTTTATTATTTTTTTCTATTGATTTTACAATTGTTTTTATTGAATTTATTTCAATGTTAAATGAAGATGATTTTTTTTCAATTAAATTATTTAAAGAATCTAAAATATTTAAATTTTTATTAAAATCATTTTCGATTGATTTTTTTTCATTAAGAATTTGTTTAAAATCTTCTTTATTTTCATAAGAAATTTTAATTTCATTTATTTTATTATTATTTTCATTAATTTTATTATTAATTTCATTTAAAATATTTTTTTTATTTTCAATTTCTTTTAATAAATTTTCAATTTCATTTTCAATTTCGATTTTTTTTTTATTTAAATCATTAATATTATTATTAAAATCTTTAATTTCATTTTCAAAATCATTTTTATATTCATTTTTTTTATTTTCAATTTCTTTTTCATTATTTTCTAATTTTAATTTAATTTCATCATTTTTTTTATTTATTTTTTTCAAATCTTCTTTTAAATCAACCAAAATTTTTTCTTTTTTATTTTCTATTAAATCAATCGTTTTTTTTCCTTTTTCAATGAAAATTAAAAATTTTTTTAAATAATTTTCATAAAAAATTATTTTTTCTTTTAAAAAATTTTTCAATGAATTTTTTAATGTTAAAAATTCTTTTTCTTTCTTTTCTTTTATTAAAAATTCTTTTTCTTTTATTAATTTCGATATTTTTTTTATTTCTTCTTCAACTTTAATTGCTTCGTCAAAATTATTGTCAGAAATAAATAAATTTTGTTGTTTGTTTAATTCCGGAAGATTTTCTGATAAAAGTTTTTTTTTTTCCGAATTCAAATTTGAAATTATTTCACGAATGGATGAAATTTTCTTAATAAAAGATTTGAAATCTAAAGAATAATTAAACATTGATTGCTGATATTCAAACAAAGACATTTTGTATGATTCTTGAAATGAAAGATTTGATTTTTGTTCATTTGATTTTTGTTCATTTGATTTTTGCTCATTTGATTTTATTTCATTTGTTGTTTGATTTGTTGTTGATAGATTTTCGTTGTGTTTTTTTAAAAAAGAAAAGTTTTTTTTTGGTTGATTATTTTCTGTATTATTATTTGAAATTGGAGGTTGATATGAAGATTTAATATTGTTGTTGTGTGTTGGTGGAGTGTAATCTGATGGTGTATTTGTTGTGTTGTTGTTAAGATTATTATTATTGTTTGAATTGCTTGTTGCTGCCATTAATTTATTTAAATCTGAATTATTTTGATCATTATTATTATTTGTTGTATTTACATTATTATTATTATTAGTTGAAGACCCTTTTTTTTTGATAAAAGAAAATGTTTTTTTTTTGGGTTCTTCTTTTTTTTCTTCATTTTTATTATTATTAATTTCATTATTATTAACATTATTATTATTATTAACATTATTATTATTATTAACATTAACATTATTATTAACTTTATTATTATCATTATTATTATTATCATTGTTATTATTATTATTTGCATTATTATTATTATTTTCAACTTGTGCTTTATTTTCACTTCCACCTAAACCTAAAACTATTAATAAATAATAAATTATATAAAAAAAATACAATTTCCAAAAAAACTCATATTTTAATAAAAAAAAATAATATTAAATTTAAATATTTTAATTAAAAAAAAAAATATATAAAATAAAAAAAAATTATTCCAAATAAACAACAACAACACTAATATCATCCACACCTTCATCATTTTCTCTCCATTTTTGTCTCGCAATTCTTTCCAATTCATTCGCCATAAATTTAGAATCTTTCCCATTTAATTTCATTTTTTTCACATATTTTTCCATTTCTTTTACTTCAAAATATTCCCACAATCCATCACTACCAACAACAACAACACCTTCATCATCAACATCAAATTCTTTAATTTCAGGTTCACAAATAACTCCAACAGAACTAGCAATTAAATCCCCAAAACTTCTAGTCATAGCCAAACCAGGAACATCTTCATTTTTGAGCCAAATTCTTAAAGGACCAACAAATTCATTATTAAATTCTTTGAATTTTAATATTCTTCCTCCGAAAGATAAAATTCTTTCCTTTTCTTTTGTTTCATTTGGTGTGTGATCAGTTGATAAAAAAACTGGATTTGAATGCAAAGGAAAAAAAACTGAGCGAGAATCGCCAATGTTAATTGAATATAATTTATTTATATTATTATTATTATTGTTGTTTAAATCAAATAAAATTGATGAACATGTGCTGCCTGATAAAATTGAATTTATGTTTGAATTGTTTATTATTTGACTGTTTGTGTAAAAACATGCGTTTTTTATGTGATTTTTTAATAATAAATTGTAATTTTTATAGAAATTTGTGTTGAGATTGTTTTCTAAATTTTTTGGTAAATTTAAACATATGAAATTACTTATTATGTGACCATATTCACCATGACCATCACAAACACCAATGAATTTGTAATTATAATATTTATTTTTGAGGTTGGTGATAAAAATTTTGTCTTGATTTATTTTTTTTGTATTTGAATATGAAATTGTTTCTCCTGCTTTTGAAATAAATGAAATTTCTTTTATTTGAATATTTTTATTATTAAAATTTATTTGTTTTTTTAAATATTCTTGACTGTTGTTAAATAATAAATTTTTATATGAATTTCGAGTTGAATTATAATTATAATAAATGTTATTTTTTTCTTCTTGTTCAAATGAATTGTTGCTTGTTTTGTTTTTTTGATTGAAAATTAAATCGTTGTTGTAATATTTTTTAATGTTGTTGTTTGAAGTTGAATGAAAAAAATTAATTTTGTGAATAATGTTTGATTTTAAAGGAGTTTTTAATGATTTTATTGATTTTGATTTTTTGAAATTTATTGTTGTTTTTAAAAACGTTTTATTTGAAATTAAACTTAAACTATTGCTATTATGAATTTTAATTGATTTATTATTATTTCTACTAATATTATTATTATTATTATTTATTTTATTTACTGTGATTGTAAATTTATTATTATTATTATTTAAAAAATTATTTGAAATGTTTCTATTATTATTAATAATATTTTTATTAATTTCGTTTTTTTTATTAAAATATTTATTTAAATCTAAATTTTTTGTAATGTTTGTTGAACTATTATGTAAATAATTTTTTTTTAATTTTTTTTTTACTTCGATTCTTTTGTTATTATAAATGTTGTTTATTTCTTCAAAATTGTTATTTATAATAATATTATTATCATTTGAATTAATTTTATTATTATTATTATTATTATTATTATTTATTAATAAATTCGAATCAACGATTGTATTATAATTATTAAATATTTTAATTACTTTTTTAATATTCATTTGAGGAAAATTATTTTTATTTTTTGATTGATTTTTATTTAAATTTTTATTATTATTATTATTTGAATTTTTAATAAGATTTTTACAACTTTTGTTTTTTTTATTTGAAGATAAATTTTTATTATTATTATTATTTTTATTATGATTTAAATTTTCTTTTTCAATAATTTTCTTTTTAATAATTTTATTATTCATAATAAAAAATAAATAAAATTAAAAAAAAAATAAAATTTAATAAAATAAAGATTAAAAATATTATTTTTTAATTAAAATTAATCTTTTTTTAATTTTTCTTCTTCATTAAAATTTAAAATATTTTCTTTTTCTTCTTTTTTATTAAATTCTTTTTCTTTTTCTTTTTTTTGCTTAAACATTTCATTAGTTTCACTAAAAACACTTTCAACTCCGCCATTTTCACTAAAATCATATTCTAATTCATTTTGATTTAAATTTGTTAAAAGTTTTATTTTTTTGCTTGAAGAATTGTCTGAAACATTTACTAATCGACTGCTTGAAACAATGTTTTTATTTTCACTTCCGTTGTTACTATTATTATTATTATTAATATTGTTGTTATTATTGTCAGTATTGTTAATATTTGATTTTTTATTTGAATTTAAATTATTTGAATTTGTGTTTTCATTTATGTTATTAATATTGTTATTGTTTGATTCTAAATTTTCGTTTATTATGTTTGTTTCTTCTATTTCATTATTAATTTTATTATTTTCATTATTATTTTCATTAATAATTTCATTATTTTCATTATTATTATTATTAATTTCATTATTATTTTCAATATTTTCAATATTATTATTATTAATTTCATTATTATTATTATTATTATTAATTTCATTATTATTTTCATTATTATTATTATTGTTATTATTGTTATTATTATTATTATTATTATTATTTTCATTAGGAAAAGGATTATTTGCTTCATATCTATCACATAAAGTTGGTATTAAACTAATAAAAAATGTATAAAGAATTTCTAAAATTAAATTTTTTATATATTCAAAATAAGTTTCATTTTCAATTTGTCTTTCAATAATATTATTATCTTTTATTTTTTTTTCTTCTTCTTCTTTCTTTTTTTTACTTTCATTTATTATATCATCAATTCCTTTCATTTCTCCCATTTCAATATTTTGTTTTTCTCTTGGAATGTTATTATAATAATTCTGATGTAAATTTGGAATTGCTCCAAAATCAAATCTATGATTATTAATATTATTATTATTAATATTATTATTATTAATATTATTATTATTTTTAGAATTTGTATTAATTTCTTCTTCTTCATCATTAATATTATTATCAATATTATTATTATTAATATTATTATTAATATTATTATTACTTATAATATCATTATTATTTATAATATTATTATTATTAAAATTATTATTATTATTAATATTATTATTATTAATATTATTATTAATATTATTATTATTATTAATTTCTTCATTTTCACTTTCAAATTCATTTCTATTTAAATTATTATTATTATGAAGATTTTTAAAAATTTCTTCATTTAATCCATTTTCATTATTATTATTTTTATTATCATCATTTAAATTAAAAAAATTTTCTTTTAAATCGAAATTTTTAATTTCTTTAATTTCATCTTCATTTAATTGAATTCCATCTATTTTTTTTTGATAAAAATCATAAATATTATTATAAATATTATACCAATAATAAATAATCAAAAAAGAAATAAAAAAAGGTAAATACCAACCTTTAACTTCAAAAGCGAAATAAATAAAAAACATCAAACATTTAAAAAATAAAACTATTTGAAAATAATCTCGAAAAGGAAATTTTTCAAATTTTTCTAATTCAAAATTAAAATTAAAATTTTTTGAAGAATTAAATAATTTCATTCGATTTGAAATTATTGAATGAAAAATTGGAAAATTTTGAGAAAAATTATTTTTATAAATTTCATTATTTAAAATATTTTTTTCTATTTTTTGAAATTTTTTTGAATTTAAAATGTTTTTTATTTTATTTTCTTTTTCAGTTGAATTATTATTATTATTATTTGAATCGAAATTATTAAAATTAATACTATTATTATTATTATTATTATTTTTATTAGATTCTTCTTTAATTATTACTAATAAGAAAATTATTTTATTTTTTTCTTCAGAAAAATAATTTTTTATTTTTTCATTATTTTCATTTAAATTTTTTCCTTTATAAATAAAAGTAATTTTATTATTTTTAAATGAATCTGAAAAAGTTTCTATAATAAATTTTTTTAATTTTTTTATTGTCCAATCTCCATTTTTTATTTTAAAAGTAAAATTATTTGAATTTGGAGTAATTTTAATACAAAAATTAAATTCCATAATTTTAAAATTAATAAATTTTTATATGATCAATTTTATTAAATATAATAATAATAATAATTAAATAATACAAAATTTAATATTAAAAAAAATTGATTAAAAATTATAATTAAAAAACAAAATTTTTATATTATTAATGTTTATTTCAAAAAAAATATATTTAATTATTAAGAATACATGTTTTGAATCCAGCATAATTTATTCCAATAAAAGTATTTTTATAATCTGCAAAACCAGAACCTTCGTCTATTTTAAATGTAAAACACACAATTATCATTTTTAAAAGCTGATTTAAAAACGCTCTTGAATATATTTAGCAATATCTTAACAATCTTTATAATTTTTAAATGCATATGTTACCACTTCTTTACATAATGTTTCTTTACCCTCTAATCCGGTTTTATTAAAAAATTATAAAGCATCTTCAGACATTTTAATTATTATTATTTGTTATAACATTAATTTTATTTATATTTATTTAAAAAATTAAATAAAAAAATTATTTTATTGGGATTGGGCCCAATCCCCAATTCTTTTCATTTTAATTTTATATATGAAAAAACTTATTTTTTATTTATTAAAAAATATAAATTTATATTATTTTACTTATTAAAATGAAAAAAAATTTGAAGGAGAATAATATGTTTTACATTGACTATGTCACAAGAGAAAAAGCCACCGGCATAATGAAAGAACTCTACGACAAACTTGAACCTTTGGGCCTGCCTGGTCCAGTGTTGGTCAAAAGCATTGTACCTAAACTCTCTGAATCGAATATGAAAACTCTTGAGATTGTCAACTCAGGAGAAACGATTTCATTCTCAGTTGCTGCTGCTATCAGGTACATCATGTCTGTTCGTATTCACTCTGCATATTGCACTAACTACAATGGAAAGCTCCTAGAACTAGGAGGTTTTACGAAAGAAGATCTTGATACTCTGGGAAAGGAAACGGCTTCTCCAAAGTTTTCACCACAGGAGAACGCGTTGATTAAATTTGCTTGTGATTCAGTGCAGAATCCCATGTCTGTTGATGAGAATCGATTCAATGAAGTTAAGTCTTTGGGGTGGTCGGATGAGGCAATGCTGGTTGCTGTTACCGATGCAGCTGACCTCGTGGCTGGTGTAACTGTATTTCAAGTATTCCAGAAAAAGTAATTATATTCTTTAAATCATAATTTGATAGTTAATAATTTAAATTTTATATTTTTAAAGAAAAACAAATTAAAATAAAAACCAATAAAATATATTTTAAACTCTAAAATTAATTTAATTTTTCTTTCTAATATTTATTTTAATATTATCTAATTTAATAAAAATATTAAATATTCATATAATTCTATATAATATTCATATTTACAATATTTGAAAATCTTATCCAAAAGTTGTTCTTTTACTTTTTTTGGGAATGGCATTAAATTTTTGAAGCATCTTGGTTTTTATTAAATCATTATAATTTCAAATAAATTTTGTACTTTTTCCAATTATATTTAATATCATTGATTAAAGAATAATTCTTATATTTAAACTTATTAAAATATTTATTCACAATTTATTAGTTTATTATAAATATTATCATTATAAAATAAAATATTTACTAAAATATGAAGATTAAATATTGAAGAGGAGATCTCAATATTCATCCTTATATGTTAGTTTTAAACAATTTTTCTCATTTTATTTTATTAATAATTTATTATTTATTAAATTTAAATTTATTTTTAATGTTTTTTTTCATAAAATATTTTAAAATATTTAACTCTTTTTTATATTGTGATTAAAAAAATTTTTGAAAGAAGAAAATTAACATAATATAATTATTATATAATATTTTCTATATGATTGTTAAACAAAAAATAAGGAAAATATAGATTTATCAAACTATTATAATTGTTTTAATTTTTATTGAACATATAATATTGAACAATAGATAGATAATTAAATAAATATATTGAAATAATTTTAAAGAATAAACTTGAAATTTTTTTAGATAATATTATTTAAAATTCTATTTAAACAAAAAAAAGATTATTTAACAAATAATATTTAAGTTTATTCTTTTATAACATAATCTAAACCATCTTCAGGAAATCCAAGTGCTCTTGCTAAATTAATATGAAGTTCAATTGAAAGATTATTTTTTCCACCTTTTCCTACATCTCCTTTAGATGCAGTAACACTTCTTCCATTATATGTTATTTTAAGTTGATGACCAAAAGGTAATTTTCCAAGACGATTACATAATTCTGCATAATAATATCCACCATCATAAAGATTATTGTTTTTACATCCTATTGAATCATTAAATCTAATTCTCTTGGCATTGAATTAAAAGTTTTAAATAAATGAATAAATAGTAAAATTAAAAGAGTTAAGTTAACTCTTTTTTATTTTTTATAATGAAGTATTAATTTAATTAATAGAGTAGGGATTAGTATAATCATCTTTTTTGTTAAGTTTTAATATATAAAATAATAGATATTATTTATTAAAGTATTTATTGAAAACTTTATTTATAATTTAGATGAAGGATTTTGATTTGAAATATTTTATTTTAAAACACAATAAAAATTTTTTTTTTAAACAGAACAAATTTTCAATAAGTTTAATTGATGACTAATTAAAAGTAAAATTAATTAATCAAATTGAAATTCTATAAAAAGAAGATGTTTATTAAAATCAATTA
>JAEEGK010026717.1_pt1 | contig 11725 bp, 6 predicted proteins | sample 8958771 | NCBI WGS metagenome assembly JAEEGK01 (sample SAMN16246547, study PRJNA631951) | gut metagenome | biome: gut microbiome; feature: rumen; material: SC-attached | host: Bos | place: Iran: Karaj | collected 2018-10 | reverse complement strand
TCGACAAGACCATCGGCAAGGTGCTCCAGTGGGCCGAAAAAGACGGCCACACCCTGGTGGTCATCACGGCGGACCACGGCACCGGCGGCATCACCCTCGTGGGCGGCAGCCTGGAGGAGCGCAACGTACAGGTCCATTTCTCCACGAAAGGCCACCACGGCATCGTGGTCCCGGTCTTCGCCTACGGCCCCCACGCCGAGGATTTCCAGGGCATCATGGAGAACAGCGAGCTCTCCAACCGCATCCGGAAACTGATCAAGTAAACACACTCTCAACCATTAACTAACTACCTTATTTATGAGACTTAACAAAATTATCCTGTCCCTCTCGGTCGGGCTCCTCGCGCTGAGCGCCAGCGCGCAGAACCGGACCGTCACGGGAACCGTCACGGACGGTACGAACGGCGACCCGGTCCCGTTCGCATCGATTGTCGTCAAGGGAACCTCCAACTGGACGACGACCGACATCGACGGAAAGTACGCGGTCACGGCTCCGTCCAACGGTGTCCTTTCCGTGGAAATCATCGGCTATGTCAGCCAGGAAGTCGCCATCGGCGGTCGCTCCGCCGTGGACATTGTCCTGGATCCCGACCTGGACCAGCTGGACGAGTCCGTGGTCATCGGTTATGGCGTCCAGCAGAAGAAACTCCTCACCGGCTCGACCGTCCAGGTCAAGGGTGAAGACCTCGCCAAGTTGAATACCGCATCCGCCCTCGGAGCTCTCCAGAGCCAGAGCCCGGGTGTTACGATCACTCAGAATTCCGGCCAGCCGGGTCGTGGGTACAAGGTGAACATCCGCGGTATCGGCACCATCGGCGATTCCGAGCCGCTGTATGTCATCGATGGTGTAGCCGGCGGCGACATCAACGCCTTGAACCCGAACGACATCGAATCCATCGACATCCTGAAGGATGCTGCATCGGCGGCCATCTATGGCGCCCGTGCCGCGAACGGTGTCGTGCTCGTTACCACGAAGCAGGGCAAGGAAGGCCGTGTCATTGTCTCCTATGACGGCTTCTACGGAGCCCAGTATCTTGCCAAACTGCCCGACATGGTGAACGCACAGGAGTACATCCAGCTCTACAACCTGGCCCGCAAGAACTCCGGCCTGGACGAGGTGGACTTCTCCGCCAAGTTGCCGGCCAAGCTGTACCAGTCCGTCACGAACGGTTCCTGGAAAGGAACCAACTGGGTGGAGGAGATGTACAACAAGGGCGCAATGAGCCAAAACCACTCATTGAACGTTGCCGGAGGTACCGCCGAGCACAAGTTCTCGATGGGCCTCTCCTACACCGGCCAGGACGGTATCCTGGGCTACAACAAGATCGAGCCCATGAACGCTCAGTACCGCCGCTACACGTTCCGGATGAACTCCGACAACGTCGTCATCAAGCGTAACAACCTCGACATCCTGAAGGTGGGTGAAACCATCAATTACAGTTTCGGCCAGAACAGCGGCATTGCCGAGGGCGACATCTACGACAGCTCGCTGCACGATGCCATCGGCGCCAACCCGCTCCTTCCGGTCTATGATGTCGATGCCAACGGCAACGTCCTCGGTTTCTACGACGAGGCCGTCCGCGACCGGGAAGGCTGGACTTTCTTCAACGACGCGAAGCACCCGATCGGTGTGGACTACTACAACCGCGGTCGCAACCTGAACAAGTTCTATTCCCTGCACGCCAGCGTCTATGCCGAGCTGCAGCCCATCAAGAATCTCCGGTTCAAGAGTCAGTTCGGCTACCGCCTGTCGGGCTCCTCGAACCGCAGCTACAAGATGATCTACCACCTGAACACTTCCCAGTACAACGACAACGACGTTGTCTCCCAGAGCATGAGACTGGGTTATCGCATCACCTGGGAAAACACGGCGTCCTACCACTTCTCCATCAACTCCAACCACGTTTTCGACACCGTCCTGGGTCAGTCCATCGAAAAGTGGGGGATGGGCGAAAGCATGTCCGCCACGGGCTGGAACAGCATCTTCCCCAATGATTTCGAGCGCGCTTGGCTATCCAACACCAAGCCGGCCCTCCTGAGCCAGATTTCGGCGTCCGGTTCTCCTTCGACCGCGGGTGCCCTGGCCTCCTTCTTCGGCCGTGTCAATTACAGCTTCCGGGATACCTACCTATTCTCCGCGACGGTCCGCGCCGACGGTTCCTCCAACTTCGCCCGCGGCCACCGCTGGGGTATCTTCCCTTCCTTCTCCGTCGGTTGGATCATCACCAACGAGCCTTGGATGGTGAATGCCCAGGATTGGCTGAACTTCCTGAAACTCCGCGCCAGCTGGGGCCAGAACGGTAACGCCAGCATCTCCAACTTCCAGTACCTGTCCACGATCAAGATGTCCTCGAGCGCCGGCTACTATTTCGCCAACAAAGGCTCGATGTCCACGGGCGCGATTCCAGGCGTCCTGGCCAATCCGGAAGTGAGCTGGGAGACCTCCGAGCAGACCGACCTCGGTCTGGACGCCCGCTTCTTCAACTCCCGACTGGGCCTGACCGTCGACGGTTATATCAAGAATACCAAGAACTGGCTGGTGGATGCCCCGATTGCCGCCGTGTACGGCTTCTCCGCTCCCTATGTGAACGGAGGTGACGTGCAGAACGCCGGTGTGGAAGTGTCCATCGACTACGGCAAGCATACCGGCGAGTTCACGTACGGTGCCCGGCTGAACGGTGCTTTCAACAAGAACAAGGTTACCCGGATCGCCAATTCCGAAGGCATCATCCACGGCGAGGACGACGTCCTGAGCCAGGGTACCTCCGAAATGTACCGGGCCCAGGTGGGCTATCCGATCGGCTACTTCTACGGCTACAAGACCGACGGCGTGTTCCAGAACCAGGCCCAGGTCGATGCGGCCAAGGCCAAGTATGAAGATGCCAAGCCCGGCGACCTCATCTGGGTGGACACCAACGGCGACAACCAGATTACGGATGACGACCGCACGATGATCGGCGACCCGCATCCGGACTTCACCGCCGGCCTCAACCTGTGGATGGCCTGGAAGGGCTTCGACCTCAGCGTCACCGGCTATGGCAACTTCGGCCAGCAGATCGCCCGTTCCTACCGTTCCTTCTTCGACCGCCCTACCGACAGCTACACCCGTGACCTGCTGAAGTGCTGGAGCGGCGAAGGAACTTCCAACCGCCTGCCGCTGTGGACCACCTGCGCCGACCGCAACTGGTCCAACATCTCCGACATTTACATCGAGAACGGCGACTTCTTCAAGCTTTCCAACGTCACGCTGGGGTACGATTTCAGCCGGCTGTTCAAGAACTCCTGGATCAGCAAGGCCCGCCTGTATGTATCGGCCCAGAATCTCCTGACCATCACCAAGTACTCCGGGATGGATCCTGAAATCGGTTACGGCTTCGACGAAGACTGGGTGTCCGGCATCGACCTGGGCTATTATCCCAGCTCCCGTACCTTCCTCGTGGGTGTCAACCTTCAATTCTAGTGCGCCATGAAAAACATTTTCAAATATATTTCAGTCCTTGTGCTGGCCGCCCTTGCTTTCGTCTCCTGCGAAAAGTTCCTGGACACCGTCAGTTACACCGAAAGCAACACCAGTAACTATCCTGCGTCCGAACAGGATGCCATGCAGTTGGTGACGGGTATCTACGCCGCCCTCAACCAGGCATCCTACGAACCCAGCGCCCATTCCTTCATTGCGAACCTGACGATGTCCGACGAGTGCTTCGGCGGCGGCGGTCAGGACGACTACGAGATCCAGGCCTACGACCATTTCCTGTATTTCGAACCCAACGCCCAGCTGGATTTCTGGACGCCGTACTATTCCGGTATCACCCGGGCCAACATGGCCATTGCCAACCTGGACAAAGTGGAGGACGAAGAACTCCGCAACCAGCTGCTGGGTGAAGCCTGGTTCCTGCGCTCCTTCTTCCTGTTCGACCTGACTCAGCAGTTCGGTGAGATCCCGCTGGTCGCGACCGTCCCGAATTCCGTGTCCGAGGCCGCCGTCTATCCGGCCCCCGGCACCATCGAGGAAATCTACGGAAACATCACCGCCGGCCTGAAGAAGGCCATCGAGATCATGCCGAACCAGAAGTGGAACCAGTGTGTCTCCGGCCTGCGTCACGCCACCAAGTGGGACGCCGAAGCCCTGCTCGCCCGCGTCTATCTGTTCTACACGGGCTTCTACAGCGACAAGGAAGGCAAGAGCATCACCACCCTTCCGATGGTGGACCTGGAGACCTGGGAGGTTTCCGGCGAGACCGTGGGCAAGGATTATGTGGTGAGCAAGCTCGAGGACTGCATCGCCAACAGCGGCCACAGCCTCGTGTCCGACTTCCGGCTGATGTGGCCGTATATGAATATCGCGACCAAGCCCCAGTACGCCTATGCCAAGGATATCCCCGGAAATTGGTTCACGGATGACGTGAATCCGGAGGAGATGTTCAGCATCTGCTACTCCAATGTGGCTGAATCTTCCCGCAACCGCAACAAGTTCGATCAGTACCTCGGCGTGCGCAAGCGTTCCAACTACGGGGTGAACGCGTTCCCGTTCAGCCGCGGCTACGGCATGGCCACCGTCAATCCTTACGTGTGGAACCAGTGGGAGATCGAGGAGCCCGGCGACATCCGCAAGGCCGCTTCCATCTACAGCGTCAATGAGGAGATGACCGATCCTTCCAAGTACTCCTGGGGCAACGACAACCAGATGGAAGAGTCCGGCTTCTGGCAGAAAAAGTACCAGGCATGGGGCTTCATGCAGGGATCGACGTTCTACTATGAGTTCTCCTCCATTCCCGAGTACGGCGGCGGCGGTTCCGACCTCGGCCGCGGCCATTCCCCGCAGAACGTGCAGATCATCCGGTTCGCCGACGTGCTCCTGATGCATTCCGAGCTGACCGACGGCAAGACCATCTACAACGGCAAGAGCGGCATGAACGCTGTGCGCGCCCGCGTCGGACTTCCCGACAAGGCCTACAGCGTCGACGCCCTCCGGATGGAGCGCAAGCACGAGCTTGCCTTCGAAGGCATCCGCTACAATGACATGCGCCGCTACGGCAAGGCTTACTGCCTGGCCGCCCTGAAGACCCAGCTCGGCCAGCCCATCCGCAATGCCGGTGGCGACTGGATCGTGATGAAGGACCAGGGCGCCGGCTACGAGGCCCGCTACAACGCCACTTGGGGCTTCCGCCCGTTCCCGGCTTCCGAGGTACTCCTCTCCGCCGGCGTTCTCAAGCAGAACGACGGCTGGACGGATGCTGGCACGGCCCAGTACACGAACTGGAAATAGTCATTATGACGTGAGACTTCCTCCCTGCAATCCCTTGCGGGGAGGATTTCTTTTTGTAACTTTACGCGGCTATTAACCATTCGATATGAAAAGACTCCTTCTGTTGGCGGCCCTCTCCGTTCTCGCCGCCTGCGGGCCCAAGGCCCCGAAAATGCCGGCCGACGCCATCGTCCTCCGCAGCCCGGACGGGCAGCTGGAGCTGAAGTTCGCCGTCGTGAACGGCGTCCCCGAATATACGCTGGACCGCAACGGAAAAGCGGTCGTCCTTCCGTCCCGCCTGGGCTACGCCCTGCTGGACCAGGACAACCTGGACGGCGGGTTCACCCTCACCGACTCGGCCTTCAACTCCTTCGACGAGACCTGGGAGCCGGTCTGGGGCGAGGAAGCGTCCATCCGGAACCACTACAACGAACTGTTCGTGACGCTGGAACAGAAGCCCCAGGCGGCGCGTGAAGCGCAGCGGGGCGTGAGCGTCACGGACCCGGAGTACACCGGCGACCTGGGCAACCCGTACGGCAAGGGCGCCGTGATGCAGGTGCGTTTCCGCCTGTATGACGACGGCCTGGGTTTCCGCTATGAGTTCCCGCTGGAGAACGCATTGACCTACTTCAAGGTCAAGGAGGAACTCACCGAGTTCGCGATGACGGGCGACCACACGGCCTGGTGGATCCCGGGCGACTACTCCACGCAGGAGTTCGTGCCCACGGAGTCCAAACTGTCGGAGGTCCGCGCGCTGCAGGACAACCCGCGTCCCGCGGGCGGTTCCCCGCAGACCAAGTTCTCCCAGACCGGCGTGCAGACGGCCCTGCAGATGAAGACCGCCGACGGCCTGTACATCAACATCCACGAGGCCGAAGTGCTGGACTATCCCACCACGAACCTGGACCTGGACGACAAAAACTTCGTGTTCACGACGCACCTGACTCCGGACGCCGAGGGCGTGAAGGGACGGCTGCAGGCCCCGTGCAAGAGCCCGTGGAGAACCGTGATGGTGTGCGAGAAGGCCACCGACGTGCTGGCCTCCCGCCTCATCCTGAACCTGAACGAGCCCTGCGCCATCGAGGACGTCTCCTGGATCCATCCGACCAAGTACATGGGCGTTTGGTGGGAGATGATCACCGGCAAGAGCGAGTGGTCCTACACGTATGACTATCCTTCCGTGCAGCTGGGCGTGACGGACTACGCCGCCTCCAAGCCGCATGGCCGGCACGGCGCGAACAACGAGAACGTCCGCCGCTACATCGACTTCGCGGCGGAGAACGGCTTCGACGCCATCCTCGTGGAGGGCTGGAACGAAGGCTGGGAGGACTGGTACGGACACCAGAAGGACTTCGTCTTCGACTTCATCACCCCGTATCCGGACTTCGACCTGCCGGCGCTGAACGAGTATGCCCGCAGCAAGGGCATCCGTATCATCATGCATCATGAAAGCTCCTCGTCCACAGTTAATTACGAGCGCTGGATGGAGCAGGCCTACGACCTCATGAACCAGTACGGCTACGACGCCGTAAAGAGTGGCTACGTGGGCAAGATCATCCCCTATGGCGAGTACCACTACAGCCAGGCCCTCATCAACCACTACCACCACGCCATCGTGGAGGCCGCGAAGCACCACATCATGGTCAATGCCCATGAGGCCGTGCGCCCGACGGGCCTTTGCCGCACCTGGCCGAACATGATCGGCAACGAGAGCGCGATGGGCACCGAGTTCCGCGGCACCATCAAGCCCGGCCACACCACCATCTTCCCGTTCACCCGCCTGCAGGGCGGCCCGATGGACTACACCCCCGGCATCTTCGAGACGGACATGTCCAAGAACAACCCGAACGACGACCAGCACATGCACCACACCATCTGCAACCAGCTGGGCCTGTACGTGACGTTCTACTCCCCGCTGCAGATGGCGGCGGACCTGCCGGAGAACTACGCGAACTTCATGGACGCGTTCCAGTTCATCAAGGATGTGGCCGTGGACTGGGACAAGAGCGTTTATATCGACGCGGAACCGGGTGCGTACATCATCACCGCGCGCCATCCGAAGATGTCCTCGCTGAACTCCGGCCGGCTCTCCGGGAAGTCCAGCGCGTGGGAATTCGCGAATGCCGACGGCAAGGAGCATGACGTCTGGTTCCTCGGCGGTGTGACGGACGAGAACGCCCGCAACTTCAATGTAAAGCTGGACTTCCTCACCCCGGGCGTCCAGTACGAAGCCACGATCTATGCCGATGCCCCCGACGCCGACTATGAGACGAACCCGAAGGCGTATACGATCACGCGCCAGACGGTGACTTGCGAGACGGTGCTCGATCTCCGAATGGCGCGTGCAGGTGGATTTGCCGTGTCGTTACGGTCTAAATGACGGACGCGGGGCCTTCTTGGGCTCGCCGAGGAACGAGGCTTCGGCGTCGTTCTCATCCAGGCAGAACACCATAAAGTCCTTCTGGGCGGCGGTGACGGGTTTCCAGTCGCCGCCGTCTTTGCCGTTGGGGTCGCTGTACTTGGCGAAATTGGACCAGGCGGTGAGCATCTTCTCGGAGAGGTCCCAGTCGCCCTGTGTCCAAGGCCGCCAGCAGTTCTTCAGGGACTTGAACACGAACCACAGGTCGGAGGAGTGGAACGCGCCCTGGAGGACGTTCGGACGGCCGTCCGTGGGCAGCGGGCGGGCGAACTGGTAGGCCCAGGCCTTGCCGCCGTTCTCCTCGCGGTTCAGGCAGAAGTCCGTGATGACCGGCTGCATGTTGCCGGCGTCGTTCAGGGTGTAGCCGATCATGTAGGGGACGTCGGCCAGGGTGCCATCCACGCAGGCCTCATCGAACCCTTCCGTGAGAACGTAGCCGTCGATGTACGGGGAGATGGGGGAGGCGGTGAGGACGCTGCGCTTGCCGGTGGCGCTGCTGTAGAGGGTGCCCATCGCGAAGATGGTCTCGGTCGAGGCGCGGCGGAGCTTCTGGAGGTCGGTGAGGCCGGCCCAGTCGGCGACTTCCTTGGTGGAGGCCTCGGCTTCGGCGAGGGTCAGGGGACCCTGCTGCGGCATGGCGCGCATGCCCGGGAACGGGGGTTCGACGGGCTTCCGGGGATCCGAGAAGCCGCTGGCGCTCATGATGACGGCCTTGTCGAAGAGACCCTTGGTGAGCGGGGAGGCGGACAGGAACTTCGTGCTGCGGCCGCCGGCGCTCTGGCCGAACAGCATCACGTTGTCCGGGTCACCGCCGAACTGGGCGATATTGGCCTGGACCCATTTCAGGGCCTGGATCTGGTCCAGGGTGCCCCAGTTGCCGGTCGGGTGCCCGGGATTCTCCGCGGAGAGTTCCGGGTGGGCGAAGAAGCCGAACGGGCCCACGCGGTAGTTGAAGGAAACGAGGACGACGTCCTTGCCGGCCCACTCCTGGCCGTCGAACTCCGGCTCGGAGCCCCAGCCTTCGCGCATGCCGCCGCCGAAGACCCACACGGCCACCGGGAGCTTCTTCTCCGGCTGGCCGGGCGCCTTGGTCCACACGTTCAGATACAGGCAGTCTTCGCTGTAGGGCGCCTCGGCGCCGTAGCCCCACTCGGTGGTGTAGCCGCCGGGGTAGTGCGCGGCCTGGAACGGCGGATGGCCGAAGGTGTCGCAGACTTTCACGCCCTCCCACGGCACAACGGGCTGCGGCGCCTTCCAGCGGTTCTCGCCGATGGGCGGCGCGGCGAACGGAATGCCGCGGAACACGGTGACGCCCGGAATGTCGGCCGCCACGCCTTGGACCTGCCCGCCCTCGATGGTAAGGATGGGGCTTTGGGCTTTCTGCGCGCACGCGGCCATCGCCAGGGCGCACGCAAGGATCAGGATTCGTTTCATATCGGTGATGTTTGAGGATTATCGTTTGAGCTTGAGGGTGGACCGGTAAGTGGCGAGCTGGGCATGGAAAGGTTCGGCCGGGACCGTAGTATCGTCGTCGAAAAGAGTGAGACCGCCGTCGTGGGCGGAGGGGGACCAGTTGCCTACGATGAAACCGTCCAGGGCGACGATGGGGTAGAAGATGCCGGAATTGTTGTGGGCGTGGTGCGAGTGGTCGGGATGCAGGACGATGTCACGGCTCTTGTAGCCGATGAGGTATTCGTCGAAGGCGGGGAGGAGGAGGACGCTGCCGCGGCGGAAGCCGCGGGTGCGGGCCTCCGCGTGGACGTAGAAGTCACGGCCTTTCCAGCGCTCGGCGCGGAGCTCGTCGCCGAGGGCGGCGATGCCGCGCCGGCAGTCGTTGACATTCAGCCCGGACCACCATACGTAGTCTTCCAACGTAGCGGGACTGTGGCTGCGGAAGTACTTGCGGGTGAGGAGGGCGAGGGCCTCTTCGTGGCTCAGAACCAGCGGATTACGTATCTTTTCCGCGGCGAGGGCCAACGTCCGCTTAGTCGGGTGGAGGTCCCCCGAGCACAGCAGGCCCGAGAGTTCCGCCAGGCGGAGATGGTAGGAGAACCGCTGCTCAGTCATCTGGATATCCCGCGCGCGGAGGGCTTCCGCGAGGAACTCCTTCTGGACACTGCGATGTCCCGCGAGTGCCTCGCCGAAGATGCCGCTGATGTGCTTCTCCTCGTCCGCGGGGATGTCCACGCCGTTGGCGTGCATCCAGCCGCGGAGCCCGGCGAGGGCCTTGCGACGGCAGAGTTTCTGCATCCAGCCCAGGTCCTCGCCGGCGAGGAGCTGCCAGGTGGTGCGCAGTAGGTGCGTCCGGACGATCCGACCGTCGTTGTAAGCCTTCTCGAAGGCTTTGCCGGAGGGCCTGCGGGTCCGCATGGACACGGCCCAGCGCATGGACTTGTAGTCCTGGGCCTGCATGGCCCCGAACCAGGACACGACTTCCGCCGGGTCCTTGAACTGCGGGGCCGCGAGCTGCTGGCTCAGAAGGCGCTGGGAGACGGGATTCATGCGGACAGAAGGCCTACAGATTCACGTCCCCGGAACCGGAGGTCTTGACGCTGATGTGGTTGTACTTGAGATTTCCGGTAATGTTGCCGGAACCGGAGGTGGTGGCGGTCACGTCGCGGCAGGAGCCGTTGACGAGAATGTCGCCCGAACCGCCGGTTTTCAGGTCCATGTTTCCGTCGACGGTCACCTCACCCAGGCGGACGTTACCGCTGCCGGAAACCCGGACCGAAACGCCGCCTGTCGAGCTAATCTTGTCGATAAAGAAATCACCGGACCCGCTGACGCCGGCTTCGAAGTCATCGCAGGAGATACCGCCCATCCGCACGGTTCCCGATCCGCTGACCTTGCCGTCGAAGTCGTCGCAGGCCAGCTGGCCGACGCGGATGCTCCCGCTGCCGCTGCACTGGGCCGTGAAATCCCGGCTGTCGATCTCGCCAGTGAGGATATCGCCGCTCCCCGAGACCTTCAAGGCCAGGGAGCCGGAGGCGTGAAGGACACCCTCGTGGAACAGGTTACCGCTGCCGCTGACTGAAAGCTTTTCGATGTCGGGAGAGGAAACGACCACGCGGAGGATCAGCTTGGGGTACCGGCCGGGCTCGAGCTTGAGGGTCAGGATCTCATCCTCGACCGTCGTCAGCACCTTGGGCGCCAACTCCTCGGTGGTTTCCACGCGCACCTCCTGCTTGTCGGACTGGACATAATACACATTGGCGGGAAGGCTGGAAGACAAGGCCCGGAAATGACCGACCTCGCGGACCTCGGTATGGTCGATCCCTTCCTCCGTGTACTCGCCCACCCAAGTGGAGCCGTTTCCATTGATGTTGATGATGCAGGAAACCGCCATGGCCGCCATCATCCCGACGGCCGCCAGAGAAATCAGATGCTTTTTCATCGTTCGTTTCATTTTACCGATCCCAAAGATACGATTTTTTGAGGACTATTGGACCGTAATGATGATGCGGCGATAGGCGGTGAGGGTGAAGGGGCCGGTGTCGTGGACCTCACAAACCAGGTGGTAGGTGCCGGGGGCGTCGGTGAGGGTGACCTGGACCTTGGCGCCTTGGGGTTGGTCGATGGCGGGGTAGACCGTCTCGCCGGGGAATTCCTGGAACCACCAGGCGAATCGTAAGGCGTCACCGTCGGGATCGGTGGATGCGGAGGCGTCAAAAGTGAGAGTCTTTCCCGGTTTTGCTGTGATTTCCAATGGTTTAAGACCATCTTTTCCGTCGATGACCACGACCGGGTTGCGGTTGCCGGAGCCGGTGGCGGCCCATTGCATGCGGGCGGCGAAGTCGTTGAATTCGTCGGGGTAGAACTTGTGTTCGTAGGCGGAGGAGATGCCCTTGAGGGGCTCCTGCCAATTGGTCCAGGCCGATGTTTCTTCGTCGGGGGAGAGGCCGAACTGGTGGCAGCCGCCCCAACCCACCTGCTCCGGATGCTCAGGATCGTTGAGGCCGTTGGGCATGACGTTCAGGAAGCTGGGGGTGTCACCTTCGACGCCCCAGAGGTAGTGGGGATAAACCTTGCCCATCTCGCCGTGGCCCTGGATGAGCGTGGCGT
>JAEEGK010026716.1_pt1 | contig 11726 bp, 10 predicted proteins | sample 8958771 | NCBI WGS metagenome assembly JAEEGK01 (sample SAMN16246547, study PRJNA631951) | gut metagenome | biome: gut microbiome; feature: rumen; material: SC-attached | host: Bos | place: Iran: Karaj | collected 2018-10 | reverse complement strand
CTGATTTAAATTTTATATTATATTTTTTTTATTTAAAATCAATTGAAGATTAAATTATTATTTTAATTATTAAAATAAATTTTTTTTTCTTGACAACAAATATTGAAAAAAATAACTGAAAAATTAAATAATCAGATTATTCTAAAATTTAACAAAAAAATAAACGTATTTTCATCTTTTTTTTTTGTTAACTTTTTAGGAGGAGAGCTTTTGAATTCTTAATTTTTTATGTTTAAATTTTTTTATTAATTCTTCTAAATTATTATAATTTGATTTAACTTCTTCATTTCCTTTTATATTCTTTTCTCTTTCTTTTTTATCATAATTACATTCTCTTTTTCTCTTTTTTCAAACTCATTATTTACATTATTACATTATTTTTTATGCAATGAAAAATTATTTATAGTTTTTAATACCAATATTTTCCAGTAATATTCCATTAATTTTAATTTTCAGTTTTATTACTATTTAAAGTTAATAATTAACATTATTATTATAATCCCCTTCATTCATTTCTCTAAAAAAAAAATAAAAAAAAATAAGTCTCGTCGTTCTCGTATAATAAATTCTTCAATAGAATACCTTTTAAATATAGGAAATGAAGAAGATGAAAATAATGAATCTTCAGGTCAAACATTACGAAATAGATTTCAAGAAATATCTCGAGCAAACGTATTAAGTAGACTAAGAGATTTTTTTGAAAGAAGAAATGGAAGAAGATTATATGATGATTATTCAGTTGATGAAGATATGGAAAATGCAATATATAATTCAAATGAAAATTTCAAACAATTTTCAAATGAAAATGATATTAATTTTAGAAATTATCCTTTTCCTATTAATTGGATTGATATTGAAAATGATGAAAATGAATTTTATAATATTTTATCTGAATATGGTTTTTTTGGAGCTTCTATTTATACTTCTTTATATAAAATTAATAAAGTTTCTTTTCATAATTTAATTGATTTAATTTCTGAAATGTTTTATAATTATTCTAAAAAAGAAAACTTTGAAATGTTAAAAGATTTTATTTTTTCACTTTCTCAAACTCCAGAAATGATTTATCAAATGATTAAAAATAAATTGATTTTAGTTAAAGAAATTCCTGTTTATATTATTATTTTAATTATTTATGAAATTTTCTATTTTAGATTTGATGATGAACTCTTTTTTCATTATAAAAAACAAAAATTTATTTTAAATAGTCAATTTATATTAATTAATATGATTAATGATAATGAATATAAAACTATTTATAATCGTTCTTTTAAAGGAAAACCTTTTCAATTTTTATCGAAGTTAAATTATAAAATTCAGAAAGAAAGGAAAAAATATTTGAGACATATTAAAAAAATGAATAAGGAATTAGTTCTTTTACAAAAAGGGTTTGAAAAAGATAAATTTTTTTTATAATTAAAGAATATTTAAATATTAAAATCTAAATTTCAATTTTTTTTTTTAAATAGTAAATGATAAATAGAAATATTATCATTATTTAAAATTAATTAAATGTTTCTTTTTTTTTACTTTTTTAGGATAATAATTTTTTTAATATTAATAAATTTATTATTTATTCAAATTTAAAAAAATAATTTAATTATTAAATTAAATAAAAAAAATTAAATATATTCTAATTCTTTTGAAATTTCATATAAAGTAAGTTCTCCATCATTTAATTTATTCATTCTTGAATAAATTAATTCAACATATCTTTCTTCATTTTTATCTTTTAATAAACTGTGTTTTTTCATAAAATTAAAAAAAGAAAAAAAAGAAATAAAAGGAAATTCATCATTTTTATTTATTCCATTAGTAATTAAATCAACATAAATATTATCAGTATTAATATCACCTAAATTTTTTTTCATTTCATTTAAGTTTTTTTCTAATTGAATAATTCTTTTAATTAAAAAACCAATATCAATTAAAGTTGATTGTTTTAATTGTTCATTTTTATTAATCATTTCATTTTCATTATATTGGATTTGAAAAGGCATTAAAAGTTTATATAATTTATTATAAGTTAAAGGAATATCATCTTGATTATTAATTCTCTTTAAAAGTAATTTAATTTCTAAATCATCTTTAATATAAAGATTTAATTTGACAAATATTGATTTTAAAGATAATATTGGTAAAAATATATCATATATATTTCCAAAATTTTTATTTGTTGATAAATATAATAATGTTTTTCCAACTGAAAAATCTTTATGATTATTTAATAATTGAATTTTTAACTTTTCAATTTCTCTTTCATTAATTAATAATTGTCTTAAATATATTTTAAAATTATTTAAACTTTCTTTTCTTAAATCAATTACTTTTTCTTTTTCTGGTAAATTTGTATATTCGTATTTAGGAAAATTATATGTTGTTTTATCACTGAAAAATTTTCTAATATCAGAAAATTTAACTTCTCCATTTTTATTCATATCTAATCTTTTTAAAATATAAATCATATCATTTTCATTTAAACTTTTATCCCATTCAAAATATTTAATAAAATAATCTTTTAAAGTATATTTAGTAATACCCAAAATATTATTATTTGATAATTCACTATAAATTGAATTTATATTATAATCATTTCTTTTTTTAATATTATTAATTATTCTATTTACATTTTTTAAATGTTCAATTTCATAAACTAATATTTTAATTATTCCACATTCTATTTCATAATTAATTGGAGAATCATCTTCTAAATTTGATTCATTATATTTTCTAAAATATTCTAATTCTTTTTCATCATTATAACAATCACCTGTTATTAAATTATATAAGTCTTCATTTGTAAAATAAATTTCATTATTATCTGGAGAATAATTTTTAGAATTAAATTTCATCATTATAATTACATCATCTATAGTAATATTTTCATTCAATTCATCTATTTCACTTCTAATATAATTAAATATATCTTTTGGAAATATTTTTTCTTTCTGAAAAATTTTCTTTATATACAAAAACAATTTATTATAATTTATAACAGCATTTTTTAATTGTTTATTCCTTTTTTCTCCATCATAAATACATTTAAGTAAATTAACAATAAGTTTATTACTTTCAAAACTTAAAAACATTTTAAACAATAAAATAAAAATAAAATAAACAAATTAAAAAAAGAAAACTCAAAAAAAAAAATGAAAAAAGAAAAAATCGAAGAAGGAGAAGATATAACAAGTATAAGAAGTAGTTTACTAAATGAAGAATTATTAAAGCAAAAAAGAAGAAAAGAATATTATGCATTATGGGTAGGAGTATTAGCTCAATTATTTTTTGCTTTAACCTCAGTTCAATTAAAAATATGTAGAGAAGATTATCCATTATATTACACAACAAACAATGTAATATTTTATAGAAGTATCTCAATATGTTTAATAGGATATATAATGTTAAAATATAAAAAACAAATAATAATCCCATTAAAAGAAATAAAATATAAAGGATGGTTTTTTATAAGAAGTTTAGGTAATTATTTCATAATATATTTATTCATGGTTGAAATGACTTTTTTTCGTGTTTCAACAGCACAATGTTTTTCAGGATGTCATTCAATATTAGTTTTCTTTCTTTCAATAATAGTAATAAATGAGCCATTTTATTATAGATATTTATTTGGAATAATAATATGTATAATAGGAACAGGAATGATAGTAATGAATGAAAGAAATCCAAATGCAAAAGAAAAAAAATATAATAATAATGTATTTCTAGGATGTTTAATTGCAATTATTCATATGTGTATGTTATCTTTTTCTAAATTTGCTCAAAAAATAATGTCTAAAGAAAAAATGAGTGGTGAAGTTCAAAATTATTATATGGGATTATTTAATGGTCTTCCTGCTTTAATAGTAATGTTATTTGATAGGAAATTTGGTTTTAATTTTAATTATATTATTGCAGGAATGATTAATGGTATTTTTTTTTCTGGTGCTAATTTTTGTATGGCTGTTACTTTAAGTAATATTTCTATGCAAAAATTCTTACCTGTTACTTATATGTGTAATGTATTCATTTTTATTCTTGGTTATCTTACTTTAGGAGAAAAAGTTTTTGTCACTGATATTTTTGGAAGTTTACTTGTCTTAGGATTTAATTTATATGATTCTTATATGACTAGTTTGGGAAAATAAATATATTTTTTTCTCCTTCTTTTTCTATTATTAGGTATGGTTATTTAATAATTTTTTAATTAATTTTTTAATATATATCTGATCTATTTTTTTTATTTTTTTCCTTTTTTTTTACATTAAAACCTTTAGTCAATTAATTTTCTTCAAAAAAAAATATGAATTCATACAGAATTTCATCCGTTTCAAATTCAAGCAATAATAATATTAAATATTTTACTTGTAGAGAATCTGAATCATATAATAGCATAGATATTAATAAAAATTTAACAATAGATGAAAAAATTTAGAAAACAGTTTCAAAATATATGTCAGAAATTCCGATTTCACATTCTATTCACAATAAGAATGAAAACAAAGCAAATGAAAACATTAATTATTCTAATTCAAAATCAAATACAAAAGAAAAACAAGAAAGTGAATCAATTAAAAATTATAGTTTACAAAATAATATAAGTCATATCAAATCAAGCAATGAAAATAAAAAATATAGGGACAATAAAGAATATTTATTAAATGAAAAAACGAATAAAAGCATTGAAAGTTTAAATAAAAAATCAACTCAGGAAGATTTAAATTTTGCTTTATCAAATATTTCAAGTTTAAAAATATCATCAAATAAAAATTCTTTAATCAATTCTACAAATAATAACATTAAAAATAAAGCTTTAAATGGAATGAGTAAAATCATAAAATTTATAAGGGATAATCAAACAAATGAAAAAGAATTTTTTTTTTCACTTTTTAATAAGAATTGTGACAATTTATTTGATATGAATACCTTTTACAATAAATTAAAAAATTATATTAAAGATTTAAATAAAGAAGAAGTAAATGAAATTTTTAATATAATAGATGTTAATAAACAGAAAAAAATAAGTTATAAACAAGTAATGAATTTTTATATTCAGAATAAAAATAATAAAAACTTTATTAACCCAATGAATAAAATTTTAAGTGAAATTTTTGATAAATATGATAAAGATAAAAAAGGAAATATTACTTTGGAAGATTTTAATGAATGTTTAAACTCTTTTGATAGAAAAATTGTAAAAGTTCAAAAAATAGAAATTATAGAAAATTATTATGGCTCAAAAAATATTGATTTTATACCAAAAGAAGATTTTATTAATATAATGTTGAATTTTATAGAAAATAATTTATATAATCAAAAATTAGAAAGAGATAAAATAAAAATGTTATTCAAAAAATTTTCACAAGATGGTTTTTTAAATGGAAATCAATTAAGATTTATTTTAAAAAATAAATTAAAAACAAATTTAAATGAAGAAGAAATAGATAAATTATGTGATTCAATAGCAGAAGAATATGATGATTTAATTGAATGTGGAGTTTTTATTCAATTCATAGAAAATTTAAATTTAAATAATAACTCTTTAATTGAGCAAAACACTGAATTATCTAATTTAATAAATAATAATTTTAGATTCAATACTTTTTCTAAAATAAAATATAAATCAAAAAAAAGTATTTTAGAAGTATATCCTTTATTATTTAATCCAAGTATTTTAAGAGAAGAACAAAGAAAATTAAATTTATTATTATCTTCGACTTTAGTTAAAAAAAAAGAAATAAATGGAATTTATTATTATAAAGATATTAAACCAATTAAAAATAATAATAATAATGAATTAATTTTAAATCCAATTAATACAAAAATTAATTGTAAGATTTATTTTAAAGGAGAAATTGAAATTCCAATTTCAAAATTAAAATTATTTAATGGAAAAAACTCAGAATTAAAAATATGTAAAAAATTATTAAAATTTGGATTATATAATAAAAAAAAGAAAAAATTTATAGTTAATTCAATTTCAATCGAATGTAACTTTGAAGAAAATAATCTTCAAAAATGGATATTCAATGAAAATATTTTAAATATAAACAATAATATAATAATAAGATATAATAAAAATAATATTGATGATATTTATTTAATATTTGAATTTGTTTTAATTATTCAAAAAAATGAAAATAATTATTTAAATGATGATACAATTGAAATAACTTGTTCTAATTCAACTATTTCTTTAAAACATTTATTACACTCAAATGTATATAAATTAAAAATTAATGGTGGCACAATTTTTAAACCCGAAAAAATAAAAGAAAATCTTTTTTTATCATTTCAAAATAAAACTTTTGAACATTTAAATAAGAATGACCAAAGTCATATTAATTTTTTACCACAAAATATTATTTGTTATAGAAGTGGAATACATATTATTTCTTATTTTCGAAAAATCATTAGTAAATATATTTTAAATAATTACAATCAAAATATTAATAGTTTAATAAATAATTTTAGTAAAATAATTGATTGTTATGATGCTTTTAATATATATATTTCTTTTTGGAAAGAAATATTAATTGATGGAAAAAAACTAAATGAACAAAATTTTTTCAATTTTAATAATAGAATTGCTTCAGTTCTTTTCACTGAGAAATTTGAATATGATGCAAAAGATCCTACAAAATTTATTGTAGATAAAAATATTGTAAATAATAGATTAAATTTAATAAAAAGTAACTTAAAATTTGACAATGAGTTAAAAATAAGTCAATTACATTATGAACCTATATATAGTATTTCAAATATAACTCCTTTTTCAATAAATCAAATAAATAAAAACTCATTAAATTATACACAAAAATATAAAATTTTAACTCCTTTTATTGACTTAAAAAATGATTTTTCTTAAAATTCAAAAATAATAAATTATTATCTATAAATAGTAATATATTATAATATAATAAATTTTAATATATTAAATTATTTCTTAAAAAATTAATAAATAGGAGATAAAGAAAATTTATTTCTTCGAATAATTGTTTTAAATTTTATATTAGGTAATTTAAACAAATTATTTTTTAAAGAGCTTTCGTTGCTATTATCATTTGAAATCATTAAATTAATAAATTTTTTTTGATTATTATTGACATCCATTATAATATTTTTTTCTATTTCTTCCATATCTTTTAAATAATAATAATCAGTCTTAAAAATAATAGGATTTTTTTTTCTTAAATTATAAAAACTTTTTCCTAATTGTTTTCTTGCATCATTTGTCAAAGTTGGTGATATAGTATTTAACAAATTTTCTTGATATCTTCTTAAATTTATTTCTTCTTTTTTTTTTTTTAAGTTATTAATATTAACAATCACTTTTTTATCTTCTTTATAAATATTTTTTAAAATTTTATTTATATGTTTTTTATTTGTATTTTTCTTTTTTTGATTTACAGTTTTTTGAATTTTTGTTTTTTTTTTTAAATTATTTTTAGGTCTTAAATACTTTTTAAATGAATCAAAAATTTTATCTTCTTCTGCAATTAATAAAGCATCATTTGGTTCATAAGTAAAAGTGTGACTTCTATAATTTAATTTTTGAGAATTTAAAAGTGAATTATTTTTATTATTAATATTAGTATTTAGATGAAATTTCCCATAATTACTAAATCTAATCTTGTTTTTGCAATTTAGGTTTGTTGTTGAAATTGATTTTTTATTATTTATTTTTAAATTATCTGTTATAGAATTTTTAGGAGTTGAACTTAAGATATTTAGAAAACTATTAAATGAACTTTGTCTTTTCTTTGGAATTGTTATCTTTATTTCTTTTTCTGAGTTTATTAATTTTTTCTTAAGATTTATATTTTCAAAAAGGAAATCTGAGTTAGGTTCTAATGTTGTATTATTTCTTGCTTTTACTGTTTTATTAAATAGATTCTTATCAGAATTATAATTATTGTTGTTTACCTTATTCATAAATGTTTAATTAATTAAAAAAAATACTTATAAATAAAATAATCCTTTGTTCATATAATAAAAAGAATTATTTTTTCTAAATTAAAAACAAATAAATTATCCTTTAAATAAAAATGTATTTAATTGTATTATTATATTGATAGAATATAGTGTCAATTAATGATATTAATATATAAATAATAATTTTACATTTTTATTTTTAATTTATATTTATTTTTAAAATTAAAAAAGTAAATTTTAAATGAATGATTATTATCAAAAATATTCTAAACCAATCACACCTTTTACTATAGAAAACATAATATTAACTTTAAATAAATGGAACAAAAATATTACTGAAGAATTAGAAATTTTAATTTATTTAGGGAATAATATTAAAAATGATTCTCTTAATAAAATAATAGTAAATGATAAGAAAAAGATAAATGAAATAATAGAAAAATTAAAATTACTGACAATTAAAATAATGGAAAATATAAATGATTTCTTATTAGAAATAAACAATAATAAAAAAAGTAAAAATTCAGAACAGAAAAATTTTAATAAAGTCGAATTAATAAGAGAAAATTACAATAAAATAATATTAAATAATAATAAATTTATAATATCAAATCCAAATTTAATGAAATTAAAAGAAGAATATTTAAAATTATCAAGAAAAAAATTAAAAAATATAGGAAGAAATTATAAGAAAAATGATTTTTACCAAATTGAAAGTGAAGAAAAAAACGGTTTAAATCCATTAAAAAATTTATTAAATTCCCAAAATCCAAAAAAAAAACAAATGAACAATTTCAAATGGATTATTATTTTAATGATATAGAAAAAACAATATTAAAAACTCAATCAAATACTTTTTCAAAATCATATAATTTTTCAGAAAATGAGAAAGAAATTTTTTCTCCTAATGATACTTTAAATTTAAATAAATATTCACTTAATTTAAATAAATCTTCAAATCAATTTAAAAAAATTCAAAATCAAAAAATGAAAAATAATTTAAGAAAAAGAGCAAATTCTTCAACTTTTAAAAGTGTTAATTCTTTTTCTTCTTTAAATTCAAATAATAAAAATAATAATATTAATAATAATAATAATATTAAAGTTACTCAATTACAAAATGAAAATTTTGAATTAAAAGATGAAATTTCTTATATGAAAAATAAAATTGAACAATTAACTGAATTATATAATAAATTATCACTAAGAGTTGATGAAGTTCAACATGAAAATAATTTATTAAGAATTCATAATCAAAAATTAGTTAATTTTATAAGTGAATGTTTAAAAAAATAATTTATTTGTTCTTTATATTAAAAACTCCTTTAATTGTAGTTATTAGATTAATAAAAATTAAATTTTTCCTTCTCAAAGAATAAAAAACTTTTAAATAAATAAAATTTTTATTTTTTCTATTAATAAAAAATATATTAAAAAAATAATAATAAAAAAATAATATATAATATTTAAATGGATAAAAATTTACAAGAATCACATTTTTACAAATTAAGCATAGCTCCAATGTTAGAAATCACAACACATCATTTTCGTTCATTTATAAGATTATTAACAAAAGAGACTTTATTATACACAGAAATGATAAATGAAGACACAATATTAAATTCAAAGAAAAACATATTAAATTTCAATATCGATCATAAACCAATATGTTTACAATTAGGAGGAAATAATCCAGAAAAATTAAAGTTATGTTCTATGAAAGCAAAAAATTACAATTATAATGAATTAAACTTTAATTGTGGTTGTCCTTCAGAAAAAGTAACAGAAAAAAAATTTGGTGCTTCATTAATGAATGAACCAGTATTAGTTGGTAATTGTGTAAAAGAAATGAATAATAATATTTTTACTTCTATTAAATGTAGAATTGGATTAAATAAATATGATGACAATTTCTTAGAAAATTTCATTTTAAAAACAAATGAAATTAGTGGAATAAATAAATATATTATTCATTGTAGAATCGCAATAATGGGAATAAATACAATTAAAAATAGAAATATTCCTCCTTTAAATTATGAAGTTGTTAATAAATTAAAAGATAAATTTAATAAATTAAATTTCGTTGTTAATGGAGGAATTAAAAATTTAAATGAAGTTAAAACATTTAATAATAAAGGTTTTGGATGTATGATTGGAAGAGCTGCTTATGATAATCCTTATTTATTTAAAAATGCAGATAGTGAAATTTTTAATAAGAAAAATATTGGTTTAAATAGAAAAGAAATTATTTATAAATATTCTGATTATTGTAATCAATTTTTAAATGAATTTGATGGAAAATTTGGAAAAGGAATCATTAATGATATTATTAAACCTCTTACTAATTTATTTTTTGGAGAAAAGAATAATAGCGAATATAGAAATTTATTATATAGTATAAATAAAGTTAATAATTTAGAAAATAAAAATGTTGATATTGTATGTGATCATTTATATAATGTTGTTGAAAAATATGAAAAAATTAATTCAGATGCAATTAATATATTTTAATTTTTTTATTTATTATATATTTTTATTTATTATAAAAAATATAAATATAAATTAACCTATCTTAATATAAATAAAGCAATTGATTTTTATTTTATAATAAAGTAAATCTAAAAGAATAAGAGATTTTACTCATAATATTTAAAATAATAATAAGTAATTAATATTATAATACAATAATTTGACATTTAGCTATTTATATTAAATCACCTAGATTCCTTATTTCCATAAGAAAATCAAAAAGAAATATATTTATTTATATATCATTTAATAAAAATTGTTTTAACCAAATTATCAAAAATTTAATTTAAAAATTACATTTACTGTAATTTCCTTATATTATGTTTTTCTTTAGATGCTTTTTTTAACATTTCTAACACACATAATTTTTTAGTTTCAGGTTTATTTTCTTCTCGATTATTATTTAATTTTTCATCTTTTAAATCTGAATCTTTTTCGAATGAAATATCTAATTTTTCATTGTTTTCATTTTCTAAAAAAAATTCTTCTGATAAATCTTTATTTGAGCCTAAGATTAAAGGAGAAGGTTGAAGTTCAGGAATTTTTTTCGGAATTATTGGAGAATTTAATAATTTATTTAATTCTCTTATTTCATAGTTTAAATTTTTAGTTTCAGACATTTGGTTTTGAATTTTATAACCTTATTTAATTTTATTATATTGATTTTTTTTTTAATGATTTAAAAAAGAAAATAAAAATTTTATTTTTTAATATTTATAAGAATAAATAAAATATTAAAAAAAAACTAAATAATAATTTCTTTTATTTATTTCATTAAGTATTTTATCATCAAAATATTATTTAAAAAATAATTTATTTAAGATTAATTATTTAAAATGAAAAATTCAGAAAATTCTTATACATCTTTAATATCAAAAAACAGAGATAAATACATTAAAGAATATTTAAAAGAAAAAGGTATAAAAAAAAATTTTTCATCAAGCAATAAAAGTATTGATTATTCACAAAAAATAGAAAGATGGAATATATTATATAATTTAAATAGATTAAAACAAAATAAATTAAAAAAACAAATTGAAGAAAAGAAAAAAAAAGAAGAAGAAGAATTTATTAAAAAATGTACTTTTAATCCAAAAATAAATAAAAATTCAAATTATAGTATTTATAATCTAAATTTATTTCAAAGAAATAATTTATGGAATAAGAAAAAACAAGATAAAATAGATTATTTATCAAAATCATTATCTAATAAATTAATGAAAAATTGTAATTTTTCTCCAGAAATAAATAAAGAAAATAATTTATTA
>JAEEGK010026714.1_pt1 | contig 11727 bp, 10 predicted proteins | sample 8958771 | NCBI WGS metagenome assembly JAEEGK01 (sample SAMN16246547, study PRJNA631951) | gut metagenome | biome: gut microbiome; feature: rumen; material: SC-attached | host: Bos | place: Iran: Karaj | collected 2018-10 | reverse complement strand
AAGCAGGTAGAGGACGGGGTACTTCTTGGATTTGTCGTATTTGGGCGGCAGGTAAACCGTCACCTTGCGAGTGGTGCCGACGGTCTTCGACTGATACTCTGTCTCTTCGATGGTGCCACGTTCGATGCCAGCCGTTTCCTGGTCGAAGCCTTCTGGAGCGGCAACATACTCGTTAAACGTCACTTCGATTTGTGGCATTTGGCCAAACATTCCGCCACCTGGCTGTGCGTTGGCAGAAGCGGTGGCAAGCACTAAGAGTGCTCCAAGAAAAATCTTTTTCATTGCTGTTGTTAGATAAGATAAGTAGATGAATATAAAATAAATGTGGTTGTTTATTCGTAGTGTCTGATTCTCACGTCAATCTTGTCTGCCTTCAGTTGGTCGGGTAGGGCGGTCACGTCGGTTTGTCCGTAGTGGTAGGGGAACAGCACTTTGGGCTTGACGATGCGAGCGGCACGTGCCAACTGGTCGGGTGTCATTGTAAAGGGCTGATTGCAGGGGAAGAACGCGATGTCGATGTTGTGGATGTTGGCCATTTCAGGAATGTCCTCCGTATCGCCAGCAATGTAGATACGCAGTCCGTCGATGGTGAGCACATAGCCATTGCCATTGCCCTGTGGATGGAAGCGCTGACGGTCGGGAGTGGTGTTGTAAGCAGGCACACTTTCCAACAAGATATCCCCACGCAGATGACGGCTCTGGAAGTTGGCTATCACATCGCCACGCTCCAGTTGCTTCTGAGAGGTGCCATTGAGAATGATCACCGTCTTCTCGTTCTCCAGCTGTGCGATGGCATTCTTGTCGAAGTGGTCGCCATGCTCATGCGTCACGAGGATCACGTCCGCCTTAGGCATCGTAGAATAATCCACAGTCATATCGCCAAAACGCTGCGTGCAGTCGATGGCGATGTTGAAATTGTCGTAGTTCACGATAAGAGAGGCATGCTTGATCAGGGTGATGACCACATCCTTACCACTCTGAGTCTTGAATGTCTCCGTACGATAATTCTGTGCAGTTGCACAAACAGACACAGCAGCCATAGCTGATAATAATAGGGTTTTTAATTTCATGATTTTTTATTTGTTAAGTTACTTTTCGTTAGTTTTGATGCTCCAAAAGTAGATATTTTTCTTATCTTTGCCAAATAAACCGGTATATAATTCACAATTGACAATTCACAATTGACAATTCATAATTCATAATTCTAATGACTGCTATAGAAAAACGAAACGCCTTGCTGGGTGAGAAACTGGTGAAGGCGTTACAGAAGAGACATTTCGAGGCTTACTACTTCGCCCATGCAGCAGAGGCAGTGAAGCAAGTATTGGAACTCATGCCTAAGGGTAGCTCCGTGTCATGGGGAGGTTCCATGACCATACGCGACATGGGACTGACGGCTGCCATCAAGGAAGCCGACTATGTGGTGTACGATCGTGATTTGGCCACTTCACCCGAGGAGGCAGATGTGGTGTATCATCAGGCACTGGGAGCCGACTTCTTCATCACCAGTGCCAATGCCATCACGGAGGAGGGACAGATCGTGAACATCGATGGCAGGGGCAACCGCGTGGCTGCCATTACCTTTGGCCCTAAGCGAGTGATCCATGTGATCGGACTGAATAAGGTGGCGCGCAACGTGGAAGAAGCCATCAGTCGTGCCCGTCATACGGCAGCGCCCATCAACACCTCCCGTCTTGGTTCTGCCACGCCGTGCACCGCCGATGGCGTATGCCACGAATGCTTGTCGCCCGCCTGCATCTGCAACGTGCTGCAAGTGGTGCGCAACAGCTTCCCTGCTGGTCGCCACATCGTGGTGTTGGTAGGAGAAGACTTAGGGTATTAGGATAAGTCCGAACCGCGTCTGGTATTCGGAAAGGACAATCTCATCTACCCACTTATAGAAGCTGTCCCAAGCCTCGAAGCTATTGCCGTTGCGATGCATCTGGTGTATTAGGGGCTTGGCACGCTTGATGATCTCGTCTTCCAGTGGTTCCAGTTGCTGTAGGATGCCTGTGCCTTCACGATTGATGAGGGCAGCCAGGTCTATGTAGTCGTGCCCATTGCCACGCTTCTGTGGGAAGAGGCGCTCCTTCAGCGTGAGTCCTGCCTTGGTAAGTGGGGCACTGCCCTCCTTGCCAGCCTGTACCACAGCAGGCAATTTCTGGGTAGGGGTGATGCAGAGAGGGATGGCTACGGTGGAGAGCGTAGAGCCCACATAGGTCCAAGCCACCATGAGCAGCGGATTCTCGCCTTCACGCACACCATGGAAGAGTTGGGCAGAGGCGGTTTGGTAGCGAGGGATGAAGTCGCGGAACGGGAACATGGTGGTCTGATGGCCATCCGCAGGCATGAAGTTGTACAGATTCAGGTGCGTGGTGCCATGTATCAAGTGGCGAGGCACATTGGTGAGCAGGTATTCTGCATTGAGTTCTCCCAGCATGAAGATGGTCTGCATCAAGCTGGAGATAGCCTCGAAGCGCTCTACACCCTGGTCCAATGCATGGTCTCCGCTATAGGCGAAGTTGGTACGAACTAAATAGCCATTGGGTGCCACATTGGGGTCGTTCACATCATATTTCACATAGCCATTATGGCCTATCTCATAGTAGGCGGCACCACCTTGGGCATCTATCACTCCGAAGTTGGAATTGGCGTCTATGGGGCGGGAGAGGGTGTCTATCATGTGTTCAAAGTCGGCAAGAGTGGCACAGATCTCCAGCGCCCTTCTCACGATAAGCCCTTCGCCGTCGCTCTCCGTATCATTGGCTCACTTGAGGTTCTACGCCATAGTATTCATCACGGCTAGTCCCTTCTCATTATGCCCGCTCCAAGCCTCCCGATGCTGGGTGTCGCTGGCAGCAAAGATGCCGATGTAGGTATAGCGTTCGCCCTTCACCAGCGCAGCCAGATTGTCGAGGTTGCCCGTGTCACGATTCTTGAACATCAGAGGGCGCCCATCTGGGGTAGCCTTGCCAGAGACGATGAACGATGTGCATGCCAAGGCAGAACTTACAGCCAGGAGCAGCAGAGCGAAGGTGAGGCAGACTTTTCTCATGGGATAAATGTATTATTTCAGTATCTCGCTGATGCGTTCGAACTTGCCATCTACAGGAGCAGGCTTGATGCCCAACAGGTGGCACAGCAACGGATAGATGTCAATGTTCTGGAACATGCTGGACTTGTAGCCGCCCTTCTTGAACGATGGTCCCACCGCACGGAAGAGCGCCCACATCTCCTTGTCGTGTGGATCATACCCATGATTGCCTTCCTGATGCTTAGGAACGTCGCTGAACTGCCATCCCAGATCGGGCACCACCACGATGTCACCAGCACGCTCGTTGGTACCAAACTGCATCAGCGCAGGGATATTCTCCTTTTTATAATACTGCACATGTGGCGTGTGCTCCAATGCCTGTGCGATGGAGTCGCGATACTGCGGCTTACTGAAGATGTAGGCAGGAATACCCGGCACAATGTGCTCTATCCATTCCGGATTGATGTAGTCGGATGGTCGCACACAGCGCTCATCGCTGATGCTGCTCATGCCATGATCGGCCAGTACGATAAGGTTCACCTGCTTGGCAATCTTCAACTTACTGATCTCACTGCGCAGATAACCTATCACACTGTCCACACGCTCCACGGCCTTGGCCACCTCAGGCGAATCAGGCCCATGGTGATGTCCCTGAGCATCAGGTTCATCGAAGTAGATCATCACCAGTCGTGGACGCTCGCTCTTAGGCTTACTCAGATGCGCCATGGCCGTATCCACACGGGCGTAGTAGTCCAGCAATGGTGGCTCGCGATACGACTTATACGAGTCGGGAAATTCGCCATGCACTGCCACATCAGAGCCCACCCAATACACCACCGACGTATGCAGTCCCTGATGCTGAGCCGTGAGCCAGATAGGCTCACCCCCAAAGTAGTAGCCATTGCTGCTGGTCTCTGGATTGCCCGACGAGAAGGTCGTCTGCGTGGCAGGATCCCAGAACGTATTGTTCACGATGCCATGATGATCAGGCACCAGTCCCGTAGCTATGGCATAGTGATTCGGGAATGTCGAAGCAGGATAGGAGGGAAGCATATTCGTCCACACACCTTCCTGTCCCATCTTGGTGATGTTTGGGGCGTTATATTTCTGAGTATAGTCCCAGCGGAAACCATCCAGTGAGACCACGATGGTATAAGTCTTCTTGGCTTGCAGCGTCAGCGCCACGAGCAGCAGAGAGAGTAAGAGAATAGGTCTTTTCATCATGAAAAATGCAGATTAATTTATCTTGGCACAAAAGTAAGAATTATTTTCCAATTAAAAGGACAACTTTCCAATTAAAAGGACAACGCCGCTATCCAAAATAGTATTAATTTTGCAACGTGAATAAAACTTAGTCGTATGAAAGGTATAGAGGTATTTAGAACAGATGGAAAAGTAGCCCTTATTACAGGTGGAGGTGCTGGTATAGGCAAGAGTTGCGCACAGCTCCTTTCCAAGGCAGGGGCACAGATCTTCATCGTAGATATTGTGGAAGAACGAGCCTTACAGGTGAAACAAGAGATAGAAGCTGCAGGTGGCAGTTGTGCCTACGCAGTGGCCGATCTCAGTGTAGAAGAAAATTGTCGTCAAGCCGTGGACGCTTGTGTGGCAGCCTTCGGAAAGCTAGATGTGCTCATCAACAGCGCTGGTACCCAAGGCATTCATGGCGACTTGCAGAAAGAAATGGATACAGCCAACTTCGACAAGGTGATGCGTGTGGACTTCAACAGTGTGTTCATGATGACCAAGTATGCCTGGCCTTATATGGCGCAGCAGCACAGTGGCAGCATCATCAATATAGCGTCGCTGGCTGCTCTGAAGTCCAATGGACCGTTGGTCTATACCGCTGCCAAAGGAGCTATCCGCAGTTATTCACACACACTGGCCAAGCGCTTGGGCCCCGAAGGTGTCCGCGTGAATGTCATCTATCCTGGTTTCGTGCTTACAGAGATGACACGTGGTGTGCTGCAGCGTCCTGAGCTCAAGGCCCATTTTGAAGCAGAATCCCCCTTGGGCATATTGGGTGAGGCAGAGGACATTGCTTACTGTGCCCTCTATCTCAGCAGTGAGGCCGCCCGTTTTGTCACAGGACAAGATTTCGTGATAGACGGTGGAGCCCTGTGTAATTGATAAAATAAACTAAACGATATGAGAAAAGCAATCATCCTAACACTGCTGGCATGCCTGTGCTGCATCAGTCTGCCAGCCAAGAATCTGAAAGGTGCCAAGCTGCCCTTCGAGTACAGCGACACCCAGTTCAAGAACCCCTTTATCGATGTGGACAAGACCATCAAGACCCCCATCCTCTGTCGCTACATCCATGGAGGCTTCGACGATGGCACCCGCTTCTCTTTCTACTTCCCTATAGAGAAAGCCGATTTCAAAGGACGCTTCTTCCAGTACATCACACCGTTCCCAGATAGCGAGACCTCCGCACAGGCTTCCCCCGATTATCTCAGTCCCATCATCTTCAGTATAGAACATGGGTCTTACTTCGTGGAGACTAACGAAGGAGGTGCCATAGACCTCAGCAATCCCAACGATGGACGTGATGCCACCATTGGTGCTTACCGTGCCAATGCCGCGTGTGCCGAATTCTCGCGTGTGGTGGCCAAAGCCATCTACGACTGTGAGCGCCCTTATGGCTACTGCTATGGCGGTAGTGGTGGCGCCTATCGCACCACAGGTGGCATGGAGAGCACCGAAGGCGTGTGGGACGGCTCTGCGCCTTTCGTACTGGGTAGCCCTCATGCCATTCCCAATGTCTTTGGAGTGCGCATGAATGCCTTGCGTTTGCTGCGCGACAAGATGGCCGACATCGTCGATGCCCTCGAACCAGGTGGCAGCGGAGATCCATACGCCACATTGAATGCAGAGCAGCGCCAAGTGCTGCAAGAAGCCACAGCCATGGGATTCCCCATCAAGGCATGGTACGGATGGAAGAATATGGATGCCCACGGTTTCTTGGTGCTCTATCGCAGTGTGGTAGGAGCAGACCCCACCTATTTCAATGAAGACTTCTGGAACAAGCCTGGTTATCTGGGATACGATAATCCCGCCTCACTGGCAAGCGATCATGTGCAGGTGCCTGCCCACATCACCCGCATCCTAGGACAAGCCGATGCAGAGCAGTTGGGCTTGGTGGCTCCTATGAACGAGGCCGATCGTGGTACAGCCGACCGTGCTTGGGCCAGTATGGGTACCGAGATCAAGGACAAGCCTGTGGCCTATGAGATAGACCAAGAGGTAGAGATGCACACCATGGGTGGCGATCTCCTCATCCTCTCAGGAACAGGCGAGGGACAGCGCCTGCAGATCACAGAAACCAAAGGGCGCTACGTGGTATTGGCCAATGTGAATACCGTGCAGTCGCTCACCTACTTGAAGGTAGGCGACCGTGTGCAGGTAGATAACAGCAACTGGCTGGCCTGTGAGACCTACTATCGTCACCAGATGCCTACGCCCGATTTCTATGCCTGGAACCAGTTCCGTGGCTATGATAACCTCCCCATCTATCCACAACGCCCCATGCTGCTGGGCCCTCTGTTTACCAGAAGCGCAGCAGGCTGTCTGCCTACAGGTACCATACATGGCAAGATGATCCTCTGCTGCTCCGTGTGGGATCGTGAGGCCTTTGCATGGCAAGGCGACTGGTATCGCAACCGTGTGAAAGAACATCTGGGCAATGCCACAGACGACAACTTCCGCCTTTGGTACACCGATCGTGCTACCCATGGCGAGACCGACGATCCTACGGAAGTGGTGAGCTATCAGAGCACGTTGTTCCAAGCCCTGCTCGATCTCAGTGATTGGGTAGAGCGTGGCATCGTACCTTCCAAGACTTCCGACTATGAGATCAACGACGCCCAAGTGATGTTGAGTCAGGATGGCAACACCCGTGGAGGTGTGCAGCCAGTGGTGAAAGCCCTCATCGATGGCAAGGAACGTGCCGATGTGGCTGTGGGGCAACAGGTGAAAGTACATGTCACCGTAGATGTGCCTAAGGGCACAGGACGCGTGGTGAAAGCCGACTGGTGCTTGGATGATTCCAAGGCATTCACACTGCCAGTCGATTTAAGTAAGGCTACCAGCAGTGCCAACGGCGAGCATCTGGAGTTCGATACCACTATCAGTTACGACAAGCCAGGTACCTATTTTGCCACCGTCTTGGTACACTCCGAGCGCCATGGCGATGCCAATGCCACACAGACCTTCATCCCCAACTTAGGAAAAGTCAGGATTGTTGTAAAGTGACAAAAAAATCCTTATCTTTGCCAAAAATGTTTTATCTATGAGAAAATCATTAGTCATGCTGGCCATGTGTATGCTGGCAGTTGTAACGTTAAAAGCACAAGAGAATATGGAACTAAGTAAAAAGCAACAAGCTTTGGTGGTGATTTCAGCCACGGAAGCCAAGGGAGATATCAATGGCCTGAAGGCCGCAGTCAACGATGGTTTTGAACAGGGACTCACCATCAGTGAGATCAAGGAAGCCCTCGCACAGCTCTATGCCTATACAGGCTTCCCACGTTCACTCAATGCCCTCACGGCCCTCCAGCAAGTGATTACTGAGCGTCAGCAGCAAGGACTGAAGACAGAGGCAGGCCAGGACGCCGACCCGTTGCCAGCCGATTACGATGCTGTGAAGTATGGCACAGAGGTACAGACAGGCCTCTTCGGACCAGTCAACAACACCTTTGCTCCGCAGATAGACTACTTCCTCAAGGCCCACCTCTTTGGCGATATCTTCGTGCGCAACAACCTCTCACACATCGACCGTGAGATCGTCACCGTGAGCGCCATCTCCGCCCTTCCAGGCTGCGAACCACAGCTCGATGCCCATGTCTTTGCTGCCCATAAGACAGGCGTTACAGAAGAACAACTCTGTCAGATACCAGCCGTACTCAGTGAGCGCGTAGGAGAGGACGTAGGCCAGCGTTGCGCCAAGTCCGTGGCACAGTTCCTCGGACAGGAGACCACCACTGTGCAGACCGTCGATTTCTCCGTATGGCCAAAGGGCGAGCTTAATCCATACAACAAATACTTCACAGGCAACAGCTACCTCACCATGCTGGGCGAGAGTGGAGCCTACAACGTGACCTTCGAACCAGGTTGTCGCAACTTCTGGCACATCCACCACGGCGCCGTTCAGGTGCTCATGTGCGTGGGAGGCCGTGGCTGGTATCAAGAGTGGGGCAAGGAAGCCGTACCTATGACCCCAGGCACCGTGATCACCATCCCCGAAGGTGTGAAGCATTGGCATGGCGCCGCCAAGGATTCCTGGTTCCAGCATGTAGGCTACGAGACCGATGTCCAGAAGATCCACAGCAACGAGTGGCTGGAAGAAGTCTCCGACACCGATTACAACCAATTACCATAATCCTAAATTCCCTCCCCCTCTGGGGGAGGTTAGGAGAGGGAACGCCCTCCTATAAACAAAACAGGCAGGAATTCACTTTGAGATGTGACTTCCTGCCTTTCATTAATGTGTAAAAAATAATGGCATCAGAACAGCCATGGATTCTTACCCCATAGGCTTACATCGGATTTGCTAACCTTCACTTAAAGAGGTAAAACATGAAATAACATATGGAAACTTTGTTAGTGATATTCAGTTTACTATGTGAATCAAATAATTAGCTGCATTATACGTACCGCTTTCTTTTTGAAGTAGCCCAGCCATTCTTTCTACGTTATGAAGCAGTTGAGGGTCTTGCAACTCGTCAATAGCTCTGACATAGTCTGCCTCTGAGTTATGTTTGATATGAATAGTTGCTGTAGAGCAACCAATCTGTTCATAACGCTTTGCCCAGAATGGTTGATCGGCTGAGATAGGTATCGGTATTAAGGGTACACCACATTGCAGAGCTGTAGAACCCGTGCCGATGCCTCCATGAAACATTACTCCTTTCACCCTAGGGAACAGGGAAAAGTAAGGAGCCTCTTGCATGAAGAGCACATTAGATTTAACAAACTCAGTAGGTTGTTTCCCACCTAAATAACGTTCCATTCTTCCAATACAAATAGCACGGTTGTTTGTCTTCTCCAAAGCTGCACATAATTTATGAAAAACATCAGACTGTTGTGGGATCTCCACACTTCCGAAAGTAACCAACACAGGCTTCTCACTTTCTTTCAGAAAATCTTCAGTGATGTTGTTAAGTTTTTCTTCTTGCTGCAAGAAACAAAAACCCGATAGCTCAACATGTCCTTTCCAGCTCTGGACCGTTTCAAACAGCAACTTACTAAACGGATAGAGTATGGGTATTTCCTTCCCTCTCCTAAATCGGGCATAAACACCTGCTTTTCTTGAAGGAAGTTGAAGGTCTGTCTTGCGGAAATTATTCACCTCCTGGATATAAGATCCTTCAGCCCAATTGTTCACTTTGTAGGATAGTCTATTAAGCCAATGACCTAATGACCGTGTAGTTAGTCCTAAATTGGGAAACTCCTTAACAGGATAGATGATGGGCACAGCAGGCATTACTACACATGGAATACCTAACTGTTCTGCCATATCAACAGCTCCAAACACCTTAGGATGATAGATGATGATATCGGCATCTTTTGCTGCTTCATAGCATTGGCTTAGTGAAGTCCTGAATCGGGGCAAGATATAATATATTAATAAGCGGCGTGCCAATGACATGTTCCTCATGGGTGCTTTGAAAACACGTTTCCCCTCAGAGGAGTCAGCCAGCTCCATCAGGTCAAGGGCCGTTTCCTGAAAGATAATGCCTTGATCCTCTATCATCTTCTTGAAACGTCCTCCTGTACAGAGTGTTGCCCGATGTCCCATTTTTACTAATTGAGCTGCAACAGCTACCATGGGTTGAACATCGCCCCTACTACCAAATACCATGAAACAGAAATGTGCCATAAGCATTTTTATTATCTTGCTACAAATGTAACGTTTTTTTCCAAAAGTGATTATCTTTGCAATATGATAAGCCATCAATCATCAATCCGCCGCATATTCATCAATGCTATCAATGGCATTGTTCAGCTTCTCCTGCCAAATCTGACTCTTCTTTGGCAAGAACATTTCAATTTGACTGATGGCATCCTTCATCGCATTATAGCGCTTGAAGAAAACCGTTAAGCCAATGACCAGTCCCAGCACAACACCAAAGATCACGATGAACACAAATGTCTCGAAATCCATAGGGAAAGTCTGATTCTTGTAAGCCTCCCAAATCAGCAGGCCAGTCCACAGCACAGAGAAAGGCAGGGAGAAATAAAGTTGTTTCACATTGCGTTTCTTCAGACTTACCAACTGATTGCCTACTGCCAACAAGTTATCGTTAGGCCTAGTCTGACGTTCTAATGACATATTCAAATAGACTTGAAAGATCACGGTAACCAACACATACAGAGCCGTAATTGCACAGAACATCCACGAGAATCCACATAGTTCCCTAAATACCCATAGTACCAGTGGAATCTCCAGTATGCCGAACAATACCACTCGCCATCCCACCTTGTGGATAGTATCCACTTTTTCCTGTATCACACGGCGAATGATGTTGTCATTCACAATCTGCTGGTCGCTGAGTTTACCCTTCAAGAGGTTGATTTGCTGACGCATTTCTTCAAATTCGTTGTTGTTTTCCATCACGCAAAAGTATTAATCGTTAGACATTTTTTTCAGTTGTTCCTTGATGCGAAACAGACGTACGGAAACATTCTTCACCGTGATGCCCGTAATGGCAGCTATCTCGTCATAGCTCAAGTTCTCCAGCCAAAGCAACACGATAGCTCTGTCAAAAAAACCCAGTTTGTTGATGCGATTGTAGAGCATCTTGATTTGACGGGTATCATCATCCCGCTCCTCATACAAGTTCACATCCATATCCAGCGGCAAAGTATCTCGTTTCTTTTTCCGCTCAAACGAGATGCAGGTATTGAGGCTAACGCGGTAGATCCATGTCTTGATGTCGCTCTCGCCCTTGAAATTCCCGAGACCTTTCCATAGGTTGATGAGCACTTCTTGAAACAGGTCGTTTACCTCGTCCTGGTCTTTGGAAAACATAAAGCACACCGTAAATATTGTGCTCTTATGCTCCCTCACCATTTCCGCAAGTTTAGTTTCCAATGATTCCATACATCATTTCTCATTAAGTTCTTTTGTCCTTTAGACGCAAGGAACTAACAGAAAACTACAAGAAATTTGAAAAAAAAGCACCTAAGGGATGATAGAAGTCAGGCAGGGGTATTCCCCCTGCCTGATTTCACACGTGCTTACGGCACTAATAGGTATAACATTTCCACCCTTACGAACAAATTTACTTGTTCTTCAGCAAATCACGAATTTCAGTCAGTAACACCTCTTCCTTGCTTGGTGCAGGAGGTTCTGGTGCAGGAGCAGGAGCTTCTTCCTTCTTCTTGTTCATCTTGTTTACAGCCTTAATCATCAAGAAGATACAGATTGCTACAATCAGAAAATCCACAATATTTTGGATGAACTGACCGTAAGCCAATACAGAAGCACCGGCTTCCTTAGCTGCAGCAATAGTTTCATACTTCTCACTACCACTGAGGTTCACAAACAGGTTAGTAAAGTCCAAACCACCTGTACACAGGCTGATGATAGGCATCAGTACATCGTTTACCATAGAGGTAACAATCTTGCCAAAAGCACCGCCAATGATCACGCCGACAGCCATGTCCATCACGTTGCCTTTCATGGCAAA
>JAEEGK010026713.1_pt1 | contig 11727 bp, 10 predicted proteins | sample 8958771 | NCBI WGS metagenome assembly JAEEGK01 (sample SAMN16246547, study PRJNA631951) | gut metagenome | biome: gut microbiome; feature: rumen; material: SC-attached | host: Bos | place: Iran: Karaj | collected 2018-10 | reverse complement strand
CGTGGCCAGCGGGAACAAGTCGCACGGGAAGTTCAACGCCTTCGTGCAGGCCCAGTTCGACTCCTTGCAGAAGGAGGGGCTGGACATGCTGGCGTATCCCGTCGTGGGCCGTGGCTGGAAAGGATACCTCCGCAATTTTGGGGCGCTGCGGCGGCTGATTCTCAAGGAGAAGCCCGACGTGGTCCACGCGCACTATTCTTCCTGCGGTTACTTGGCCTCCCTGGCCGCGATGGGCCAGAAACTGAAGAAGGTCGTGTCCATCCTGGGCAGTTTCCCGGAGGAAAACCGCAAGCTCAAGTTCGTCCGTTTCTGTGTGGACCATGTGTGGCATGTCACCATCGTCAAGTCGGAACGCACGAGGGCGCAGCTGGACCGGGACCTGCCCGTAATTCCCAATGGGGTGAACCTGGAGTTGTTTCCTCTGACTGCCCAGGACGAGGCCAAAGAACGCGTCGGTTTCGGCAAGGACGGAAAATATGTCATCTTCGTCTCCAATCCGGCCCGGCCCGAAAAGCAGTTCGGCCTGGCTGAGGAAGCGGTGCGGCTCCTGCACGACGATTCCGTCCATCTGGTCCCCGTCTTCGACAAGCCGCACAGCGAAATCGTCGACTACATGTGCGCGGCCGATGCGCTGATCATGACTTCCGCGAGCGAAGGCTCGCCCAATGTCATCAAGGAAGCCATGGCCTGCAACTGTCCCATCGTGGTGACCGATGTCGGCGACGTCCGCTGGGTGACCGAGGGTGTGGACGGCACCTACGTGTCTGATACCTTTGAGCCGGAAGAAATCGCCGGTTTGCTGAAAAAAGCCCTGGGCTTCGGCGACAGAACCCGAGGGAGAAAACGGATCGTTGACCTGGGGCTGACGTCCGGACTGGTGGCGCAGAAACTCATCCGAATTTATACTGCTTGAGGATATGGTTCCTTATTTCCCGAGAAAAATAGCGTCGAATGCCATTATCACGTACCTGGTCGCCTTGGCCATCGTATCGGTCGTATTCTTCCGATACATCATGCTGTGGGGCTATATCGTGCTGGGTATCACCTGGGTGGTAGGCTTTTTCCTCCTGACAGAGAAGTGGAGTGTCGAATGGCGGCATCTTCCCGAGAAGATGTATCTCAAGTACCTGTTCCAGGCGGCGATAATCATCCGGCTGGTATGGGTGGTCGCCTCCTATTTCTTCTACCTCTCCTGGACGGGAATTCCGTTCGAGTTTGACGCCCATGACGCGATGGGTTATCATGAGGAAGCCAAGTGGCTGGCCGGTTCTGACTGGTCGATGACCTGGGATTATTATTTCGGCTCGCAGTTCCATGGCACTTCCGACGTCGGTTATCCGCTTTACCTGACCATCGTCTACAAGATCTTCGGTCCGGTCATCATCATTCCCCGCATCATCAAGGCATTCATCAGTGCCTATACCTGCGTGCTGCTGTACAAACTGACATCCCGGACCATCGGAGAGGACATGGGCCGGTTGGCCGGCATCATGAGCTGCCTGATGCTCAATTTCGTCATCTACTGCGGCTATCATCTGAAGGAGACGGAAATGATCTTCCTGGAAGTCCTTTTCCTGGAACGGGCGGACCATCTGCTCCGCTCCGCCAAATTGACTTTCTGGAAAGTGCTGTGGCCCTCCCTGCTGGCATTGAGCCTGTTTTTCTTCCGGACAGTCCTGGGTGCCGCCGCCGGTTTTGCGCTGGCCAGCGGTGTCCTTTTCTCCAATGCCCCGGCGATGAAAAAGGGACTCCGGCGCGCAGCCCTGGTGGGATGGGGCATCCTGGCTGTCCTGGTGTTCGGCGGCGGAACCATCATGACTGAACTCGAGAGCTATTGGGAAGACCGGGGCGACAACCTTTCCCAGCGTCGGTATGAGCAGACAATGCGTGGTAACCAGTGGGCCCAGTATGCGACCGGTGCCGTCATGGCGCCGATGGTGTTCGTGCTTCCTTTCTCCACCATGGTCAATGTCAGCCAGCAGTATGCCCAGCAGGCCAAGCATGCTGGCAACTATGTCCGCAACTTCATGGGTTTCTTTGTGCTGCTGGCTCTCTTCGAGATGATCCAGCGGAAGAGGTGGCGAGATTTCGCCTTGCCCGTGTCTTTTGTCGTCGCCTATCTTGGCGTCGTGTCCATGAGCGGTTTCAGCAGTTCGGAACGATTCCTGTTGCCGGGTATGCCGATGCTGATCATCCTCTGGACCTATGGCATCACGACGCTGCGGAAGCAGACTTTCAAATATCTGCCCTATTGGTACGTTGTCGTTGTCCTGATGGAAGTGGGCTGGGCCTACTTCAAACTGGGCAGCCGTGGTCTGTTCTAAGCCGTAATCCGTGATGTCGAATCTCAAGGAATTCCTGATCCTGAACGGACTGTTCCCGCTGGGCGAGCTGGTCATGGGAACCTGCGCGACGCGCTGGCTCCGCCGGATCGCCCGGATGGAAAAGTGGACGCCGGCCGAGGTCAAAGCCTGGCAGGAGGAGCGCTTGCAGGCCTTTGTCAGGCATGCTTACGAGCATACGGCCTACTATCGGCGGCAGTTCGACTCCCTCGGCCTGAAGCCGGAGGACATCCGGACGAAGGATGACCTGAAAAAACTGCCCGTCATCACAAAGGAGACCGTGAATGCGCATTACGAGGAATTTATCCCCGACAACCTTTCTTCCTTCAAGTACCGCCTCAGCCGCTCCGGCGGCACGACGGGGGTTCCCATCCAGTACTACTGCGACGAGAACGTCTGGGGGTATGTGACGGCGGCGCGGATTTACCATTGGCGCAAGACGGGATACCGGTACGGCGATGCTTTCATCGCCCTGGGAAGCGCCTCACTGTTCTCGAAGGCGCCGTCCCTGCCGCGGCGTCTGTATGACAAGCTGCGGAACGAGCACCCGCTGAACTGTGTCAACATGACGGACGAGGTGTGCAAGGGCTATTGCGACTATATCAATAAGAACCGCATTCACTACATCTACGGCTACGCGGCGGCCATCTATATGTTTGCCGATTATGTCCGGAGGACGGGCGCCGTCCTGCCGGAGATCAAGGGCGTCTTCACGACCTCCGAAAACCTGACAGACCATTACCGGGAGACCATCGAACAGGTGTTCCGGTGCCGGGTGATGGATTGCTACGGCGCGCGGGATGCTGGCATTAACGCCTATGAGGATGGTTATCACCGGTATCGGATCGGCTACAATGCGATCGTCGAGCTCGTGGACGCTATCGAAGCGAATGTGGGAAGCGTCGTGACCACGAATATCCTCAATTACGCTTTCCCCTTGATCCGATACCGGTTCGGCGACGAGGCGGAACTCATTCCCGACGGCGAAGTGGAGGGCTATAACGGACAGATGCTCCGGCGGATCCTCGGCCGCTCGTCCCATGTCCTGCGGCTGGAGAACGGCCACCACCTGACGGCAACGGGGATCTCCATGATCATGAAGGAATTCGACATCAAGGCTTTCGACATCCGGAAAACGGGCGAGAATCAGGTCCTGCTCCGGATCCAGACCATCCCCGGGAAGTACACGGACGGGCAGGAGGCGGAAATTGTCAAGACCTTCAAGCGTTACCTGGGTGACGACTGCACGCTGGACGTGGAGTATGTCCCTGAGTTCGAGCCCAACGCGAATGGAAAAAGAACCTATTTCATGGTGTGACGGACGATGAGAATCCTGGTTTACCTGGGCCATCCCGCCCACTTCCACAACTACAAGAACACCATCGCGGCCCTGAAAGCGCACGGCCACGAGGTGGAGGTGCTCATCAAGAAGAAGGACATCCTGGAGGACCTGCTGCAGAATGCGGGGATTCCGTACCACAATATCCTGGAGGAGGGGAGAAAGGACTCCAAGGCTGGCATCTTCCTGGGCATCGTCAAGCGCGCCCTGCGGCTGAACCGGTTCTGCGGGAAGTTCCATCCGGACATCCTCACCGGGTCCAGCGTGGAGAATTCCTGGATCGGCCCGCTGCGCCGCATTCCCGTCATCAGCATCGGCGAAGACGATGCGGACGTGGTGCCGAACTATGCCAAGTTGACCTATCCCGGCGCCAGCGTCATCCTGTGCCCGACCACCTGCGGTTGCGGCAAATGGGAGAGCAAGGCCGTCAAATACCCCGGCTACCAGGAATTGGGCTACCTGCATCCGGACAATTTTACGCCCGACAAGGCGGTCGTCGCGAAGTACTTCGACCCGGAGAAGCCCTATTTCCTGATGCGTTTCTCCGGCCTGAACGCCCACCACGACGTGGGCATCCGCGGCATCAACAACCGCATCGCGGGAAAGCTCATCAGTCTCCTGGAGCCGCACGGCAAGGTTTATATTACCTCGGAGCGGCCTTTGGGGGTCGAATTCGAACCGTACCGGATCGCCATCAATCCGCTGGACATCCACCATGTGATGGCGTTCGCTGACCTGTATCTCGGGGACAGCCAGACGATGGCGGCGGAGGCCGGCGTCCTGGGAGTCCCGTTTGTGCGGTTCAACGACTTCGTGGGCCGGATCGGCTATCTGGCCGAGCTGGAGGACAAGTACCACCTCGGCTTCGGCATCAAGCCGGATGCGGAGGACAAGCTGTATGAAACCGTGGAGGGGCTCCTGGCGATGCCGGACCGGAAAGCCGTCTTCCAGGAGAGGAGGCGGCAGATGCTGTCGGAAAAGATTGATTTCGCCGTCTTCCTGACCGACTTTATTGAAAACTATCCCATCAAGACACGCCGATGAAAGACCATTTCCCCCTGGAATGGCGGGACCTGCCCCGCTACGAGGCCGCATCGCTGCTCGATTCGATGCGCCATTCCGCCCGTGAACACGGCTACAAGTCTTTCCTGTGGTTCGGCCTCGTCCGCCTGAAGGACCATTGGTTCAACAACTGGTCCATGCGGGCGCCCTGGGGCGGCGTGCGGAAATGGCTGCAGCGCAAGCGTGGCGTCAAGATCGGCAAGAACGTCCATTGGGGCACCCACGTGGTCGTCGACTATCCTTACCCGAACTATGTCGTGGTGGAGGACGGTGCGTCCATTTCCGGGAACGACTATCTCCTGGCGCACTGCAAGCCGTTGCCGTATCACGAGGACTGCGCGGAATCGTATGTGGCCCCGGTCATCGTTCATAAGAACGCCTGGATCGCCATCAACGTGACCATTCTCCCGGGTGTCGAGATCGGCGAAGGGTCGATCGTCTCCGCCGGCAGTGTGGTCAGCAAGAGCATCCCGCCGTTCACCGTGGCCAGCGGCAACCCGGCCAAGGTGGTGGCGGACATCGCCGAACTGGTGCGGAAGAACTACGCGCCGGAGGATTTTGAACGATTATTGCAAGAGAGAAAGAAGAAATACAAGATTTGACTATGGAACTGGAAAAGTTTGTCAAGGATTTCGCGAATCAGTTCGACGAGACCGATCCCGAGGCCATCACGGCGGAGACGGTCTACAAGGACCTGGACGAGTGGAGCTCGCTCATCGCCTTCACGGTCATCGCGATGGTGAAGGTCGAGTATGACAAGACCGTGACGGGGGCGGAACTCCGCCACTGCAACACGGTCGAGGACCTGTTCAACCTCGTCGCCGCCAAATAGATGGGCGCCTGGATCAGAGCCATTTCGTACTACCTCCCCGAGGAGACGCTGACCAACGAAACGCTGGCCGAGGCGTTTCCGGAATGGGACGTGGACAAGGTCTATAACAAGGTCGGCGTCCGGACCCGGCATCTGGCCGGGAAGACGGAAACGGCCGGGGACCTGGCGGAGAAAGCGGCCCGCAAGCTGTTCGAGGAGTACGGCATCGCCCCCGGCGAGGTCGATTTCCTCCTGCTCTGCACCCAGAGTCCGGACCACTTCCTGCCGTCGACGGCCTGCATCCTGCAGGACCGGCTGGGCATCCCCATCTCGGCGGGCGCCCTCGATTATGACCTGGGCTGCTCGGGCTGCATCTACGGCCTGGCGATGGCCAAGGGCCTGATCGTGGCCGGCCTGGCGTCGAACGTCCTCCTGCTGACGGCGGAAACTTATACGAAATACCTCCACCCGGAAGACAAGAGCAACAAGACCATCTTCGGGGACGGCGCCGCCGCCTGCCTGGTTTCCCGGGAGAAAGGCCTGGCCGGAATCGGTGATTTCGTGCTCGGGACCGACGGCTCCGGCGCCGCGAACCTGATGGTTCGCTCCGGCGCCGCGCGGCAGCCGGAGAAGACCGGTCGCTTCGCCATAGACGACGACGGCCATACCAACTACGAAGATTACCTGTACATGAACGGCAGCGCCATTTTCAACTTCACGTTGGAGACGGTGCCGCCGCTGATGAAGTCCCTCCTCGCCAAGAGCGGCCTGGAGAAGGCCGACGTGGACTATTTCGTGTTTCATCAGGCCAACAAGTATATGCTGAGCACGCTCCGGAAGGTCTGCGGCATCCCGGCCGACAAGTTCTATGTGGATCTGGAGGAGACGGGGAACACGGTCTCCTCGACCATCCTGATCGGTCTGAAAGAATGCCTGGAGACGGGCAGGATCGCTCCCAGCGCGAAAGTGATGATTTGTGGATTCGGGGTCGGGCTCTCCTACGGGGCCGCCATGTTGCAGTTTTAAGGATGGACTTTACCCTGGAGAAATACGCCGCGCTGCTCGATGCTTTGAAAGCCTATGGTTTCGAGTCCCTGGTCCTCCGCCACGACGTGGACCTGCTGCCCGGGAATTCCCTGCGGACGGCGCGCATGGAGGCGGAAAAGGGCATGCCCGGCATCTACTATTTCCGGGCCGTGCCGGAAAGCTGGGACGAGGGAATCATCAAGGAAATCGCAGCCCTGGGCCACGAGATCGGCTACCATTACGAGTCCCTGACCACCTGCGACGGGGATGTGGACGCCGCCTATGCCGATTTCTGCAAGAACCTGGAGGCGCTGCGGAAGCTTGTGCCGGTGAAGAGCATCTGCATGCACGGCAGCCCGCGGTCGCCTTACGACAGCAAGGATATCTGGAAGAAATACGACTATAAGGCCCTCGGCATCGAGAACGAGCCTTATCTGGACACGGACTTCTCGAAGGTGTTCTACCTCACGGACACCGGCCGCCGCTGGGACGGCTACAAGGTGAGCGTGCGGGACAAGATCCCGCAGTACCAGGATGAATGGAATGCCCGGGGACTGGCTTTCCACACCACGGACGACGTCATCGACGGCCTCCGGAAAGGCTTGATCCCCAAGGACCTGATGGTCACGGTCCATCCCCAGCGCTGGAACCCCTTCGGCCTGAAGTGGGCGAAGGAGCTGGTGCTGCAGCATGCGAAGAATATCCTGAAAAGGGTGATTATCAGGCGTTCACACAAATAGTGATTGTCCATGAAAAAGAAATCGGCATTATACGAACGAATGCTCAAGTCCCGTTGGGAGTTGGGATTGGTAAGGGGCGGCATGGAAGCAGCCTTCTCGGATTCGCGGCTGACCGTTGACTGGATTGTCAATCCTTTCCGCGACAGATGGTTTGCGGATCCTTTCGTATTGGATGTGACGGAGGATTATGTGTATGTCTTGGCGGAAGAATACGAATTCAAGACCCGGAAAGGGCGGATTGCCAAATTGTCCGTCAATCGCCGGACGCTCAGGATCGATGATTTCGTGATCGTCCTGGAGTTGCCGACCCACCTCTCTTTCCCGAATATCCTTCGGAAGGACGGCCATGTCTATGTGTATCCGGAGAGTTGTTACAGCGGCAAGCTGGATCTATACGAATATGACCCGGACCAGGAGAAACTTGTCTTTGTCCAGACAATCTGTGACGATGCCGTATGGGATTCTTCCATGGTGGAACTTCCGGGATCATCCCTGTTATTCGCCGCGAAACAGGATGATTATCACCTGGATGTCTATGCTTGGGATGCCGACAAGTCACGTTACGTCTTTTCCCGGTCCGTTATTTCTCAGGACAAGAGTTCTCGAATGGCAGGGCAGCCGTTCCAGCATGACGGAAAACTGTATATCCCGACGCAGTATTGTGAAAGGGTATATGGCGGCGGCGTCGTGATCAAGGAAGTTGTATCCGACGGGGGAACACTGTCTTTCAAGGCGGTCAACAGGCTGGAGTCGCCCCATCCGAAGCGGAAAGCCAAGATGCATACTTGGAATGGATACAAGGGCGTTGTCATCATTGATGTCGGGGGATTTGACTATCCCTGGTTCGGAGATACGATGAGGAGAATAAGCCTTTGGCGAAAGAAGATCAGAAACAGAAAATGAGATGAATCGACTGAATCAACATCTTTTTATTGTCATCTCTGGCGATAACGGGAATGCGCTGGGTGTAGTCCGCGCCTTGGGAGAGGCAGGGATCAAGCCTGTCCTGATTTATCTGGTCGAGGAGACTCATCTTCCCCTGTTGATCAAGAGCCGGTATCTGGATGTCGTTCACAAGGTCCATTCCTATGAAGAGGGAGTGGATCTCCTGCTGGAGAAATACCGGGGAATGGACCCGAAGCCTTTTGTCTATTCTTGCGATGATCTTCTCCAGTCGGTCATAGACTGGAGATATGATGATCTCAAACCGCATTTCCATTTCTTCCAGGCGGGAGAACGAGGGCGGATCAATCATCTGATGAACAAGAAAGTAATCTGTGATGTGGCTGCGTCCTGTGGCTTCCAGGTACCCAAGAATGAGGTCCTCAAGAAGGGGGAACTTCCCAAGACGCTTTCTTATCCGGTCATCACCAAGACGTTGATGTCCATCATGGGCGCCTGGAAGGCGGACTCGTTCATTTGCCGGAATGAAGAAGAACTGAAGGAGGCTTATCAGAAGATTGCGGCGTCGGACTTGATTGTGGAGGAGTTCATCGATAAAAAGAACGAATTATGTCTGGAAGGATTCTCCGTCAACGGCGGCGAAGACGTGTTTATCCCGTACGGCATATCCTATTTCCGTTTCCGACAGGGCGGCTACGGCCATTCCATGTGGTGCAAACTGCTGGAAGATGAGGATTTGAAAGCGCGCGTCCGGGAAATGCTCCGGAAATGCCGATATGAGGGGTGCTTCGAAGTGGAGTTCCTGATCGACCAGGAGGACAGGCTCTGGTTCCTGGAAGTGAATTTCCGCTATTCGTTCTGGAATTATGCCTTGACTTATGGCGGGATGAATTACCCCATGATGTGGGCGGAATCGATGGAAGCCGGAAAGATTGTTCCTCCGGAGGAATCCTCTTTTTCCACGCTGCCTGTCAAAAAGTACTTCACGGCTATCAGTGAACCTGGGGATTTCGCCCAATGTGTGATAAAGGGGCAGGTCCCATTCCATAAATGGCTGTCCGAGGTAAGGAAAGCGGACATGCTGTATTTCTACAATCCGAAAGACCGGGCTCCCGCATGGTCGTTCTGGATCAATAAGATCAAGCGGAAAATCAGGAAACAGAAAGTTACGGAATAATACCCTATATTACGAAGCAAATGATTAACGTTATCGGCCTGGGCTATATCGGCCTTCCCACGGCGCTGATGCTGGCTTCCCATGGACAGGAAGTCGTCGGGACGGATTACAACAAGGAACTGGTCGCCACGCTGAATGCGGGCAGGACGACCTTCAAGGAGGACGGGCTGGACGAACTGTTCGCCGCCGCCGTGAAGGGCGGGATCCGGTTCACGACGGAATACCAGCAGACGGACATGTACATCGTTTCCGTCCCTACTCCGTATGACAAGTTTTCCAAGAAGGTGGATCCCTGCTATGTGGTCGCCGCGGTGAAGCAGGTTCTGTCCGTCTGCCCGGACGGGGCCACGGTCGTGGTCGAGTCTACGATCTCTCCCGGCACCATCGACAAGTCCGTCCGTCCGGTGATCGCCGAGAGCGGCAAGCGGATCAATCTGGTCCATGCCCCCGAGCGCATCATCCCGGGCAACATGGTCTACGAGCTCCTGCACAACAACCGCACGATCGGCGCCGACGACAAGGCGGTGGGGGAGAAGGTCAAGGCCTGCTACGCCAGCTTCTGCCAGGGCGAAATCGTCGTCACGGACATCCGGACGGCCGAGATGACCAAGGTCGTGGAGAACACTTTCCGGGCCGTGAACATCGCCTTTGCCAATGAGCTCGCCCGCATCTGCCGGCACGACAACATGGACGTATACGAGATCATCCGCATCTGCAACATGCACCCGCGGGTGAACATCCTGCAGCCCGGCCCCGGCGTGGGCGGCCACTGCATCAGCGTGGACCCGTGGTTCCTGGTGGGGGACTATCCCAGCCTCGCCAAGGTCATCGACGAGTCCATGAAGACGAACGACGGCCAGCCCGCCTTCGTGCTGAACCGGATCCACGAGATCATGAAGGAGAACGGCATTACCGACACCCGTCGCGTGGGCCTGTATGGCCTCACCTACAAGGAGAATGTCGATGATGTCCGCGAAAGCCCTACGCTGCAACTGCTTGAGTGCCAGGAACGTCATCTGGCCGAACCGCTGAAGGTCTACGACCCGCTGATTGAAAAGGACCTCGTGAAAAACCAGTATCACGACTTCGATGCCTTCCTCGCCGACGTGGACATGGTCGTGGTCATGGTCAAGCACGACCAGATCAAGGGCTGCTGGGACAAGCTCGCCGGAAAGGTGATCCTGGACTGCCATAACATCTGCCCGCTGGAAGGGGTTTATCATATTTAGATTCTTTCGTCGGCCTTCGGCCTCCTCAGAATGACAATTTCTTGTCATTTCGAGCGAAGTCGAGAAATCTTTCATCAGAATGAAGAGAATCATGCTCGTTTTCGGAACCCGCCCGGAGGCCATCAAGATGTGCCCCCTGGTGAAGGAGTTCCAGAAATATCCCGGGGATTTTGAAACGCTCGTCTGCGTGACCGGACAGCATCGGGAGATGCTGGACCAGGTGCTGCAGATCTTCGGCGTGAAGCCGGACTTCGACCTGAACATCATGAAGCAGGGGCAGGACCTGTACGACGTGACGTCGCGGGTGCTCCTCGGCATGCGGGAGGTCCTGGACGAGGCCAAGCCCGACGTGGTCCTGGTCCACGGGGACACGACCACCTCGATGGCCGCGGCGATGGCGGCGTTCTATCGCCAGATTCCTGTCGGCCACGTGGAGGCCGGCCTGCGGACGCACAATATCTACAGCCCCTGGCCGGAGGAGATGAACCGGCAGATCACGGGGCGGATCTCGACTTACGACTTCGCGCCGACGCCTTTGAGCCGGCAGAACCTGCTGGACGAAGGTGTTGATCCTGAGAAGATTACGGTGACGGGGAATACCGTCATCGATGCGCTGCACTGGGTCGTTGAAAATGTGATGGAAAAGGGCTATGTGCCCAAGGATCCTTCGGTCGCCGCGCTTCCGCGCGGGGATCGCCGGCTCGTGCTCATCACCGGCCACCGCCGGGAGAATTTCGGAGAAGGCTTCATCAACATCTGCACCGCCATCCGGGACCTGGCGGCCAAGTATCCGGAAGCGGATTTCGTGTATCCGATGCATCTGAATCCGAATGTGCGGAAGCCGATCCGGGAAGTGTTCGGGGAGATGGCCGATCAGGTCGGCCATGACGGGCGCGTTATTCCCGGCTTGACCGGGAATCTCTTCTTCATCGAGCCGCTGGATTACCTGGATTTCGTGTATCTGATGTCCCGGAGCTACCTGGTCCTCACGGATTCCGGCGGCATCCAGGAGGAGGCGCCGGGGCTCGGGAAGCCGGTCCTGGTGATGCGGGACACGACCGAGCGGCCGGAGGCGCTGGAGGCCGGAACGGTGCGTCT
>JAEEGK010026710.1_pt1 | contig 11728 bp, 6 predicted proteins | sample 8958771 | NCBI WGS metagenome assembly JAEEGK01 (sample SAMN16246547, study PRJNA631951) | gut metagenome | biome: gut microbiome; feature: rumen; material: SC-attached | host: Bos | place: Iran: Karaj | collected 2018-10 | reverse complement strand
AATCCCCAATCCCCAATCCCCAATCCCCAAAGATAATTTTATAAAAATTATAAAACTGATATTTAATCTGAAATTATTATAAAAATAAATTATTAAATAAATTTAATTAAAAATAATGAATAATTAAATATAAAAATAAACATATTATTAAATTAACCAATAACTGAATCTTGTTTTTTAATATAATTTTTAAATATTTGATCATTAATATAATCAATATATGCATCAACAGGAAATGAATTATTAATTTTTTTTTCAATCTCATTTAGATAACAATTATTTCTAAAAAAATTAGTGAAAAAAATTTTTATAGAATAAATATTTTTTTGATTAATACAATTATATTCTTTTTCAAAAAGAGAAAAAATTTCAGAATTATTTTCAGTTTTTTTTTTTATATTAATAGTAGAAATAGAAACTTCATTATTTAAAATTTGACTAAATGATTTATCTTTAAAATCATTCTCAAAATTTTCAATAATAATTTCATTATTATCATTTTCTTCTTCTCCAATAAATATATTAATAATAGGAAAAATATTAGAAGAACTATTTTTAATAAAATCCATATCTCGATTTAAATTTTTTACTAATTCATTATAATCAAATTGATTTAAAAAAATATTATCATTAATTTCAATTTCTTTTAAACTAAGTAAACCTTCATTAAATGAATCAAAAATTTTTTCTGGAGTTTCTGTAATAAAAAAACTAATCCATCTTTTAAATTTATTAAATTGAGAATATAATAAAGGATTTCTATATAAAATTACTATTTTTGTTTTATTTAAAACCCTTATTTCAAAAATTCCTATTATTAAAGGAATAAATGTATATTCCATATTCTTAATTATTTTCATTAAATAAGTATTATAATTTAAAATAAATTGTTTCATATTTAATATATTTAATTCATCCTTTTCATATGTTTCAAAAGATAAAAACAAATTATAAGTAAAAAAATTTTTTGAATGATATTTAAATGAATTATATTCATCATTTAATTTTTTATTTTTTTCTTTTTTATTTATTAAATTTTGATATATTTTTTTGTTAAGTGAAGGGTTTAATGAATTTAAAATATCTTTTATTGTAATTTGATAAAAAGGAAAAATTAAAAATAATTCTTCTGTATAATATGATTCAATATGAAAATTTTCTTTTTCATTTAAAAAAAAATCTTCTTTTATTTTATTATTTATTTTAAATTTATTTTTGTATTCTTTTTCTTCTATTGATTGAAATATAACTTCTGAATTTACTTTTAATATAGTTCTTAATTCTTTTTGATTTATTTTTGATAACTGATTGATTTTATCTATATTAATTAAATATTCTTCATTATTAATTTCTACATTTTTTTTTTCTAAATTATTATTGTCTAATTTTTTATAAAAAGATAAATCATCAAATCCTTTTTCATTTTCTTTATAAAATTTTTGATTTTGTTCAAAATAAAGATAAATTAATTTACACATTATAAAATAATTTTCTTCATTATTTAATTGAAACTCTTTTTCATTTATTTCATAATTTTCATTTTCATTTTCTAAATTTTCTTCTTTTTTAATTAAAGGTTTTAATAAACTATTTGAATATTTTTTTTTATTTTTATTATTTATAGATAAACTTTTAGTAAAATCATCATTAAAATAATCAATATTCATACTTAATTCTTGCATAATTTTAACTTCATCTTCATTATATTCAAAGTTTAAATCTTCTAAAACTCTTTTTTTTATACTTTGACCAAATCTAAAATTCATATTTTTTAAACAAAATATTTTTTTTATATGAGGAGTTAATTTTGTTTTTTTACTTTCTTTTTCAATATATAAAATTAATGCCCCCATAAAAAACATATAACATCCTATACAAAAACCACCTATCATAATAGGAATAGCAGATAATTGTTTTAAAGCAAAATATAAAAGAATTGGAATATTATTTACAAAATCAATTATTGTTTTATATATATAAAAATCTCTATGAAAAGATATTCTTTCAATTGATGAATTATAAATTTTTTGAACTAAAATATTTTCTGAATAATAATTATTTTCTAATAATTTTTTTTTATAATATGTTGATAATATTGTTATAATAATATTAATAATTAAGCAAAAAACTTGAAGAAACTGTAAGGTTGCAGTATATTTTTGAATAGTAAAAATAAATTTATTTTCTTTAATTGATTTTATTATTTTGTCGGTTTGAATATTTTTTTGGTTTAATTCTTTTGCATAAAATCCATAAAATAAAAATGCTATTAAATCAATTATAAAAATACAAATTATTAAATATTTATTTATTTTTTCATTAACAATATCACTATTTTTCTCTTCTTTACAAATTTGATAGACTTCTTGTATGTTATCATTTTTAATTGAATTTATTTTATTCATTTTTATAATTAAAAATATATTATACATTATATCCAAAATTATATTATTCATTAATATAAAGTATATTCCTGTTAACAAAAAATAACTACACCAATTTAAAATTTTCAAAAAATCATAATTATTATTTAATATTAAAGATTTATTTCTATCTATATAGTTTTCTTTTGAAATTCCTAAAATATTTGGGGCAATATAAATTATTAAAAAAATAAAATAAAAAAGAAAAAACATTATACTTACTCCTGTTGTCATTAAATAATCATACCAATAAATAAAACATCCTGATTTTATATTTTGTATTATGTATTTTAATATATTTGTAAAATAATATATTGAAAATATAATAAATAAAAATATAAAAAAGAAAAGAATATAAAATGTAATAATATCAATTTTATTATCATTATTAGACTTTTCTAAATAACGAAGATAATTTATATAATTATAATTTATTACTTCCATAATTTTGTCAATTATTTATTAAAATAATTCTTTATTTTTCAAAATATATTTTAAAAAAGAATAAAACTAAACTGTGATTTATATATAAATAAAATATCAAATTATTTATTTTAATGTTTCTATTATTCAATATTTAGTAATAAAAATTGAATTTCTAATATTTGATGTTGATTTATAATTATTTATTTGTATTGTATATAATAATTATTATGAATTTTTTGTGAAAATTAAATATTTTTATTTTAGAAAAGTTTTAATAAAGAAGTAAAAATAATTGATTAATAAAACAATAAAATTTATTCTAATTAGTTAAAAATATATTAATTAACAATAAGAAAATTAAATATAATGATAATAAAACACATAACAAAATAAATATCAGACTATAAATTTTTGAAATTTTTAAATAATATTATTTTTAGTTAAATAATTAATCTTTTCTTAAATTCCATCCATTTAAATCATCTTCAAAATTAAATTCATTTTCTAAAATATTAATTTTATTAATTTCTTCTTTATATTTTTCTTCTTCTTTTTGTTCAAATTCTTCAATTTCAATATTCAAAAATTTATCAGGAATTTTCCAAAAAATAATTTTATTATCTTTACCAGAACTAATAAGAATTTTATTATCTTCATTATATGAAATTTTTTTAATTGATAAATTAGAATGTGCAATTAAAGAATATATATCATTTTTTTTATTCAAATCATAAATTGAAATTCTTCCTTTATTATCACAAGACAAAATATTATTATTTAAATTATTAATTTGAATATAATTAACTCTATCTTTTTTTCCAAAACAAAAAATTTGATTTATATTTTTTTCATTATTTATTTCTCTTAAATTAAACATTGAAATTTTACCATTTAAATCACAAACAAAAAAAAATTTGTTGTCTTTTGAAAATTGTAAATTTAAAATTTTTTCTCCTGAAATTGTTTTAATTGAAAGAATTTGAGTCAATGCATTTATAATATTATAAATTTCAATATCTCCTTTTTCATTAGTTAAAAATAATCTTTTTTTATCTAAATCAAAATTTATTGTTGTATATTTATATTCATTTTTTTTTATTTTTATTATTTTTTCTTCATTTAAATCAATTGAATAAAATGTTTTTTCTGATGATATAAAATATATATTATTTAAATTTGAATTATAAACTAATCCTTTAATTCCTTCTTTTTTTCCATTTTCAATTATTTCATTTTCTTTTTCTTTATCTAAATGAAAATTTTTTAATTCTGACATTTTAGAAAAATTTTCTTCAATTTTATACATTATAATGTCACCATTATCAAATCCAATTAAAAAATTTTTTGTTTCATTATCATAAAAAATTCTTTTTGGTCGAAAAAAAAATTCTTTTTTAAAAAGTAAATCAAATTCATATTTTTTTTCATTTGTATAATTAATTTTATAACAATCAATTTCTCCTAAAACTTTATTTTTATCTTCTAGTTTTTTTTCCCAAGAAAATAAAAATGGTTTTCCTTTCAAATTAATATTTTTATCAATACTACAACAAATAAAAATAATTTGATTACTTTTATCATATATAAAATCTTTAATGTCAAAATTTAAATTTTCTATTTTACCTTCTTCAATAATATCATTATTTTTCATTTCAGAAAAATTTTCATTTAGATTTAAATTTAAAAATAAAAAAAATTCTTTTGAATATAAAATATCTTTTCTTTCAATACAATCATTTAAAAAAATGTTTAATTGATCTTTTATTTTATTAATTAATTGATTGTTTACTATTTTAAAAAGAGCTTTTTTGGGATAACTTGGAACTTGAGAAAAAAGTTTTAAAAGTGAATTATAAAATATATCAAAATCATCAAAACTTTTTTCAATTGTAAATGATTTTTTTTTCAAATTATTTGTTATTCTGATTATAAAGTAAATTTCTCTTTTTTTTAATACATATCTTTCTGTAAAATCTAATATTGATATTGATAGTGGATAAGTTTTTTTTATTATTTTTAATTTTGTTTCTTCTGTCATTTTTATTTTTATTTATTTTTTTATTTTCTTCAAAAAATAATTTAAAAATTCAATTTAAATAAATTTTTAATATATAAAAAAATGAATAATATGAAAAATATGGTAAATGAATTTATAAAAGAAACAAATAATAGTCATGTTCAAGTATTACAATTTGATACAGGTTTATCAAATTTTAATACAAACCCAAATTCAAAAAAGAATTATAATATACCAAATAATTCAAATAAACAATTATATAAACATATGGATAGTGCTTATCATGACTCAAATATGGGAGGTTTTTATAATGTTAGAAATGAAAATAATTTAATTATTACTAATTCAAATTCAAATAATAAAAATATTATTAATCAAAATATTCAAAAAAAAAATTCTTTAAGTAATAATAAAAATATAAATAATATTAATAATAATAATAATTATAATTATAATAATAATAATATAAATAAAATCCCAAAAAAAAATAATATTTCAAATCAAGAAAATATAAAATTAAATAAAAATATCAAAAATAAAAATTTAGAAAAAGCAGTAAATAAAAAAATTGAAAACTTCTCAGATGATATATATGAAGAATTACAAAATAATAAAATAAAAAACGAAAATCCAAAAAATAAAGAAACAGAAGAAAAAATAATGAATACAATAAAATTAATATCAAATAATAGAGTAAAATATAGAAGAACAAATCAAATGATGAGAGAATTAGGTAAAATAGTAAATAATCCAATAACTAACTTTGTTGAAAAAGAAAATGAACCTTCAAATAAATTAAGTGAATTTATATCTGAAAAAATGTTAAAAAAACAAAGAGAATTAAATAAAGAAAAAAAAGAAATTAATCCTGAAGATGAATATTATAATAAATTACAACAAAGAATAAAAGATGAAATTAAAAAAAAAGGTTCTTTTAATTTTTCTCTTTTAAGTGAAAAAGATAGAAAATTATTAGCACAGAGAAAATTATATAATAAAATAGGAAAAAATATTTATACTGATAATATTAATATTAATAATAATTATAATATTAATAAAAATAATAATAGTAAAATAAATAAAGTTGATAAAGAAAAAATTGATAATGAAATTAATAGACAATTAAATAGAGAAATGAAAAAAGAAAATTTCTTTGATGATGATAATGAATATAATTATAATAATGATATTGATAAAATTATAAATGAAGAAGATGAAGATATTAAAAATATTGAAAAAGGTTTAGAAGAGGAAAATAAAAATAAAAATGAAAAACCTTCTGCAAAACAAATATTAGAAAATGTTCTTAATAAAATTGAATTTAAAAATGAACAATTAGTTTATCAAAATTCAAAATTTAAAAAACAAAAAAAATAAAAAAGATATAAATTTACTTTATCCATAATTAAATAATTTTAAATAAAATCAAGTATTTTAATATATTTTTTTTTAAATATTTTCATTATTCAACATTGAAGTAATTTCAATATCAGAATTAACTTTTTTCTTCTTTTTTTTATAACAATAAACAATTAAAACAGTAATTAAAGTAATCAAAATAACACCACCAATAACCCCTAAAATCACATATAATTTAATATTAAGATAACAAGGATCTTTAACACACATATCTTTATAATTATCAAAAAAATAACCTTCAGAACAATAAGATTTTTTACATTGTGTTTTATTCCATTTTCCATTTTTATCACAAACATATCCACCAAATGTATAAGAATTTTCAAATTTACATTTTTCACTTATAAATAATAATTTTTGATTATCTTTATTACAATAATCAGTATTATTATATTTATTAATAATTGATAAACCTTCTTTGATAAATTCTTCATATCTCTCATCATCATAATATCCATAAATTGAACTTCTTTCATCAATTTTTGTAATTTCATATTCTCTTGGAATATGAGTAATATTATTATTTTGATAATAATCATTAAAAATTTCATAATCAGGAATACTCATAAAAATATTATATTTTTTTAAATTATCACTTAATTTTTTATTCAAATCATTTAAACCTTGCACTGATGTTGGAGATTGACTTGAATCAAATTTATCATTTTTACTTTTATTTGAAGGATTTCCATTATAACCTACAACAATTGCATTTCCATATTCTTGAATATCTTTTATAAAAACACTTGTAGCACTAAATGAATATCCATCTGTAAATATTAAAATTTCAGTTGGTTTTCTATTTTTTCTTGTATAATTTCTTAAAAAATAATGCATTCCAAATAAATCAAATGCATAAGTAAAATTTGTTCTTTTATGTGTTATATTATTTCCATAATTATCTATTGATGGATAATTAAAATATTTATTTAATTTTTCGTATTTACAATTATTTATATTTTTAACTTCTTCGTTTTTAAAAGATTCTTTTGTTTTTTCATTAAATCTGTAACTATTTATTTGTTTAGCTTTTACTAAATTAAAATTTAATATTTTTCCTAAAATATGAGCATAAAAAGGGTTTCCTCCTTCATTTAAATCTTGAATTACTATTATTGGGTTATTATTTTGATTCATTTTTTCCATTATTTCACCAAATAAATAATAATATGAATCATCTTTATAACTGAAACTATTTTGATAAATGACATTTACAGAATTTTTCTTATCATCTTTGAATTTTAAAATATTGTTATAATTTAAATCCCATTTTATTGCATTATTTGAAATTTCTTTTTTATTTACACCAATTAATTTTTTATTTGATTCATTTTTTTCAGTATTTTGAGTATTTTCACTATTATCTAATATTAAAAAATCATATTTAATCTTTTGATTATTTTCAAAAATTATTTCAATATTTTCTAAATCACTTCTTGAGAATGGAAAATTGTTGAAATTTCCAATATTAATATTATTTAAATTATAAGAAAATTGAGCATGTTTACTTTTTAATATTTGCATTCCAAAATTTTGAATAAAATCAAAAGGTTCATTATAATTATTAATTTTAATAATTTTTAAGTTCTCTACTTTTAATATTTCATCAATTAATTCTTTATTAATATTTTTTTCATATTCTTTATTCAATTTTAAATATAAATAATTTGTACCATTTTGAGTTTTAATAAAAAATTTTACGGGGGAAATATATTTAAAATAATATAAATAATTAAAAATAACAGATAAATGATCATCTTTTGTTCATTTTATTATTCTTAATACTTTTTGAGAAAAATCATAAAAACTTATATTATTTGTATTAATATTTTTTAATTCTTTTATTAAATCAACTGGTTCAATATTAAGATTTTCAGGTGGTTTTTTGGCAATATCTAAATAGACATAATATTCTAATGCTTCTGTTATATTTGTTATAATATTTTGATAATCTTGAGATGTATAATTATTATGTTTTTTATTTATTTTAGCGACATAATCATTGAATGTGATTAATTTAGAGGAACAAATATTAATAATAATAATAAATAAATATATTAATATAATTTCCATTTTTATTAAACAAAAATTTTTAATAATAATAATTTTTTTTTAAAAGATTTAATAAAAAATTAAATTAAAAAAAAAATATTTGTTATTAAAATAAAAAAAATGACAGATGCAAAAAAAATAAATGAAATTAAAAACGAAATAAATGATTTATATATTGAATATACAAATAAAATAAATTCTTATATAACAGAAATAAATAATGGAATAAAAAATATAAAAATAATAAATGAGAAATTCTATAAAAAATCAATAGAAAAAATATCAAAAATAAAAATAGAAAATGAAATTAGTCCAATTGACAATTTAAAATTAAATTTAATAAATAATGAATTAAATCCTTTTTCTACATCATCAATAAGTTTTAATAAAAATAAAAGAAAATCAAGAAGTCCAATTAATAATAAAAATAATTCAAAAAATTCAAAAACAATAAATACAGAAATTTATAATTATGAACATAAAAAAAATTCTCAAAATGATTTAAGAAATGTTTTAATTAATCAACAAAAAAAATTTATGAAAGATTTAATAAAATATAAAAATGAAAATTTACAAAATTTTAATATTCAAAAACGAAAAAAACAAAATAATAAATCAATTGGAGGAATAAAAGGAAAAAAAATTTATGATTATAATTTAAGTTATCATAATCAAAGAAATAAACTTTATGAAAATAAAATACATTCACCTAATTCTGTATCAACTGAAATAATTAATTCTAATTCATCTATTAAAAAAAAAATTGATTTATCTTTTTTAAGTAGTGATAAAAAAAATAGTAAAGAAAAAATTAATAAAAATAAAATTTCTAATGAAAAAGAAAAAAAGAGTGAAAAATTTTTAGATAAAGAAAAAAAAGTAGAAAAAGAAAATGAAAAAAGAAAACTTTCTATTATTGATATTCCCTATTTAAATTCAAATCATGAAAAGAAAAATGAAAAAGAAAAAAAAGCACAAAATGAAAAAATTAAACTTTTTAAAAATAAAAAAGAAAAATTTATTTTTTTATTAAGTAAATCAAATGTTGTTCCTTTAAAATTAAGAATTAAATTTTGTAAATTAAATTCTTTAGTTTATAAAAATAATCCTCCAAATGAAATAATAAATGATTATTATAATTTATTAGAAAATAAAATCAATGATTTAAAAAATAAATTAAATCAAAAATTTTATCCTTCTTTTACTGTTCAAACAGAATTAAATTTCATTTTAAAAGATGATGAAAATTATTTTTTTAAAACCTTTTTTTCAAATGATGAAATTATAATAAGTTATCTAAAATGCTTATTAATAATTATTAATAATAATTATATATTAGAAAATAAAAATATAAATTGTAAAGATTTAATTAATGAAATACATAAAATTTCAAAAGGTAATATAAAAAAACTTTTAATTAATAATGAATTAATTAATAAAATAAATGAATTTTCAGAAAGTAAATTAAATCAATTTATTCAAATTTATTCTTTAATAAAATATGATATTCTAAAAAAAGATTTACCTTCTTTTTTAAAAAAAATTTTATTATTTATTCAAGAAATTTATTTTTTCTTAAATAATAAAAATAATATAAAGATAAAATATAATAATTTTACAAATGAACAAAAAAAATTAAAACAAAAACAGTTTTTATCAAAAATTCACTCTTAAAAAAATATAATCAATTGAATTATAATTTTTTTATTTCCTAATTAAAAATTTAAAATCTATATAATATTAATTTAATATATATTAAAATATAAATTAAAACAAATATGAAAATCAATAATCCTCTTAATTTAAAATACAAAAAAAATTTATCTTTATCAATGAATTCAGAAATAAAAAATCATTATGATTTTTCAAAATTTAATGGAAGTAATACTTTTTATAATAATTCAAAAAAAAAATTTATAAGTACAGAAAATGATATTATATTTAAAAGTATTAAAAATAAATTTTTAGCAAAACATTTATCTTTTAGTAAAGATAAAAATAAAAATAACAAAACATTGACTGAAAATTATTCAAATAAAAGTATGTTAAATAAATCAAATAAACAAAAAACAATTGATAATAAATCAACAAATTCAAGTAATACAAATATAAAAAAAAGAGCAAGTTCAGTTTCTTCAGGAAATATTTTAAATAAACATAATACTAATATTTTCAGTAATTCTGCTAATTTTTCACATTTTAAAATGCCATTAAGAAGTAATTTTATTACTTCAACTTCAAATTATATTCCTTTACCTTCAAATTATTTTAAAAATAAAATCAATATTATAAAAGTAAATAAAAGTATGAATTCAAAATTAGAAAATTCAATTGAAAATTTAAAAAAAGAAATAAATAAAAATCAAAAAAATAAAAATCAAAGTCATTCAAATTCTAAATTAAATTTACATAAATATAGTTATTCAATGGGAAAAACAAAATCAGATATTTCTAAAAATATTTTAAATTCTGAATCAACAACTCAATCAACTGATGATAATAGACAAAGTCTTCAAAAAGAAATTAATAAAATAAAACTTTTAAATGAAAAAATGAAAAGTTCATATGAAAATAAAATTAAACTTTTAATGGAAGAAAAAAATAATTTAAATAGAAAATATGAAAATATGTTAAAATTATGTAATCAATTAAAAGAAGAAAATGAAAAATTTCAAGAAAAAGAAACAACATTTATGAAAATAATGTATTTTTTAAATAAAAAAGGAATTAATTTAGATAAAATAATAAATGATATGAATTATAATGAAAATGAAACAATAAATTCATATTCAAGTGAAAATAATAATAATAATAATCAAAATAGTACAATTTCATTAACTTCAATAACATTTCCAGATAAAGTAAAAATGAAATCAAATTTAAAAAATTTTGAAAAAATACCTTTAATGGATTTTTCAGAAGTTCCTTGTTATCAACCAAGTGATGATGAAGAAGAAAGTGAAAGTGAAATTATTAATAATTATATTCCTTATCAATATTATTTAGATCAAAATCAAAATTTTTATCAAGATAAAAATGATAATCAATATTATACTGGTGTTAAAATTAATCCTTTTTCTTATAAAAAAATTCAACAAATTCAATTTAATCAAAAAAATAAATAGTGAAATAAAATAATATTATTTTCATATATTTTTTTTGCTTAATTTTTTGTATATAATATTATTGAATAATTAAATAATATTTTAGTATGATTTTAAACAATTTTTTTTTTAATTTTTTATTATTTATTTATTAATGTATTTTAATTTAATAATTAATTTTCAGAAAAAATAAAATTATTTCATATTAATTTGAAATAATTTTTAATTTATATATTAATATTGGGGATTGGGGATTGGGGATTGGGGATTGGGGATTGGGGATTGGG
>JAEEGK010026707.1_pt1 | contig 11730 bp, 8 predicted proteins | sample 8958771 | NCBI WGS metagenome assembly JAEEGK01 (sample SAMN16246547, study PRJNA631951) | gut metagenome | biome: gut microbiome; feature: rumen; material: SC-attached | host: Bos | place: Iran: Karaj | collected 2018-10 | reverse complement strand
AGTATGATGTAACAATCAACACTGAAGACGACGGAACTGTAACAATCTACTCTAAGAACGGTTTGAACGCTGAAGCTGCTAAGAAGGCTGTTAAGGGCATTACAGAAGATCCAGAGGTTGGAACAATCTACCAGGGAACTGTAAAGCGCATTATGGACTTTGGTGCCTTCGTAGAAATCCTTCCTGGAAAAGAAGGGCTCTGCCACATTTCAAAGCTTTCAAAACAGCGCGTAAACAAGGTAACTGATGTTCTTACAGAAGGTCAGGTAATTCCTGTTAAGCTTCTCGAAGTAGATAAGCAGGGAAGATTGAACCTTTCTTATATCGATGCGCTCGATGAGCAGAAATAATTTATTGTACAGAAAAAAGTTCTGATACGTAGCAGAAAATGATACCAACAACATGTGTAAGGCCACTGGTGGCCGTTGTTAAATAGCAAAGCGTTAAAAAAATTGCGGAAGCAATTTTTAGCTTTACCATATAACCCGTTGATGGGTGTCATTTTCTGCGGGAGTATCAGAACTTTTTTATATATAGGAGGAATTATTTATGGGAAAAACTAGTAATCGTGGTCTCGGTGCATTATTTCTGCGAATTGCACTTGCTGCATATTTCATTATCACAGGCCTTTGTATGCTCGGAGTTGGCGGTTCAGTAAAAGCCAGCGAAGCTGGAGCTGCAATCTATGAGATTTTCAGCGGCGACCTTGCACAGATTGTTGCAATTATCGTTGCTATTGTTATTCTGATTGGCGGTGTTTGTGTTGCAATCACAATTTTCCGTGATCTCGGAAACTGGGATAATACAATTATGCTTATTCTTACAGTCCTTTGGATTGTAATTGCCGTTGTTGCAGATGTTTTCAGCCGTTCATTCGGTGTAAACAAGCTCGACGGAAATGCAATGTTCTGGATTTTGAACGTAGCAAAAGATCTCCTGATTATTGGCGGACTTCTTTCAATCAGATAAGCCTATACTCAGAGGCAAGCTATGCTTGCCGACATGCGGTGTCCGGCAATTATCCGGACACCGCTTTTTTTTATCAATATATTCTGATATAATAGAAAAATGAATGTCGTAAACATAAAATGCATTGCTTCGAAAGGAGCTGTAATTCCTGAATATAAAACCAGCGGTGCTGCCGGGGCAGATCTCTGTGCCCTGCTTGAAAAACCGCTTACAATTCCTGTCGGTCGTTCTACCCTTGTTCCAACCGGACTTTTTTTTGAAATTCCGGAAGGTTATGAGGTTCAGGTTCGCCCGCGTTCAGGTCTCGCAGCCAAAAATGGAGTTACTGTTTTGAATACTCCTGGTACAATCGATAGTGATTATCGCGGAGAAATCAAAGTAATTCTTATAAATCTTGGAACTGCCGATTTTACAATCAACAGCGGCGACCGTATAGCGCAGATGATTGTAGCTCCTGTAACTCAGGCAAGCTTTACGATTACAGACAGTCTAAGCGAAACAGATCGTGGTTCCGGAGGTTTTGGTTCTACAGGAGTTACAGGTAATTAAATAAGTTTTCCAAAATAACTAACGATAGTTTGTTTTATTATGACGGATATCAGAGAAATAATTTTTAAAATAAAGAACAATTATACATTCCGGCTTCTTCACATGTATTACGAAAAGTTTCAGGTTCGTGTAATGAAGCGTGGAACTTTAAAGAATCATATCCTTATAAAATATCTTTTCAAAGATTTGTTTCTTTATTTTCTTGTATCATTTTTCTTTTTCTTTATGATTTTCTTTGTAAATCAAATTCTACTGACTGTTGAAGATTTGCTTGCAAAATCTGCTCCGTTTAAGGATGTAATGAGAATAATGGTTTACAGTCTTCCTTTTATTATTGCTCAATCGGCACCTTTTGCAACTCTTGTTGGATTTCTTATGAGTCTTGGTGGAATGATGAGCAGTAATGAAATTCTTATTTTCAGGGCAGCCGGTTTATCATTTTTCAAAATTCTTGTTCCCGTAGCTATCCTTGGTCTTGCAATTTCAATCGGTTCTTTTTTTGTAAACGATTATCTTCTTCCACTTGGAACAATAAAATACAATAATCTGATGCGTGAGATTATGAATTCTACTCCTACAATTGAGCTTGAATCAAATAGTGTAAAATCTCTTGATACAGCAAGTGTTGTAATAGGTGAGGTTAGTGGAAACAAGGTTTCTGATCTGGTTGTTTTTGACTGCAAAGAGGATGCAGACCGTCTCATAATCGCAGGCAATTCCGAGTTGACAGGTGCAAAGCAGGAAGGCGTTCTGATGCATTTTGATATGAATGATACTTTTGTGCTTTCTATAGATGCTGACAAACGACAGGATTATGACGTATTAAAATCATCAAAAACAATTATGAATGTCTTCGACTCTGCTATACTTGGAAATTATTCCCGTTCTGCAAGAGAGATGACAACATACGATTTAACAAAAACAATTCAAACTATGAAAGAAGGAAATAATGAAGATATTAATTATCTTCGTATTCTAAATATTTGGATAATGGAATGGCACAAAAAATTTGCCATTCCATTCGGTTCAATCTTTTTTGCTTTTCTTGCTTTTTCATTGGCCTTTCTTTTTGGAAAACATAACGGACAGATGATTGGTCTGTTTTTGGGAATTGTAATTTGTGTACTTTACTGGGCTTTTCAGATTTCCGGTCAGCTTATGGTAATGAGAGTTGGCTTAAAAGCCTTCTGGTGTATCTGGATTCCAAATTTTCTGGTTGGATTTTTTGGATTAGTATTTATGATTAAGCTTATTAAGAAATAGAGAATAACATGAAACTGATTATTTATCTTTTCAAAAAAATCATTCCTCTTTTTCTAGGTGCTATGTTTTTCTTTGCGCTGGTATTAAATCTTGTTGATCTTTTTATGAATATATCAACTTATTTTCAAAATGGAAGTGAGGCAAAAGATATATTGACGGTAATGCTGTTTTATATTCCAAAAACAGTCTGGTATGCGGTCCCTGTTGCAATGCTTTTTTCAGTTTCTTATGCTCTTAGCGATATGTATGCTGCAAATGAAATTCAGGCTTTACTTGCATCCGGAGTTTCTCTTTTCCGCTTTACACTTCCAATTTTGATTGTCAGCTTTATAATGGCGTTCGGATTATTTGCATTTGAGAATCAATATGTCGTTCAAACCTATGAGAAAAAAACAAAGCTTCAGAATACTCTGCTTGGAAAGAATGAATTTTCAAATAACTCAAATGTAATTGTTCTTTCAGATAACGGAAAAATAATTTACAGAGCTGCAAGATATACTGAAAGTACAAAACGACTTAAAAGCTGTTATTTTATTTTCCGTGATGAAAACAGAAATCTTGTTGCAGTAATATATTCTTCGCAAGCTGTATGGGATGAAAATGAAAAAGTCTGGACTCTGGAAAATCCGGTACAATATGTACCTCAAGAAGAAACTTTGTTACGTACAGAAGTTTCTGGTGAACTTGCTGCTCAGCTTACAGAGTCTTATGAAATTTTTAGAAAAACAAATATTGATGTTCAATCGGTTTCTGCAGCTGAGGCAAAGGTTTACATTGAACATCTGAAAAAAGCGGGTCTTCCTTTTAACGAAGAGTTGTCTGAATATTATAAGAAATATGCATTTCCTTTTATCGTTTTTATTGTTGTATTTCTTTCTATAGGTCTTACAGGAAAAACAAGAAAAAATGTTCTTCTTATAAGTCTGGCTTCCTGTATTGCTGCGTCTGTTCTGTTTTATGTAACAATGATGGTAACTATGGTTCTTGCAAAACACGGGTATATTTCTGCATTTGCAGGTGCATGGTCACCAGTTATTTTCTTTACTATAATTAGTATTGTTCTGTTGCGTTTTGCACGTACATAGGTTTTATTTAAGGGGATTTTATGAGTGAAGTTTTAAAGATATTTGATATACAACATAAATCATCTGATGGAAAGGCACGAATCGGAGTTATGCATCTTCCTCATGGCGATGTAAGAACGCCTGTTTTTATGCCAGTTGGAACTAACGCCACAGTAAAGGCAATGCCAAAAGATTATCTTGAAGAAATTGATTTTGATATTATTCTTGCGAATACCTATCATCTTTTTTTGAGACCTGGTGCAGATTTGATTAAAGAGGCTGGGGGGCTGCACGGCTTTTCTCAGTGGAAGAAAAATTTTCTTACAGACTCTGGCGGCTTTCAGGTTTTTTCCTTGAGCAAATTACGTAAGATTACAGATGAAGGGGTACGTTTTCAAAGTCATATAGACGGAAGCTATCATATGTTCACCCCAGAAAACGTAGTTGAAACTCAGACAAAATTTAATTCTGATATTCAGATGCAGCTTGATGTTTGTTCGGGTTGGGGCGTTGGTCGTAAAGAAGCTGAAAAGGCTCTTCGTATTACAAGCGATTGGCTTGTTCGTGCAAAAGATGAGTGGGAGAAGCAGCGCGAAGCCGGCTATCAGGGAATGCTATTTCCAATTGTTCAGGGAAACTTTTTTGAAGATTTACGGCAGAAGAGTGCGGAGTTTGTTTCTTCTATGGATATGCCTGGAATCGCAATCGGTGGACTCAGCGTTGGGGAGCCTCCAGAAGAGTTTACAAAATTTATGAATTATACTGTCCAGTACCTGCCGGAAGATAAGCCTAAATATGTTATGGGAATCGGAACTCCTGAATATATTCTGGATGCTGTTCAGGCCGGAATCGATATGTTTGACTGTGTACTTCCTACCCGCAATGCAAGAAACGGCTCATACTTTACCCGCCGCGGAATGCTTAGCATAAAGCAGGAAAGATGGATACATGATTTTGGTCCGGTTGATCCGGAATGTAACTGTAAAGTTTGCCGCACATATTCCCGAAGTTATTTAAGACACCTTTTTAAGGAACAGGAAATCTTGAGCTCGATTCTTGCAAGCTATCATAATCTTTATTTCTTGAATAATATGCTTAAAGAAATAAGAGCTGCAATTGACGAAGACCGCTTTGAGAGTTACCGCAAGGAGTTCCTGGAAAAGTTCAGACAGGGGCTATAACAGGAGATACTTATGAAAAAACTAATGGTTTTATTGTGTGTATTATTATCTTTCTCTTTATACTCTCAGGATGCTGAAACAGAATCTCTTAAAGCCTCAAAGGGTGGTATTTCCGAAATCCCGGCTTCAAAACGTCCAAAGCCAATAGACGAAGAAAAAGCTGCTAAGGCCGCAGAAAAGGATGAAAGTGAAAAAGATTTCGAAAATAAATCGAATACAATAAAATATGGAATTCCATCAGAAATATCTTCCTTGATTGATGAACTTATAAAAAATGATGACCCTCGTTTCACTGAGGAAATTTACGATGTTTTTCAGGTAACAAAAAATACAAGCATAAAGCAGAAGGTGCTTAATTATTTTAAGCAGCTGGAAGATCCTTGTCTTGAAGATTATGCTGTTGAAGTTTTGAATGATCCCTATGAAGAAAAAGGGGACCTTGTAAAAGCCTGTTTTCAGTATGTTTCAGCGGTAAAAACAAAAGAGGCTGTGCCTGCAGTTCTCTCTCTGATTGAGTCTGAAAATGATTCATATTTTAATGATGCTATTGCGACAATCGGAGAAATTGGCGGGCCTTCAGAAGCGATGTTCCTTGTTGAGTATCTTGAGCGTGAAGACCTCAGTGATGCTCAGCGTCAGACTCTCATGCGTACCTGCGGAAAAATGCATGCAATTCAAACCTGGGACAAAATGGTAGAGATTGCCGAAGACGAAGATGAAAATCTTTATGTTCGTATGTATGCAGCAGAAGCTCTTGGCCTTATGGAAAAGAAGGAGGCTGTTCCGATTCTTGTTGAACTTTTTTCAGAGAACGATCCTAACCTCCGTCAGTATGTTATAAAAGGCCTTTCTCATTTTCCTGATGTAATAGAAGCTCAGGAAACAATAATGCAGGGAATCCGCGATGAACACTGGAGGGTTCGTCAGGAAGCAATAAGAATTGCAAAAGAAAATAAAATGGCTGATTCAATTCCTTATCTGATTTATCGTGCTAAAAACGACAGCGAAAAAGTGATAAAGGATGAAGCTTATAATTCTATTGCCGCTCTTAATTCAAACGAAGGAAATGATTTCCTTATTACACAACTTACAGAAAAGAAAGTAGGGGATGCAACAAAAAAGAAGATTGTCGAAGTTCTTCTTAAAGAAGGAAAAGCCGGTGAAAAAGAAATCCTCGAACTCGCAGAAGAATGTCTTAAAGATGATAAGCGCAAAGACCTACGCTACGCAATTGGAAAAGAACTGGCTAAGTATGAGAACTCAGCATATGAAAATATCTGTCTGAAATATCTGGAGTCAAAAGATTCTACAACTCAGAGTCTTGGTCTTGATATGTACAAGATGAATAAGTTTAATTCTGCAGAAGTAACAATGCGTGCAATTTACTCAGATAAAAAAGCAAACTCCGGTGTGAAAAACCGCATTAAAAAAATGCTTTCTATTGAGGATGAGGAAGAAAATAAAATATCTGGCACTGATACTATTTAAACTAACTATTATTTATATAAACTGTTAACCAGTGCCAGTGCTTTATTAATAGCCGCTGCTTCTTCTTTGCTCCATTCAACATTTTCTTCTACAAGAGTTTCGAGACTTGAGTGGCTTTCCATAAGTGCAGTAGAAAAGCCTCGTGAGACTTTAAACCAGTAGCTTCCGTTTCCGTTGTTGTAAAGAGTTATAAAACCGTATTCGCGGCCTTTCTGTTTTGCAATTGCCGTTCGTAAAATAAAAGAAAGAGAATCAACAAGCTGTTCCTTTTGAATCGGATCGTTTACGTCTACGTTCATGTGGCGGTTCCATTTTTTTTCTGCAAGCGGGCGAAGATCGATTTGTTTTGCAATTTCAAAAATCAACGAAAGCTTTTCTCCGTTCAGCATTGAGCCCTGATCCAGTGTAATTACTGAACCACGTAGTTGACCGGCGTTATTAAGTTTATTTTTGTTTGTCTCATTTTTAAGGGCTTCAAGCAGCTGCTCCAGAGGAAGAAGTGCAGTTTTCTTTCCCTTGATTTTTTTTGTAGGAAAGAGAAATCCTCCAAGCGAAAGTGAATCGTCGGCAGAAATGTCCTGACCGGCTTCTACTGCTAAAGTTGCGGCCTTTTTTGCTTTTTTGCCGTTTTTACGCTGCTCTTCTGCAGCCTGGCGACGAAGGGCTTTTGCTGTACGGTTCTTTTCCTGTTCAAGCATGCGTGCTTCTCGTGAAGAGTCACGCTCTTTTTTACAAGCCATAAGACGTTCAAACAAATCAGGATTAATGATATCAAGCATAGGACGGGTAAGCGGTGAAACACTTGATGCAAAAATACGGCTAGTGCGGATGATTTCTCCGGCTACAATAAAAACCGGATCTTTTTTGAACATTACACTTCCCGGATGAATAGAAATGTGGTCGGCGGTGAGGGAGCGGTAACTTTCTCGGCCGGTTCTGATACATACAAACTGAAGCATACCGGCAGCAATACAGCAAAGGTAATCCTGCATGCTACCTTTTCCCTCTACAACAGGAATGCCCATTTTTTCACTTACAATTTCTATAAGCTGTTCGTTAATGTTTTCAATTTCTGCCATTACGCGTTCATCAAGATAATTTTTCTTGCAGAACTTTTCGCGGTTGTCTGTGTCCTTAAAGGCTTTAAGAATATTAAGATAAGTACAGAAATCGCCTTGAATATCCTGAAAGCGGTGATGAGCCTTGCGGGCTTCCATCTCTTCGTTCGGCGGCAGTACAAAAGGTGAGTTCGCAGAAAGGAATGAAGCTGCAATAAGCGCCTTATCAAGAACATCTGGAAATCGCATTATTGCTTCTACAATAATACGGCTTATTCGCGGTTCCAGCGGGAACTTTACCATCATCTGGCCAATACTTGAGAGAGTGTTGTCTTCCTCAAGAGCACCAAGAATATGAAGCGTATCAACTGCTCCAATAATTCCTTCGCGTCCAGGATTTGCAATAAAATCAAAATCAAAAAAGTCAGTAATTCCAAGCTCGCTCATACGGAGAACTACTTCGCTCAAATCTGTGCGGTAAATCTCTTCTGTTGTGTATTCAGGACGAAGGTCAAAGTCTTTGCGGCTGTAAAGACGGTAACAGGTTCCCGGTTGGGTACGTCCGGCGCGTCCCTTACGCTGATTGCAGGATGCTCGTGATACAGGGGATTCTACGAGACTTGATGTGTAGGTGCGCGGGCTGTAAAAGTTCAGTTTACAAAGTCCGCTATCTATAACTGTCGTGACATCGCTGATGGTAACCGAGGTCTCTGCAATATTCGTAGAAATAACAACTTTTCGTTTTCCCTCCGGTGCTTTTTCAAAAACCCGCTCCTGTTCTTCTTTTGGAAGGCGACCATAAAGCGGTAGTATGTGAAGTTTGCGGCCAATAGGTGAGTAGTAAAGCTTGTCCATACAATCCTTTATAATTTTTTCACCCGGCAGGAATATGAGAATTGCTCCGTCATCGTCGTTGTCGAGAACGCGGTCTACAGTATTATAAATCTTATTAAGAATCTGGTCGCAGCCACTGTCGGTTGTCGTTGTGCTTCCGCCAGGAACCGGGTCGTAAACAAGAGCCACGGGGAAGGTTACTGTATCTATTGAAACGATAGGCGCGTTATCAAAATATTCACTGAAAACCTGAGTATTCATGGTTGCAGAACTTACAATTACGCGGAAGTCGCTACGTTCACGGAGAACTCTTTTTACAAGTCCAAGTACGAAGTCAATGTTGAGACTTCGTTCGTGAGCCTCATCAATCATAAGTACGCTGTATTTGGAAAGCCATGGATCCAGTTTCATTTCCTGCAATAGGATTCCATCAGTCATGATTTTGATTCGGGTATCGTTATTTGTGTAATCTTCAAAACGCATCTTATAGCCGACGAGTCCTGGGTAAGTTGTGCCTAACTGTTTTGAAATAAATTCGCTTACACTGAGGGCTGCAATTCTGCGAGGCTGAGTTACGCCAATCATTCCGCTTGTGGCATAGCCTGCTTCATAAAGAATAACCGGAATCTGGGTTGTCTTTCCTGAACCGGTAGGACTTTCTACAATTACTACCTGGTTCTTTTCGAGACAGTTTAAAATTTTTTGTTTCTGTGCGTATACTGGAAGAGACTTATAATCTATTGCCATTCTATTAAATCCTTTGTTGCTTCTTTATTGATTTTGATGCGGCGTTCGATATACTTTGCCCAGTTTGTTCGGGGAACGTCGTAAAGATAATCTACAAAAGACTGATTGAGCGGTTTGATGACATACTCATTTGCAGTGTTTATGTAGGTTGTTATAAAATAAGGCTCACATTTTTTGATTTTCATTGAGCCGTCTTTTTCTCTATGCATTGTGACAATATAGAAAAGTCCGTCGCCGGTATTGTCACGTTCACCGACAGGGTTTTTAGAAGTGAGTTCCGGTTTTGTGCGCTGACCGGAAATTGTATTTCCGTTTGCGTACATAATCAGTTTGTCGCGGCCGCTTTTTGTATCAACTACAATTTTGCGGTCTTTGATTATGTGCGCGTGGTTAGCCCAGACTACATCAGCCCCTGCTTCGAGTAAATCCATATAATACTGATTCTGTCTTTCTGTGATGTTACGTGTATATTCCGGTTCGCTTGTGTGAACGGAGATTATAAAGAGGTCACAGGGGTGAGCTTCGCGCAGTTCCTTTGCATATTTTATAAATGCCTTACGTGAATCAGAATCAGGTTTTATAAAATTGATATATTCAGAAGCATCAGGACGATTTAAAAGTTCAGTTATAGGAAGAAAAAGAATCTTCCAGCCGTTGGCATCAAAGTAATTGTAAGTCAGGGCGGAAAGTTTTGAATCAGCTGCAGACTTTGTGCCGGAAAAATAAATGTCGTTTCCAAAACTTTCTTTCGTATATTGTGTGATTGCCTGAGTTGTTTTTATAGTTTCAAGGATTCCGTTTTTGTACTGATCGTTAGTGTGATTGTTGCAGAGTGAAAAAACATCAAAGCCTGCATCTACCGCAGCCTGAACATATTTTCTGGTCATGTTGAAGTTAGGGTAGGATGCTGCAGCTTTAGTTGTGTCTATAGGAGCCTCGATGTTAGCGAAGGCTAAGTCCTGTTCTGAAATTACATCGCGGACATCGCGCCAGATTTTTTCGTAGGTTGTAATATAGTAATTCACCGAGTGTGCCATTATATCGCCGGCAAACAAAAGTGTAATGGTATCTTTGTCGTGTTTTTTATGTTGTGATTCTGGTTCTGGTGCTTGTGTAAGCGGCTGGTCTTCTGCGGGTTCGTTTATGATTTGTGATGTAGTGCCGCAGGAAAAGAAAAGGAGTGTGAAAAGAAGAATTGAGATTGTTCCGATGTAACGAAGTCTTTTCACTCTAACTCCCAAATAATGTCATTGTCGGACTTGATCCGACAATCTGCACCTGGCTGTGATGTATAGATTCCCGTGTCAAGCACGGGAATGACAATAAAGCCGGGGGCGTTACGAAACAACCAGTTGTTTCGAGCCGTTTTTCTTGATGAGCCTAAAAAATGCAGTGCATTTTTTTTAACGGCTCTTCTATTTTAGGCAGGGGGCGAAGCCCCCGTAGAGAGGGTAGCCCGCAACGAAGTGCGGGCGCAGGGGGAGACTTCCCCCTCCTTTATTCTAACGCCAGATCTTCTCGCGTACGAAAGTCTGATTACGATCTGCACCTACAGAAACGATTCCAACTTTTGTGCCTGTGAAGTCTTCGATGAACTCTACATACTCTCGGGCAGCCTTTGGAAGTTTTTTGTAAGATGTACACTTTGTGATATCAGCTTTCCAGCCGTCAAACTTCTGAAGAACTGGTTTTGCCTTGTTCAAATCAGGAATTGAAGCAGGGAAGTCTGTTACAATCTTTCCGTCGATGTCGTAAGCTACACATGCTTCGATTTCGTTCATATCGTCGTAAATGTCGAGGTGAGTAAGAACAAGGTTGTCGATAGAGTTTACGTGACATGCATAGCGCAAAGCTACGAGATCAAGGTAACCACAGCGACGTGGACGACCTGTTGTTACACCAAACTCATTACCTGTGTTACGAACGTAGTCGCAAAGTTCGCCTTCTGTATCAGCATTGAATTCAGATGGCATTGGACCATTTCCTACACGAGTTTCATAAGCCTTAAATACACCGTAAATCTTGTCGAGAGCCTTAGGACCAATTCCAGAGCCAGTAGCAGCACCGGCTGAACATGAAGCTCCAGAAGATACATATGGGTATGTACCAGAGTCGAGGTCGAGCATAGCGCCCTGTGCTCCTTCGAAAAGAATATTATCGTTGCGGAACTCGTACATTTTTGCAGCGATGTTTACGCGCATAGGAATCAATTTGTCTTTGAACTGTTCAAGGAACTTCTTGTCTTCATCGTCGAGGTCATTCCACTTTTCATCCCAGTCAAGGTCTGCAAGACGGATACCGTCGCGTTCAGATTTCATAGAATAAGTAGTTCCGATTCCGCGGCCTGTTGTACCGATTGGGCGCTTGCGGGCTGCATCGCGAGCCTTGTCCATTTCGCGGTAGCCAGGAAGTGTAAGGTGAGCGCGGTCAGAAATGAAAACACGGCCTTCCCAGTTAATACCATTGTCTTTGAGCATCTGAAGTTCCTTAAAGAGAGCCTCAGGGTCAATTACCATTCCGCTACCCAGGAAAACTGATTTTTCAGGGTAGAGGATTCCTGACGGAACCTGATGGAGA
>JAEEGK010026705.1_pt1 | contig 11730 bp, 14 predicted proteins | sample 8958771 | NCBI WGS metagenome assembly JAEEGK01 (sample SAMN16246547, study PRJNA631951) | gut metagenome | biome: gut microbiome; feature: rumen; material: SC-attached | host: Bos | place: Iran: Karaj | collected 2018-10 | reverse complement strand
CGACTCGACGGTGGTGGATTCAGCCGCCGTTGTAGTAGAGAAACCCTATGACTTTGAAGCCATTGCCAAAGCTATTGAAGGCTGTGAGTATTTGGAGAATTTCAGTCATGGTGTGGCAAGGGTTAAGAAAGATGGTAAGAACTTTTATATTGACCTGCATGGTAACATTGTGGAGGAACCAAAGGTGGAGGAGGATCCCGACAGGCTGACCTGTGAATATAAAGATGGGAAATATGGCTATAAAGATAGCAAGGGTAATGTTGTCATTCCCTTTAAGTTCCATTTTGCCCATGATTTCAGCGATGGCATGGCTATTGTCGTGAACGAGAGTGGAGAGGTGGGGTATATCAACACCAAAGGCGACCTGGCTATTCCTTATCAGTATGATACGATGGCCGAGAGTGACGGCAACGATTTCCATGAGGGACTTTGTGCTGTTGTCGTCGATGGTTCGCATGAGTGGGTCAGCTATGTCGACAAGACCGGCAAGCTGGCTTTTGAGGGCGTATTCGGTTATGGTGGCGATTTCAGCGAGGGCCTGGCTGCCGTCAAGACTACAGGTGAAGGTGCTCGAAGCGGCTATATCGACCGTTCAGGAAAGATGGTTATCGAACTGCCCGCCGGCTGGTGGGGACGCAAGTTCACGGATGGCGTGGCCCAGACTCAGAAGCTTGACTCCTGCTATATCATCGACAAGACTGGCAAGCGGCTCTTCAAGGTGAATAATGAAATCACCTACACAGGCGACGATATCAGATACTCTGAAGGTTTGGCAGCGGTCTATGGTAAAGGTAAATACGATAATAAGCGCGGCTTTATGGACAAGACAGGCCGCATCACCTTCTGTCAGGAATAACAATAATATAGATGAATATATGAAGAAATCTATATTGTTTATATCTCTGATGATACTCTGTACGCTGCTCATGACAGCCTGCGGAGGCAAGAAGGCACAGGGTGAAAGCGTTAATGCTGACTCTGACAGCATCACCGAGCGCCAGCAATACCGTTTTGAACATCAGTTCATCAAAGCTGATAATGAAGAGTATGACAGTATCGTCGTAAAGGGATATAAAGACAATGAGGTCGTTTTCGAATGTCGCCATCAGTTGATAGACTATGTGAGTCTTGAGAATGCAGCGAATATGAAATGGATAAACGATACTGTGGACATCAACTTCGACGGCATCCCCGACCTGCTGGTTTACCTTGGGTGCTATACCAGAGGGCAGGTCGCAGATTTGTATGCCGGATATGTCTGGACTCCCCAGCAGAAGTTTGAGGAGGTGAAAGTGTGGAAGGACTTGTTCAACCCCGAGGTACACCCAGAAGATAAAACCGTCACAGCCAACTATCGCAGCGATGCCAACGAAAGAACGTACGATACCTACAAGTGGACTGATGGGAACAAACTTGAACTTGTCAACACCCGTAAAGGACCCTTCTTTGGTGACGATCCCCAGGAACAGGAGTGACGTGATGGGGCAGTTCGACATTCTCAGTTTCTATCGCTACGACAATGCCACGAATAAGATGAACTGGTGTGGAATGGACACGGATTCAACTATTGATCATTCCAAAATAATAGGGAACAACACCCACTGTGGATGCTGCTCCCTGCTGTTTTATAATCTTCTCCCGAAAATCTCACATACTAACTTCCTCTCGCCATCACTATAAAGTCTTACGTTTTCGCTGATGGTGAGTGGCAGACCTACATCCAGCATCCAGTTCTTCAGGGCTTCAAGTCCAGCCTCGGCTATCTGCTCGTCGGTCATGCCGTCGCAGAGGGCGAGAATCCAATCCACGTTGTTCTCGCGGGCTATCTTGATACCCTCTCGCAGTTTCTCAAGTGTGGGATTGTGGTACGAAAAGTTTCCTTGCATAATATCATTTTTCTAAACTAAACCATTTCTTTTTCAGCCACTCACGCACAGGCAGATCGTAGAGTTTGTAGGCACCGTAGGCTACAAGGATTGCGAGCACAAAGATGCAGACGGCAACAAAGATATAGATGAAGATACAGACGGCCTCGTAGAGTCCGTTCGTCCAACGGGCCTCGTCCTCGGTGCCAAGTCCCATCCATGGCATACAGAACAATACGATTATCATCAGTGAACACCACCAGAATCCATCACGTACCTTTATTAATTTACCTATGCGCGAGATAAGCAGTCCGCAGAAGAAGGGATAGAGCAGACGGGTAAGACCCACCTGAAGCTGGTCGGGCGTGGTGCTCCAACCGCCGACAACGGTATACGATGCATAACTGCGCTCTTCAAGGAATCCAGTTACATCGATATTCAGGCAGAGGATGATGGTCATCACAGCGAATATAGCCACACAGATGCCTAATGCCACTATCGATAATCTGCGGATAACGAGTGCATAGAGGATGTTGGCGATGTACTCCCATTGCAGCGACCATGCAGGGCCGTTGTTTGAAAATATTGTCGTATATTTGCAGCCGTGAAGAATTCTATCCAATTCGACCACGTCAGACTGAAGCCTTCAGAGCAGATTGGAAGTCATCAGCAGCCGACATGGGAACTCTCGTTGGTAATTGAGGGCGAGGGCATCAGCGATGACAGGCTGATAGCCCTGGAACGTGGCTTTGTGAATCCACTTCAATCCTTTGCGCTCCTCCTGCGGAACGCCTGTGCCAGTCATTAGGAACCGATAATCGTCTGCTTTGTTTCGCTCTTTTGGCATAAATACATTTAAATATGTGCACAAAAGTAACAAGAATTGGCTGAAAATCACTATATTTGCAAAAAGTTTTGGGAATTATTAAGGTATGCTGGGTCAACAACGGACATATATCGCCATCGATCTGAAGTCGTTCTACGCTTCAGTGGAATGTGTTGACAGGGGACTTGACCCGCTGACCACAAATCTCGTTGTGGCAGATGTGTCGAGGACAGAGAAAACCATCTGTCTGGCTGTCTCTCCGTCGCTGAAAGCATACGGCATCGGTGGTCGTGCGCGATTGTTTGAGGTGGTTCAGAGAGTGCGCGATGTCAATAACGAGCGCAAAAGAGCTGCTGGCTGGAGGATGACAGGCAAATCCTACAATGACCCAGAACTGAAAGCCAATCCAAGCCTAGAACTCGACTACATCGCTGCCCCACCCCGCATGGCTCACTACATGGAGGTGAGCACCAAGGTCTATGAGACCTACTTGAAATACATTGCTCCAGAGGATATACATGTCTATAGCATCGACGAGGTGTTTATGGATGTAACGGCCTATCTGAGAACCTATAAGTTGTCGGCACATGAGCTATCCATGAAGATGATCCGCGACGTGCTGGCCACTACGGGTATCACGGCGACGGCTGGTATCGGCACAAACATGTATCTGGCAAAGGTGGCGATGGATATTGTGGCCAAGAAAGTTCCTGCCGACGAAGACGGAGTGCGTATCGCAGAATTGGATGAAATGTCCTATCGCAAGCAGTTGTGGGACTACCAGCCTTTGACCAAGTTCTGGCGTGTAGGACGTGGAATCGCTGAGAAACTGGCTGTCTATGGTATTGATACGATGGGAAAGCTGGCACGGATGTCTGTACAGAACGAGGGTCTGCTTTACAGGCTCTTTGGCGTAAATGCCGAACTGCTGATAGACCATGCCCACATCATCCTCGCGCCTTATCATGGAAGGAGCTTCAGAGCTGTTTGACCGCCATGTGAATCCGGATTTGCTGATTCGAAGGCTTAACCTGACAACAAATCATGTGGTATGCGAAGCATCTGTAGCAGCACAGGACAATGCTCCCCAGCAGCTTGATCTCTTCACGGACTACGAGGCCCTGGAGAAACAGCGGCAGGAAGAGCAAGCCAAGCTTGACAAAGAGCGTCGTATACAAGAGGCACAATTGAAAATCAAACAGCGTTTTGGCAAGAACGCCATCCTCCGAGGCCTGAACTTCGAGGAGGGAGCCACAGCCAAGGAACGTAACGAACAGATAGGAGGACACAAGGCATGACTCACGATTACGACGATATTATCAATCTGCCACACTACGAGCCAGAGGTTCGGCACGCATCACACTGGGGATCTTGACACTGCGGATGCCTGAACGGTTCTTGGCATCGATGACTGCCTGGTTGTTGTCCTTTACAGGGCACATCCAGAATCCTTTTACGGGCATCTCCATATTCGACTGTCCGGCACAGACCCATACCTCTCCGGCCAATACCTGATGAATAGTTACCTGTCCGTCGCCGTCGTCGAAGGTGATAGAGAGTGGCGTGTAGCTGGCTTTCGGCGACTTCACCGTCAGCAGCCAGCGACCGTCCTTGTCGGCTTTAGCCTCACTGCGCTGGTCAGACCACGACGTTGTTGCAACGACCTTGCTGGCAGGCTTTGCCCACCCCCACAGCCGCACATCAGTCTGCTGCTGGATAATCATATAGTCGCTGACAAGATGGGGCAACTTAACCTTAGCCTGGAGGCTTGTTGCCAATACCGCCAAAACGGCGAGAAAAAGCATTCGTCTATTCATGTTAACCGTTAATCAGTTTCTTGATTTCCTGTTCTGTGTCTTTGATGGTCTGGGAACGGCCGACAATGGTGTTGGTGCGGTCTATGAGGAAGAACTCAGGTACGCCCTGCACATTGTAAAGCTCCAGATTTGGAGAGTTGATGCCCCGGGCACCGCGGACGTTAATCCAAGGCAGTGCTGCCGTCTGCTGTTTCCAGAAGTGCTCATCGCCGTCAAGGCTGACCTGATAGATTTCCAGTCCCTGAGCATGATACTTATTATACAGTTCGCGCAACAAGAGGATGCGGGCTGGCGATTCGTCCATGGCAAAAACGTGGAAGTCGAGCAGAACCACCTTACCTTTCAGTTCGGTGAGGTGGCGTGTCTTGCCGTGATTGTCAGGCAGGGGAATGTCGATGAGTCCGGCCACCTCTACTTTGCTGGCATCAATGGTCCGGGAGTTCTCGGCATCAAGGGTGCGAACGTTCTTCATACCCTCGATGGTGATGTTGTGCAGGTTCTTGCCACGCTCGGCATTAGGCCAATAGGTGTCCCAGCTGGTAGCCACGGCAGCAAACACCTTGATGTCGTCACGGTCGGTTCGCGGATTGAACAGCAGCATGTTACCCATTGTCTGGAACAGGGCGAAGTAGGCGTAGGGCTTTGCTGGGTCGGGGAAGATGTAGCGCGTCTTCACATCTTTTTTATAAGCCTTGATCATAGAAATCACGCTGTCGTTCATCTCGTCGACACTCAGCGACATATCCTTACTGACAGCCATAGCACGCTGTTGCAGGTTCATTTGCAACAGGGCCAGCTCCTTGATCTTGGCACAATTCTCAGAACCGCTCACCTCATACTGCGACGCCATCTGTGGATACTGGGCCTTGATGGTCACTGTCTCCGTAGAATCGATGGACAGCGAGATAATCTGGTCAGCTATGCGCAAGCGATAGAACTCTGGTGCCTCGCTCGATGCGCCGGCAAAACGAAACGCTCCGTCATCTCCCAACTTGGCAGAGTCGAGCACCTCAGGACCAGCCAGCGAGAGGTTTTCAAAATAGACTACCGAGTCTTTCGCATTAGAAATATTACCCTCTACATGGAACTTCTTTTCGCCGCACGACACCATCATAAAGGCCGCCACGGCGCCTATTACATATTTCTTCATTTCTTGCAGTTTTTGTTTCTGGCTGCAAAGGTACGAAAAAAAATTAAAAATAAGAATTAAATATTAAAAAATCTTATTTATAAGATAATTGGCAAAGATGCGCGCAGCACTCTCAACCTTCTCTGCACAGGGTCGCGTCTTGTAGTATTCTGCCGTCCGCGGCGAGGCAACATAGCTCGATACGGCCTTCTCATGACCCTTTATTCCCAATATCTCAGCGCAAATCAGACTACCGTTCTCCTCTTTCGACTGGGCCAGCAGTTCCTGCACCACTTTATAGCATGCCGACTTGCCCTCACGGTCTGAGCCCTCTGTCTGGCCGCAGTCCAGTCCAACCAATATAACCAATGCCGATACGGCGCCGCACATCATGCGCATGCGGCCAACCCCACCGCCGAAACCAGCAGCAATGCGCTTGGCCATCTCCTCGTCCAAACCATAGAGGTCGGCAAATGCCGCCACCACACTCTGGCAACATCCGTAACCTTGCATGAAGTTCTCAACCGCACACTCCACACGTTTGTTTAATTCTTGCTCTGTCATTTTCATAAGCATCTCCTTTTTTAGCCGATAGGCGTTCACGCCGCAAAGGTAACATATTTATCCGACATAAAGCTCTATTTGCATGAAAAAGTTTTGCAAAAATTACTGCCATACTGCCACCAGGCCGCTGAAATGCCAGTAAATAAAGGCTCCGTCGGGTGGTGGCAGTTTGGTGGGAGATGGCAGTAAGTGGCAAAAATCGGCCAAAAATGACAAAAACAAATGCAGTATATTTGGAACCAACAATCAAATGCGTAATTCTGCCATCTGAAAAGTCCTTAGGAAAGCTGACTGCTCCACCCCCTGGAGCAACAAGGAATCCTTAGGAAAAGTTGCAGAAATCACGGCAACTTCTTCAGGAAATCACGGCAACTTCTTCAAGAAATCACGGCAACTTCTGCAACTTTTCTACGTGATTTCTGAGTGTCCCACACCCTGGGACAACAGCTTTTCTACGTGATTTCTGAATGCCACTCTCAAAGGAGCAACACCTTTTCCTAAGGATTTCTGAAGGTTTTCTTGAGAATAGGCATTCTTCGACCTAAAGGTCGAAGTGTGGCAAGCAATCGCAACTTACAATTTTTTATATCGATTTGGTAAGCGTATCCGCTTTGACGCCTTGCGGGCTATTTGGTTTTTGTATACCTTTGCACCATCAACTTAAATATCAGAATGATGTATTACAGTGCAGTAGGTATCCGCTATTCGAAAATCTGGGATGAATATCTGTCAGGTCTGGCCAAGGATCCTCATCTCCGGATTCGCAGTTTGTTACGTAAACACAATGTTGGTTTTCACTGTTATGAGAATTGGATGAGCCGTAATGGGCATAGTATCCGCCAGGCAAAAGCTCATGCAGCCAGTCTGCAGCCAGAGCCCTTAAAGAAAGAGACGGCTTTAGTGCCTGAGGCATCTTTTGTTCCTGTAGTTGTTCATGAAGCATCCTGTGTTGAGCCTCATTCCTGCGATATTCTTACAGGCATCAGCCTGACACTCCCTGACGGGACGGTGATCAATATCCGTCGCGGCAGTGCAGAGGCCGTCGTTTCATTCCTTAAGCTTTATTCCGGGGAGGGCGTGCCATGTTCGGATTAGAGGAAAGCAGGCGGTATTACGTGTGCCAGCGCTATGTGCGGATGAACCTTGGCATCAACGGACTCTCGAAACTGGTGAGCCAGGAACTGAAGCGTCCGTTGCTGAACGGTGACGTTTTCATCTTTTTCGGCAAGAGCCGCCAGATGGTGAAGCTCCTTTGCTGGGACGGTGACGGATTCCTTCTCTATCAGAAGCGGTTGGAGCGAGGTACCTTCGAGCTACCCCGTTTCAGGCCTGGCCAGAAGGCCGTAGAGATGCCCTACAGGACGCTTTCCGCTATTATGCGGGGCGTGAGTCTCAGGAGCGTGAAATATCGCAAGAGACTGAGAATCGGTAATTCGATGATTTTGCAACCACCCGATTATCAATAAAATAAATCAAAAATAACTTGATTTTTATTTGGTGGTCTCGTTCTTTTTTTGTACCTTTGCAGTATGAAAAAGGACGAGATTATCAGTATGCTCCAGCAGCAGATTGCCTTCCTCCAACAACAGCTTAAGGATGCCCTGTGCCAGTTGGGGGAGTCCAACCGCAAGGTGGATGAGCTTCTGCGTGAAGTATCCGATCTGCGCGAGCTGCTCGTCCGAAAGAATGCGGAGGAACAGAAGCAGCGCAACATCATCAAGGGACTGACGAAGATACAGCAGAACAAGTCTGAGAAGCAGACTCCGCCTGTCGCCGTTTCCAATGAATCCTCTCCTGACTCCAATGACGGGCAGGCAACTCCTGAGCCGAAGCCGAGGGAGAAGACCAACTACGGTGCCAGGCGCAAGGAACACTACGAAGTAGAGATAGAGGAAGAAGACGTCTATCCCACAGATTCCCGTTTCGATGAGATGAAGGCACGCCTGATTGATACTCGTGACGTGGTACGCTATATCCTCGTGCCCATGCGCTTTATCAAGAAAATATATCACGTGCATGTCTACACTCAGGATGGCACTGTTATGGAGGGCAAGGCTCCCCTTGCTCCTCTGCAGGGCTCCAACTACGACGGCTCCTTCATCGCAGGCATCGCCCAGCTGCGCTACATCTACTCCATGCCGGTGGAGCGTATCGTGAAGTACTTCTCGGAGAACGGCTTCGACATGGACAAGGGTACGGCCCACGGGCTGCTGCGCAAGACGGAGGCCATATTCGAGAACCTGTACAAGGCGATGGGGCTGGCTGTCAAGGAGGACGACTATCTGGCTGGCGACGAGACCTATCATCGCGTACTGGTCAAGATGCCTGACGGGAAGGGCTCGAAGAAGGGCTACATCTGGGTAGTGACAGCCATACATACAGGCCTTGTCTATTACTTCTATCACGACGGATCAAGAGGGCAGGATGTCATCCTTAACTATATAGGTGACTATGGAGGAACCTTCCAGTCGGACGGATTCTCTCCCTACAGGAAGATGGCGGCACAGCTTACGAGACTGTCCTGCCTGCAGCATGTGAAGAGGAAATTCCTCGACTGCGGCGACGATGACGAAGAGGCACAGGCCATAGTCAGGCTCATCAATGAGCTCTATCAGATGGAGCATCAGCACAAGATCGGCATAGACGGATGGACGGTAGAGAAGAACCTACGCTGGAGGAGGAAGTATGCCCCAAGGATACTGAAGAAGATACGCGAGAAACTCGACCGGCTTGCTGCCGATCCGGAGATGCTGCCCAAGTCGGACAGGTATAATGCCGTGCACTATATGCTCAATGAATGGGACGCCATCGAGACTATCTTCACCAGAGGCGACTACAATCTGGATAACAACCTTGTAGAAAGGCTCAACAGGTACATCTCGCTCTCAAGAAGGAACTCGCTCTTCTTCGGATCCCACAAGGGAGCGGAGCGTGCAGCCATGTTCTACTCGCTGGCATGCTCGTGCAGACTCCAAAACATCAATTTCTTCGAGTACATCTCTGATGTCATCAACAGGGCTGCAGCAATACCGCCAAAGAAACCAATAGACATACAGGAATACAGAGAACTATTGCCTGACAGATGGAAGAAACGATAAACGACAAGGCGTCAAAGCGGATACGCTTACGCACAATAAAACCGAAGTTAGGAGGTTTTTAGGCAACGAAGGTGTCAACCTGTAGCAGGACTAAGGGTAACATGGAAGTTAGGAGGTTTTTAGCATCCGAAGGCCTTTGCCAGGCCATTGAACGGATTTGGTGGTTTCAGGGAAAAGCACTATCTTTGCAGCGTCTTAGTTACGGACGACTTTAATTTGTGCTTTACTTTGAATTCGTAACAAGAGCCTTGACGGATTAGTGTGCAACAGTGGTAAGCTGGCAGCATGGGCATCCGTCGGGCAGAAGCAAAGCATGAATGATGAATCCCGTAAATACGGCAATAGCAAAGTAGATTATGCCTCGGCAGAGAAACGAGATATTCAGGCAAAAGGAACTTGCCTCGATACAACATGAGAATGTAACCTGGAGTAACGACCTGATCAGTTCACCCATCTCCTGCAGCCTGATGGAGCGGCGGGTGATGTACTTCATTACTGGCGTAGTAAAGCATAAGTTTCTGGAGAACGACCTAGGCGTGCCTGACAACTGGAAGGAGTTGTACTTCTATATGACCGACCGTGACTTGGGTGAAATCGGCGGTTCGAAGAATATCAGATACACCTATGAGGTGCTGACGGCACTGGGCATGAAGTTCTTCCCAATCACTTATCGTAAAGCCGACGGAAAGGTCATAGTAGGACGAATCCACTGGGTAGATACGTTCTTCTACGACGAGGAGCAGGAACTGTACGCCATCCGAATTTCGCCGGAGATTATGCCGTTGCTGATCAATCTGACGCAGAACTTCACAAGCTTCGACCTTGGGACGGCCATGCGGCTGAGGTCGAAATATACGCAGAAGCTGTATGAGTTGTGCTGCAAGTACGGCGGTGACTACAGATATAGCGACGGACAAGAGGAAACGACGGGTAACGTGTATAAGAAGCGCGTAGTGCCAATAGGAATGGATCATTTCCGAGTGCTTTTCAACCTGAATGAAATCAGGGATAAGAAGACGGGGAAGGTGCTGCAGGAATCGTCGTACGAGAGTTTTAAGGACATCAGGAGCAACATCCTTCAGGTAGCCCAGAACGAGCTGTACGACCTGTATCTGTTTCATGCCTCCAACGTATGGTTCGACTTTCAGGCTGGGCCAAGAAAGGGAATCGGAGGCAAGACATCATCAATCATCATCTATATCTACACACGGGAGAATCCAAAGGATGGGCTGTGCAGGCCTTGGCAGAAGGGTGACGAGGATTTGTACCCCTATGAGCCACCATACGTAGAGAAGACCAGAAAAACGCCACAGCAAAAGCTTCACGCGAATATGTTCTATGGCGCAGACCATCAGGAGGAGATCGTTATCTCACTGCTTTCTAAGTATCTCAGCAAACGGGAACTGACATACTATATGGCAACTATCAACCGTGAGGCCAGGCAATGCAGAGACTGTTATACGCAGGTTATTCAGGTGATTCTGGAGAAGGAAAAGCAGCCGAAGTTCAGCAAGGCTAAGAAGCAATATAAGCGGAATAACATCATAGAATACGCCCTTCAGGAGAATCTGAAGGAATACGGTTGGTCAATTGAACCTCCCAAAAACTACAAGCAGTTATATAAGCAAGAAGAGCTTTTCAGATAACCTTCACATAACATATATATAAGGTGCCGATAGCAGGTCTTCCAATCCCAGGGTGCAAATCTGGAAAATAAAGCAATCGAAAGGGAAGAAGACACTTGCATCGGCCTTTTTATTGCTCAATATACCGTGATTGCAGGTCTGAGTGTTGTTTAGAACACTTGAAAACCCTATTATGCAACAACCTGCATTCATCTGCACTTCCATGCACAATTCTTAAAGAGGTAAAGTACTGTATCATGCATACAACTGCAATAACATGAAGAAACCTGCATCACGTACTCAACTGAACTAATGAAAATAGAAGGATTATTACAACCATCTTCTGCAAAAAACTGTATTTTACTGCAATGATAGACCTTTAGATTTTTGGGACGCTAACCATAATCTGCACATTTCTGCAATAACATGAAGGAGTATGTAAGGCAAAAATCTGTCGATTTTGGTGGTAAAATCGAAAAAGGACGTTAAAAATCAAATAATTATGTTAAGCAGTTATATTGTAATGTAAAATGATTTTATTGTTTAGGGCATGTTAGGGTTCTAGTACACCCGCCTTGCGTCCCAAAATCGTCCCAAAAATATGTAAAGAAAAACGAATTTCTTGGGACGCTGGCAAAAAAAATCCGCTAACTTATTGTAAGTCAGCGGACTCTTTCCACATGGGTGGTCGAGGTGACAGGACTCGAACCTGCGACAGCCTGGTCCCAAACCAGGAACGCTACCAACTGCGCTACACCTCGATTTTTTCTAAGCGGGTGCAAAGGTACAAAATAAATTAAACATTA
>JAEEGK010026701.1_pt1 | contig 11731 bp, 12 predicted proteins | sample 8958771 | NCBI WGS metagenome assembly JAEEGK01 (sample SAMN16246547, study PRJNA631951) | gut metagenome | biome: gut microbiome; feature: rumen; material: SC-attached | host: Bos | place: Iran: Karaj | collected 2018-10 | reverse complement strand
ATTTTGCCGAGGCTCATGCCGTTGGTCCTGATCAGATGCTTCAACATGCCCTCTGGCATTTCGGAAATGGAGATTTCATCAACAGGAATAAGTTGCGGCTTGCCTATGTACGTGCTCAACTGGATTTCGTCGTTCTCGTTGACCGAGATACCCTTGGGCCAATAGGCCAGCATTACACCCACCACGACAAGGAAGGTGACAGCGATAATAACGATAGCAACTATCATAGCAGTGCGAGGAGATTTAATAGCCATTGAATAGTGAATTTCTACTTTTCAGTACAAATATAATCATTTCTGCAGAGACCAGCCTTGCCCCCCAAGCGGAAACCATTATTGGCTGTCTTCCAGCATATTATAGCAGCTACCATAACTGCCACAGAGTCAGAACGGATTGGGGTGCCCCGAAAAACTTGAATTGCTCGTTAAAGAAGCCATAAGCAGATCCAAAGAGACAAACCTCTAGTTTGCTACCCATTGATTCATAATAAGTTAAGGTACAATTAAGCCCATTTTCATTATTCGATTTTGGTTTTCTGCCCAATCAAATCCACAGGATGCTTACGCTACAGAATCTCATGGATTGTCTTTAAGTTACGAAATAACCGTTTCCGAAATAGCCGTTTCGGATATGCGAATATCAAGATAGGTTTTGAGATTTCCAAAAACCCTTTGGGGGTAGCTACAGATCAATCAAAGATTCGATATGAAAATGTCGAAAAAGTGTGAAATAGTTTGGATATATCCGGATTATTCGCTAATTTTGCGCACAATTTGGAACGAAATATGTAAATCAATATGAAGTTCGATATCGTCAACATAGAAGAATTCTCTGGACAGAAGGCTCAGATTTATTCTATTATGTACGAAGGTGACGATATGACCTTGATGGATCATTTCTTCGAGGATAATGAAAAGGAACATCAAGCGGATTTGGAAGAGATGGCATCAAAACTTCACGTAATGGGGAACGACACTGGCTGTAGAGCACATCTTTTCAAGCTAAATGAGGGCGCGCCAGGGGATGGGGTTGTTGCTCTTAGTTATAATCGGATGCGTTTGTATTGCCTTAGATATGATAATACATGTATTTTTATAGGTTCCGGGGGATATAAACCGCCATATATAAGAGCTTATCAAGAAGATCCATTTTTAGATTCTAAGGCTCAAGAAATGAAAGAGATTGCAGCCTGTATAAATAAAGCGATAATAGAAAAGGATCTCAAAGTTAAGGATGATGGAACTCTCGATATATCAGAATTTATTGAATTAGAAATATGACAACAAGAAGAAGAAAACCCTCAGCAAGCCTGACAAGAATCATGAACAATATCGACGAAGACAAACTTCGTCGGACAAGGGACCGTATGCTTGTTGCCGTCAAAAGCAACGATACTCTGAAAGCAAAAGGTATCTCGCAGAAGAGATTTGCAGAGATGACCGGCAGGAGCGAGTCGGAAATCTCAGAATGGCTTTCTGGTGATCGTAATTTCACCATAGATACACTATCAGACATTAAGAAATATCTTGGCCTTGACTTGCTTAACATTCCCACCATGCGTACGGTTCCTGTTTCTAAGGACGCATCAAGAATTAAAGTAGCCAAGAAGAGGACTCCCGTTCTCTATGATATGAGTGACATTTTGACTTCGAATGTAACTAGTGGATGGTTGTCCGCATCGCGGCTTGAACTCTCTGTTGCACTTTAAACTTAAAGGACATGGAAATAAAATATAGACTGGAATCAATCGCCGAGACCGAGTTCAAAATGGATTATGACTTCGATTATTCAGATCTTATTCCAGAGAACCTCAAGGTCCAAGTTGGGCATGACATAAAACCTATTATGGATAAAGATCAGATCGTGGTCAAAGCTAAGGCTTCGTTAGTTTATGGTGATGAAGAAGTTGAACTGGCGACGAACACGGTCAGTATGCGTTTTGGCCTATCTCCGATAAAAGAAATCATCACCTTAAAAGATGACGGGACGTTTTCCACTCAGAATACCCTTGTTCTTGATACCTTCCTTGTGGCAGCAGTAGGTGCACTTAGAGGAATAATGATGAAGAACCTTAAAGGAACCCCTCTCGAAGCATTTTATTTGCCCCTGATTCCGATGGAACATTTCAGAGCGAATAACAAGAAATAGTCTTTGAATAGACGATATGTTAGCAGTCATTTCATATGGCTGCTTTTTTATGTGGCAAATATCTGATTTTAGGGATGTCTACACTGAATCTATGCCGGAAAACCATCTTTATCTCTGAATCGACCGTTAATGGGAAGCAGCTACGAAAGGCTGCTTCCACAACCATACAAACTCAAGAATAAACCAGAGCAAGTGAGCCGCTGACCCGACTGGAAAATGTACAAACAACTTTACGAAAAAAAGTACAAAGTATGTGTGCTTATTACACCTCTCCAAAGACCTCCGCATCCGCATCGTCAACGTCCGCGGCACCGGCTACAAACTGATAGCGGAATAAACTCAGCGAGGGAGAGCGTAGGATGTGTTTTTAAACTATTCTCTAACTAATTCTTCTTTAAGTCTAAAAGCATCTGGGTCTATTGTCATTTGGAATACTTTAATAGCAGGATTGCACTTGCGAGCTTCCGCAATTATCCTCTCGCGTTTCTCCGGCTCTATTTTGATACCCAAATACAGGGAATCAAAGCACTCGCCACCAAGATGCGGGTAAGCACGCACTTCTTTCCAGTCAATAACCTCTCTTTTATGTTTGGGCATATAAGGCAATGCCATGGGGGCATAAAAAGGATGCTGTGATCTGCCGGCCGGAGTCGGGTCCAAAAGTAACAATCTCACCTCCTGCTCGTGTTCCCATGCTTTTGCCTTAGTGGACAATTGGTAGCTGAAAAAGTCTTTGGCGTCACGGAAATAATCGGGTTTGTCGATCACATCCCGATATTGGACCTCCATTTCCATTGCACCGTAGATGCCGCAAAGGATTCTTGAGAGGTACTTATTAACTTTTTCCATATCCAGGCCAACACATACACCCTTGTGATTTCCATAGTAGCTCCACATCAGCAGGGAGTCATGAATCTTAGAAAGGCTGCAAATCCACGCGCTATTCCGTAAATTCTCCGTATCCGTTTTCCCTTTTTCAACCATGAAGTCTTTCGGTGGCCAATTGTATGGATACTCAGGTGCGTGAGAAAAGTCGAAAAGGGCAGGATGACAATCGAAAGGGTCGTTTAAGCGCGTGGCATTAGTGAACTGCAGATTGCTATTTTGTAGCATCATCAATCCGCCATTTACGTAAAGATACTTGTATAATTTGATATTTCCTGTCATATATTACAGTTGCCTTCTATTATTGCTGAGCGGTTCGATGGATCGAGTATAGATAAAACCATTATCAATGATCTAAATCTAGCGCGATGCCTTCTCTATCTCTTTAATTTGTAGTTGTATTGTTGGAGATAGCATCCCTTTCTACTCTCCCTCATCTATCTCTTTTGGTTAGCACAGCCTGTTTTTCAGTCCTCATATTTTGGATAAGTTTGCTCATTCTAATATGTTTCATCCATCATATACTCATAATGGGCGGCGCCTATATCTTTAAACAAAGCTTTGAAAGCACTAAATATTACCGCAGGTTCTTGTTTGACGATACTATCGTAGTAAACATCATCAAGAGCCGCAATCCCGTGACTATCGTCGTTGATAAACGAGATAAACGCTGATTCCACAATGTATTCCGGTGATCCTTCCTTAAAAGACTCGAGTGCCGTCCAAGTTATAGTTGTCCCTTTATTCTTCATTCCTACAAAATCCAAGTAAGTATCTATTACTCTGCGCATCGTATTAGCAAGCATCACATTTTGGCTTTTATCAACACCAAGAGTGGCTTTTGCAGATTTAAGATTCTCCCACATCATACTATAATCATTCTTGATTCTACAATCATGGCCACTATATGAAACCGAGGAAGTTGAATTAGTCTTTTCTATTATATGATGATACCAACTCTTGTTTATAGGTCTTCGGTCAAAAGAGACTTCTTTATAGAAATAGAAATTATGTGTAAAAATGAAAATTTGTTCAATATTGGGATTTAAGAACTCTTGCCTATCTAGTTTATTAGAATCTCCTTTATATCTTGCCAATTGGTGTATTAATGTCGTGATGACAAACATAATCTTGCTATCAAGGCTGGAAACAGGATCATCTATCACAATTATCTTCTTCTTAGAACTAAAAGTCAAGTCATCTGTACCGAGGCAGAGTTGGTAGAAATAGAGAAATGAGATGAATGTCTTCTCACCTTCACTTAGCGATTTATATACGTTAGTTGCTGAAGAGCCTTTCCTCTTCAGATAATAGGTCTGAGCCGTAGCACCTGCTATCATCTTTTCCTGTATCTCAAAACTATCAAAGCCTACATTCTTGAGTATCTTCTTTATATTGTTTACGGCATCAGCGGTATTGACTGTATGTTTTCGGTATTCATCAATTATACCTAACTGGAAGCTGATATTATCTTGCAACGAAGTTTGTGTAAATGCATTTTTGGACAAAACATCATCGCTTTTCTCTTTCCAACAATCATATTTCTCTATTGAAGGTCGGCAATCTTCTGCAATGTAGATTTGAACATCTCTCAGCCACGCATTCTGTAAGTTTGACAGATTAGTGAAGTCTGTATTGTTAGCAGTAATCAATTCTTTAATCTCAACAAGTCTATCCAGAAAAGCAGATAATGAAGTAATGCTCTTTCTTTCATTGGGCTTGCTTTTCTTGTCATTGATAGTTTGTGCAAATGCATCTTTAAGTGTCTGCAATTCACTGATTAGAGATGATACTATATTCTGGGGATTAAAGAGTTTTACGACTTCATTCATGACTCTAATTAGGGATTCTAAGCCACGGTAATATACTTCAGCCTTGCTATGTAGGTCGTCTAATTTTGCTTTATAGGTTTTGTCAAAGAACTGCTCAAACTTTCGTTTAAGCGCATCTTTGTCTTCAAATGGCCTTTGGCAGAAAGGACATACCTCGCCTGACTGTTCCATATATGAAAGACCTTGCTCTACCCATGAAGACATTTGCAAACTGTCAATTAATTCAGCTATATCAACATCCTTATTACCAACAATTACTTCATCTAACAAAGCAGAAATAGCTGTTTCTTGCATTATCAGAGCATTAATTGCATCTGTATCAATATTGTATGGTATATTTCGCAAGCCATTTGCATAAACGCGATTATACTCCTGCAACAGATCAGGTAATTGCTTTGAAGGTTCCGTATGAGAAAGAAAGGTACGAATATGAGTCAGAAAATTCTTTTTACTTCCACCGTATGGTATTGAGGCATTACGACAAGAAGAAAATTGTGTTCGTTTACCAAACACATATTCTTCGAGTTCTTTTAGCTTTCTATCCTGCTTTGTTTTTAGGTCAGTCTCTCTGTTTTTTGAACCAGTTAGACACCGCTGTAAATCGGTCACCCTCGAGTTTGCTTCATTGATGAGACCGTCAATAACCGAATTAGTTTTATTCAAGGAAAAGATTCCTTTCTGCTCATCCTTGGTAATAAAATTATCCTTTCGGAATTCCTCATTGTAAACCAAAATGCATTCAGTGGCAGCATTATAACCCGTCTGACTGCAATCCACAAAATCTGCATTTTGATTTTCAACTGGCAAAGTAATATCATGGAGAAACCTTGCAATAGTGGACTTTCCACTACCATTATAGCCAAAAAAGAAATTTATCCTTTTACTCGTATCTATGCTCACGCCTGTGGCATCATACGAAGCTACATTCTTCATTGAAATATTTGTAATCATAATTGAATTATCCTCCTCTGTTTAAACGTCCTGATTCACATGCATATGCTCCTCACTCAATACTAACAACCTCACAAGCCGCTCCTTTCTAATATCTTTCAAGAGCCTCGCTGCATATAGCATCATTTTGGTCACTATCATTCAAAAACACTGCAACGATTTATTTTACTAGATCAACTCAATTAACGTTTCACGAACGCTCTTCCACGCAGAACTCGGATCATAAGAAATCCCTGGTCGGAGCAACTTGACGGTATCCCCAGTGAATTCCGGATCTGCTAACTTCTCTTCCATATTGGCAACAAACTGTTTATATGTCGGGGGTGTTTCCACCACGAAACCTATATATCGTTTATAGCATTGGACAATCTCTTTTGGATTCACTTCAGCATTCTGAAGGGCATACGCTAGGTCGAAAAGGTCGCGTCCCTTTTTGCGCTGATAAAGCGCACGCATCTTAGTCCCAAGCAGTTCTTCAAGTTTATATGTAGTGAGATTGCATGAACCAGAAGCCCAGAGGCTCTCATAAGAAAATGGGATTCTAACCAAGCCCAATTCATTGAAATGCTCATAGCAGTTAATCTCAACTTTAAGACGAATCTGAACAACAGGAGGGACTTCAGACTGAATCCGGAAAAGCATCGTATTGTTGAAGCGTTTGGGTTTGATGACCTTGTCAGGAAGGTAATTGAGCACCTCCCCTAACCTGAAAAGGATAGGCTTGATAGGACCAGGATTAATCTGGACCAGGTCAATGTCCTCAGAATACCTTGGCTGGGGAGCAAGATAGAGTTTATGAAGAGCCGTGCCTCCGCGGAAAGCCAATTCTGATGCGAGAAAATCATCCGAGAATATGTCGGTCAGGGCTCGTGTAATAATGAGGTCTTGCTCAACATTTGCAATATCTTCCCAAGGAACCTGTTTGTTCCAATGTGTGATGGCTGATCGAGGAATCATAGGTCATCTATTTCGATTTCAGTATTGACAATGATATTCCAGCGCTTATTCAGGATTGCTCCGTCAACATCCTTTCGGGTTGAGAGCCTGAATCGGTTAAGCTTGGGAGAAACTATCTTCAACTCATGGTAAAGATCATCAGCCTGTGATTGATTCATTAGGACATTCTCCATAATGTAGCCGAGCCGTTGAACTGTTGCTATGGTTGATGGCACCAGCAGTCCCCTCTCTGCTGCTCCAATCCAAACTGTTTGCTCGGATAATTCTTCGATTACAGTTGCTGCCCGAGAAAGACCACCAACGTGTTGCTCATATTGGACAAGATCAAGAGCCGTGAGTTCCGGGCCAGAGAACTTGATAGTTCCAGTCTCGGAATTAACATCCTTCAGAAAGCTGTCAGGGATAGATGAGCGATAATTCCAATCCAAGCTGGACAACCGCGACATTCTGATCCGGGGAAGAACTGTCATGACGGAGAACTCCTGAGGGCGTTGATGGGCCGCGCCTAATAACTCCGCAGCATTAAGCAAGCAGATATAATAAGGCCGCCGAAGATAGTCCATTAATTGGTCTATGTAATAAACAGGGGGAACAACACCCTTCGCTGCATAGTGTGGAGGAATGACGACATAGAAACCCTTAAAAGGTTGTGATATTACTTCACTCTTGCGTAGACGGTATAATCCATTCCGAATATGCTGTGAAGTAAGAGAAGGGAATGCGTTTGTTACCTCCTCAAATGAGAATGACGGCCGACCGTCAATTTCCCGATTATGTACCCATTCTCGAATACTCATTGTCTTAGTTTTATCACAAAGGTAATCATTTTTTGATTACTTTGTATAGAAAAATAAGAAAATATCGGGACGTTTAAATAAGAAAAAGGATAACTGATGATTCATGAATACTGCTAGATAGACTCCCCCGATTCCCCTACTCGGCCGATAATTATTCACCCATTTGTCTGGTTTAAGTAAATTCATTTGAGGATTGAAGTCATAGAACATTGACTAACACGACATCTCTTTATACTCAACTATACTCCTTTACGTTCAAGTATAACAAAAATGTCAAATAATTACTGGTTTTGACGGAATTGTTTCCGAAGATCTCACCTGAGAAAAACAAAGTCCGTTTTTGTACCGATTACGTGGAAGTTATTACCGTAGAATTTGAACCACATTTGAACCACGTTCTATCTATCTAATTGATAATCAATATATTTAAAATACTGCATCGGGGAGTAATACTAGCCCTTGAAACAGAAATATCCTCTCCAGCCACGTACGGAATAGTAAGAGTCGGCGCCATTGTGGAATGTAAATACGGTGTCGTAGCGACGCTCGCAAAACAATGCTCCGCCAAGGCTACGAATTGTTGAGGGTGTCGCTATCCAGCTTGATGTTTTTGTATCATATTCGCCTGTTTCCTGCAATTGCCGGTAAAGGCTCTCTGTCAACAGTTCCAAACCCATCTGGCTTGCCTGGGCCATTGCGCTGCCTGCAGGTGGGTTCTTTTTCCTGAGGCTGAGAGCCTCATTATCATAACATAGACTTCTACGGAGAGCAGGAGACTCTTGCGAGCAGTCACAAAATATCAGTTCTCCGCTGTCCAATTGTAACAAATCCGGTTCTCCCCCGCTCTCTTCCATAAGTCGCAGCGTTTGAATGGCTTTGGGATTATTACGAAGAAACTTTTCCACCACCGCCCAATCAAGATTTGGGTGGCGGACCATGTTTTCAAGGAATCGGTGTTTTAATAATTCAATCATAATGTGTTCTCACCAACAAGACCTGGGTTATAATGGATTCATTGCAAATATAATCATTTGCGAAAAAGTATTCTGCCCTGTGATGGTATTCCCAGCACCACCTATAGTTTGGTGTGTAAAAACAGCCAGATCAAACACGGGAGAGCAATTAATCTGAATTTACCCGACTCTTGACTATATGATCAAAGGCCGAGCTTTGCGGTCAAACTCATCCACCGGCATAGGCCTGAAACTGCGGACAAGGGCGATGACTTCCACTTGCCGGTTGAGCGCGTAGGTGCAGTCCTCGAGACGGATGGTAACATCACAGAAGTCTTCATAACTCCATCTCTGCTCAACGATGGTATGTCCCTCACTTAATCTGTCAGAAATCAGATAAAAGGAATGAAGGCTGACATGCCAGTCCTCGAAAGCGACCTTCTCCACATAAAACCTCTCTCCGTTCCGACTGACCATCTCGCTTTTCAGGAGTTTGCCTTCCCGCATAATTCTTCTTGGCTTCTTTTGCTTCTTGACGACAATGAAGGTGACCGCTACGACAAGAGCAGAAACCGACAAAAACGACAGAAGCCAACTCATACTAATGAATCCGTATTCTCTAAGCAAACATACGGATTCTACGGCATATTATCAAATCCGGCGATAGACTGTGTGTTCAAAAAATCTTAGTGTCAGGCTTCTTTAGTCAATCTATTATCTACCTGAATACCAAGTAGATACACATCTCGAAAATCATCAAAATTGGTTCGATAATTGTCCCATTGCCCGTACGAAACCCTGCCCGGCCTCGATGGCCGGGCGGTTTCGTACACGGGCGGGGGGGACTCCGTCGGTTTACCGCCGAATGGAACCAATTGTTTATCAGCTAATTATACATTATTGCCTAGGCAAAATCGCCTAGGCAATTTGTCATAAGCAGCTGGCTGATTGGACGTTACATTCTACGCCCGAATCTGTCGATGATTACTCGAACTTGACGAAAATCGTGGTGTAATCCAGCACGTTTCCAAAAGACAGCCCGTAGAAATTGCCGTCCCATCTTTCGACGATGGAAAGGGCAAAGAGCTTTTTCTGGGGGTTCGCCGCTTCGAACGTGGCAATCGCCTCCAGCACAAAACCCGGAAGGACCGTGTCGATGGAGATCCGATAGCTGGTCTCCCAGACAGTCGGCCAATAGCTCTGGGTCTTGACATACTTCAGTATGCCGTTGTCACGGATGATATACTGGCGGATCCCATCGTGGACCGTTCCGAGAAGCTCGGCGTCCGGATACTTTTCGCGGACGATCTCGATGGACGCTCTCAGATCCAGGAACCAGGAGGAACGGTTGAAATATGTGCTGCGGGCAAGCAGCGTGCCGTCCTCGGCAATGACGACATGGCAGGAGTTGCTGCACACCTCATACTGCTTCTGGTCCATTCCGTTTCTGTCGATCTCGACGACGTACTGGTTGTCGCTGCAGGTTGGTTTCTCGAGGTCCAAGTCGATCCAGGTTGCGCGTACAGCAGCGGGGAAACAGTATTCGAAGTCCTCCGTGTCGAAGTACTTGTAAGTGATCAGCCAGAGACCGCCCTCATAGTCGGCCTTGCACTCGACATTGTTTTTGTCGTAGAAAACGACCTCCGTGAGAACCTGCTGGTCGTATGTGAAGTCATAGGCCTCCTTGACCTTGACATCGGGATAACGGTGGTTGAAATCGGCACGAACCTCTTCCGGGAGGACAGGGCGCTGCGGCATTTCCTTCTCGCAGGCGCACAGCACCAGCGCCATCACGGCGCATGCAAAAACGCTGATTCTATTCATTTACTTCCACGTAAAATTTCCTATACTCCAATTCGGTTCCGAACTTCAAGCCATAAAAGAACCCCTCGATTGTCTCAAGCATCGACAGTTCGAACCACTTCTTACCGGGGTTCTTGGTCTCGAACTCTTCAATCTCTTTCCGGACGTGCGCGGGAAGCGTCGTGTCCATAGGAAGCGCATATTCCGTGTGTCTCCACTCGAAGTCTTCCACAGAGGGTGCGGAATGGAACGTCACGGTCTTCAGGATGCCTTCGTGGCGGATGTAAAAGTACTGCTCACCGTCATTGGCCGCTCCAAGAATCGATGCGCCGTTATACTTCTCACGAATGTAATCCATAGCAGGGCTCAAATCGGCCCACCAGAGAGACTGGTTGAAAAGACGGTGACTGCAAGAGAGCAAAGTGCCATCCTCGGCAATGACGATGTGATAAACCAGATCGTCAATCAATTCATCGCCGTCCACATAATAACCAAGACAGTCGACCTCATACTGTTTTTGAGCCATTCCCGCCCTTTGAATCTCAAGGACATAATTACTTTCATAGAAATATTCGTGAGCGATTCCCGTCTTGGCATAAGCCAGACGTACCGGCTTGGGGAAATCTTTGAGGAAATCTTTGACATCCAACCACTTTTGGGAGTATGTCCAATTTCCATTGACATATACGACCTCGTTCTTATAACCGTTCTGGTCGACAAAGGAAACACTCACTTCCTCTTCCCCTCCAATAACTGTAATGTCCGTTGCCTCCGGATAGCGTCCGTTAAAGTCCCAAACAACGCTTTCGGGGAGAGACTCCATCGGATCATATTCCTGCGCTCCCTTCGGGGCTTTTTCACAAGAAAACAGTACAAGCGCCATCACGGCGCAAATAAAAAAACTAACCTTCTTCATATCTTTCAATCTATTGACTATTCCCCAATGGGGTGCAAAGATAAAACGAAATTAAAAATTTTCAAAAACTTTTTTGGAGGCCGTGCCGACCATGCCTTCTTCATAGAAACGTGTCAATTGCCCTATTAACAGTGTTCACAAAATGATAACACTCCGGCGACTGATGATTATTCTATATCTAATTGGATACCAAGCAGATAAACTTCTCTAAAATCGTCAAAATCGGTTCGATAATTGTTAACAATCACGTACAAGGCTATTTAACTAATTGACTATCAGAGATTTAGATTTCTGAGAAAAGTCAATTTCTGTGAGAATTCCGATGCAAAACCCCGGCACTTCCAAGACTGTCGGGGTTTGTGTTATTCCGATAAATTCGAATTGATAAACTAGCGAGTAAGAATAAACACCCTCAAATCCATCGTCTTCCCGCCCTTCACGACAGTCCCGACCTTCGTCTCCTCCAGTTGAAATCCATTTTTCTCCAGC
>JAEEGK010026699.1_pt1 | contig 11732 bp, 7 predicted proteins | sample 8958771 | NCBI WGS metagenome assembly JAEEGK01 (sample SAMN16246547, study PRJNA631951) | gut metagenome | biome: gut microbiome; feature: rumen; material: SC-attached | host: Bos | place: Iran: Karaj | collected 2018-10 | reverse complement strand
GAGGGTCAGAAAGAGGGAGATTATGAGACCACCGGCTAACATGTGCAGGATCTACAACCTGATCTTAAACAACATTGGGAAAAGGGTTACGGTCCGCGAGAACAGGGGTCGCAATAGGTATGACACTTCAGAGGGTATTATCACCGAGATGCACCCGTACGTATTCTGCGTGAAGGTTGAAGGGGACTTCCCCGAGACCAGCAAGGAAGTGTCCTACAGTTATACAGACGTCCTTATTAAAGACGTGGAGTTACGGTTCTGAAACAACTAAACACAGTCAGGAACAGCGCGAGTAAGCATGCTTACCCGCGCTGTTTTAGTTGCCGAGTATCGACTTCTGTGGTAGCATTTTACATAGCACAAACGAAAGGGGGACGATCATGGGATTCAAAAAAAGGCTTGTGGCAGCGTTTCTGATCGTAGTGACTGTCCCTGTCGTCATGCTGACCGCTCTGAGCGTGGCGGTTTTCGAGAACCCGAACATCTCGATCAACGAAGCCTTTGATTCACCTTCGTTAGTCACGGACGGAGCGGGCGGATCGACTATCATGATCCCGCTCTTCACCGGCTTTATATACATCTCGGTCGCACTGCTGCTGACCGCGGGAGTTATGCTCCTCTGGCTCTACAGGAGCTTTATCAAGCCCCTCAACCTGCTCACGATGGCTACCCGCAAGATGCAGGAGGGCAATCTCGATTTCTCGATCAGCGGAGACCCCGATGACGAACTCGGTAACCTCTGCGAGGACTTTGAGGACCTGAGGCTTCACCTGAAGGAGGAGACCGAGGCCAGACTTAAGTATGAAAGCGACGTTATAGAGCTCATCAGTAACATCTCTCACGACCTCAAGACACCTCTCACGGCCATCAAGGGCTACGCGGAAGGCGTACTCGACGGTGTGGCCGACACCGAGGAGAAGCGTGAGAAGTATTTAAGAACGATCTACACCAAAGCATCGGACATGCAGGTACTTGTTGACGAGCTTGCCTTCTACTCCAAGATCGACAGCAACATCGTGACCTACAATTTTGAATCGGTAGACCTCAACAGCTATTTTATGGACTGCGTTGAGGATTACAGCATAGACATGGAGATAAAGGGCATCGAGCTCGATTACGTCCCCGCGGATAGCGGAGTGTACGTGGTGGCTGATGCCGAGCAGCTCAGGCGCGTCGTGAACAACGTCATCGGCAACTGCGTCAAGTACATGGACAGGACCGAGGGCGGACGGATCACCATCAGGGCCAGGAAGCTCGACAATCTGGCAGAGATCGCGATCCGCGACAACGGACAGGGCATCGAACCCGAGGACCTCACCCGTGTCTTTGAGAGGTTCTACAGAGCCGATCAGTCGCGTAACTCGAGGAAGGGCGGAACCGGACTCGGACTTGCCATCTCCAAGAAGATCATCGAGGATCACGGAGGAACGATCCGTGCGGAGAGCGAGCCGGGAGTTCATACAACGATCATCTTCACGCTCCCTCTCTACAAGGAGGAGAAGATCGACGCCATAGAACAGGGCGAGACGGTTTCAAAGGACAGGCTTCCCGGAGTCCTCTCAAGAGCCCTCGACAGTTCGCGTAAGATCATCGCAGCGACCAGAGAGCGAAGCGAAGGACGCGACAGAAGAGGCTACCCGAAGAAAGCCCCCAAGGAGCCTAAGGAAGCCAAAGAAGTTGAAGAAAGCAAGGAAGTTAAAGAAGTTAAAGAAGTTAAGGAAGTAAATGATGTCACAGACCCTGAACAACAGTGATCTTCACCCGGGAGGCCGGGTGATGCGGGGCCTGTCACATAAGCGTTAAAACATACCGAGGTAAGATGAGCACAGAGAAAATCAGCGATAAGAAAAAAGAGAAGATCTTAATAATCGAAGACGAGCAGGATATCGCCGAGCTTGAGAAGGACTACCTTGAGCTCGCGGATTTTGAGGTTGAGATCGAAAACGACGGCAAGTCGGGGCTTGCGAAGGCCCTCGAGAGCGAAGCGGACCTGATCATCCTGGATCTGATGCTTCCCGGAGTGGACGGCTTCGAGATCTGCAAGCGCGTCCGTGAAGAGAAGAACACGCCGATCATCATGGTTTCGGCCAAGAAGGACGACATCGACAAGATCAGGGGTCTCGGACTCGGAGCCGATGACTACATGACCAAGCCCTTCAGCCCCAGCGAGCTCGTGGCGAGAGTAAAAGCCCACCTCGCGCGTTACGAGAGGCTGCTCGGCAGCGTCCCTCACGAGAATTCGATCATCGAGATCAGGGGCATCAGGATCGACAAGACGGCGCGCCGTGTTTCGGTGAACGGTACCGAGAAGCCTTTCACCACCAAGGAGTTCGACCTGCTCACTTTCCTTGCGGAGCACCCCAACCGCGTGTACTCGAAGGATGAGCTCTTCCGCGAGATCTGGGACATGGATTCGATCGGCGATATCGCCACTGTGACCGTGCACATCAAGAAGATCCGCGAGAAGATCGAGGTCAACACCGCCAAGCCCCAGTACATCGAGACGATCTGGGGAGTGGGGTACAGATTCAAGGTTTGATTAGTTTAATTTGCTAATTTACTCCCCTTGTTTTTTGGGGGTTGTGAGTTTAAGATAGATAAATGTGACTGTGTCGCAGCAGTCGGAAGGAGTCCCGTATGCCCGAGGATGTAGAGGAGATCTTAAAAAAGATCCATATCATGTTTGCCAGATGCGAAGCTCTTGAAGGAACGCCCGACAGGGTGATCGTTTCCAAGCAGGAGATGTTTGTGCTGCTCGAAGAGCTCAACAAGGCGATCTATGGTGTCCTCGACCGCTACGAGGCCACTACCAGAAGCCGCGAGATGGCACTTCTCGAGCAGAACCGCAAGGCCGCTCAGGTCGAAGCCGATGCTCATGCCAAGGCCGACGACGTTCAGGCTTCGGCATGCCTTTACACGGACGGAGTCCTCGGCAAGGTCAAGGACATGCTCGAGGATACCAAGAAGAACCTCAAGCACCAGCTCATAGAGCTTATGGCGGCGATCGAGGGCGAGCAGGCTACGCTCGACGACAACAAGGAGAACGTCAGAGACGAGCTCTCCCAGTACCAGGACGGAACGACCTACCTCGAGCTTCTCGAGAAGATGCGTGAAGCACAGCGCAAGAAGGCATCGAACGACGAAGAAGAGGAAGAACAGGAAGAAGAAAAGGGAAGTAAACCGGGGATTGTCATCAGAGTGAACAATCCCGGCGAAAATACCGGCGTGACCTATTCAAAGAGAAAGCACGGACGCGCCGCGAGGGAGAAAAACGCAGGTGCGGCTCAGAACGCGCAGGCAGCCGGAAGCGAAGCGACCGGTGACGAAGTACCCGCACCGAAGGGTACGGTCTATACCGCAGAGGATTTCAATCTCGATGCGGAGTACGAACAGTGGAAAGACGAACAAGGAAAGAGTGAAGGGGAAGCTCCCCGCCAAAAGAAAGGAGTATTTGCCGGTATCTTCGGCAAGAAGAAACAATGAAGAAACGCATTATAGCAGCGCTGCTTGCGATCGTGCTTGTTCTGGGAACATTCACGGGAGTCTCACAGGCGAGCGCAGTAGAGTATGTTGACACCTCCGAATACGAAAGCCTTGCAGAGCTTTACAAGGATTATTTCAGAGTGGGAAGCGCGTGCGAAGCGATCTCTCACTGGAATCAGAAGACCAAGGAGATTGGAAACAAAGCCAAGGAAGATCTTATCCTTCGTGTCTTCAACAGCATCACCTGCGGCAATGAGATGAAGCCCGCCTACAATTTCGATTCCAAGAGCCCCACGCTTTACACCCCGGACAGAGCAGCCGTTGAGATGCTCGACTGGGCAAAGGCAAACGGCATGAAGATGCGCGGCCATACTCTCCTTTGGCACAGCCAGAACGCCATCGCTATCTACGCCAAGGATTTTGCACCCACTTCGGGCGGAAAAGCCGCCAGAGGCGACGATGCGGTACTTGATGCGGATTGTGTCGTTGACAGAGAGACTCTGATCGAGCGCATGAAGACCTACATCTACGGTGTTATGGAATTCATGTATTCACACGGCTACGCTGATGTGATCTACGCGTGGGATGTCCTCAACGAGGCCACTGACGATGCAAAGGGCGACGGCCTCCGTCGTTCGAAGTGGTACGAGTACATCGGACCCGAGTACATTTACTACGCATTCCTGTTTGCAAGGGAAGCAACGGTCAAGTACGCAAAGGAGTACGCAGCCGACTACGGACTTTCACCCGACGGAGACCTTTCTCCGATCCTTCCCAAGCTCTATTACAACGATTATAACGAATGGTTCTCAAAACGCTGCGATAATATCATCTCCTTCCTTACACAGAGGAAGTACAACGACGGCCATGCCATGGTTCAGAGTGATGTTATCAAGCCCGACGGAGACGGCACGATCTACGGTGACGGCCTCATCGACGGTATCGGAATGCAGGGCCATATCAATGACAAACAGAACCTTGATACATACATGACCGCTCTCAGAAGGTACAGCGAGGCGGTAGATGAGGTTCAGATCACCGAGCTTGATATCGAGGCAACAAAGAACGACGACAACAGATGGCTTTTCCAGGCACAGTTCTTCTATGATTTCTTCAAGAGACTCATCGAGGAGAAGAAGAACGGAGCAAAGCTCGTGGCTGTTACGCTCTGGGGACTTACAGACGGTTCGTCATGGAAGGCTCAGACCACACCTCTTGCGTTCTACGATGACCTCACAAAGAAGCCCGCTTTTGACGCGATGGTTCTTGCGGCAAAGGGCGAAGAGTTTAACATGACCCTTGCTTCGACCATGAAGGAAATAAAGGATTCGGTCATCGATTTTGAGCCCTATGAAGGCGCAACCGGAAACATCGAAGTAGTTAATCCCAAAACAGCGGGATTCTTCTCGAGAGGATCGGGTCATACGGCAAACATCATGCTCCAGATGAACACGAATCACACCGAGAAAGAAGGTGTTGGCTACGGTCTTAAGGTTTCGAGAGCGGAGAGCGACGCGACTCTTAAGTTTGATATCTCACTCTATGCAGGCAAGACGATCGACATAAAGTTCTACGCCATGACGAAGGACAAGGCTGTCATTGCCGGAATAGACAGAGACGAGCCTCTCGTTTACGCGGCAGTACCCGCAACGGGAGACTGGGACGAGGTTTCGTTCAGGTTCTCGATCCCCGAGGACACTCCTTCGGAGTACGTGTTTGTTGAGACAGACGGCAAGGCTGATTTCTTCATCGATGATGTGAGCCTGACTATCGTAAAGGAGGGCGACAACGGTCCCGATTCCGAGATCATCCCCGCAGAAAAGATTGCAGCACTCACAGCAGGATCGGCAACAGCCGGTGAACCCGCAGATGCAGATAAAGCTTCGGAGACCGTAACAGACGCATCAAAGTCGGATACTGCGCCCGAACCCGAGGCACAGCCTGCAACAGAGATCACAACAACAGGCGAGAACACTGCAGATCAGACGGGCGAAACCAAAGCAGCTGATGAAAAAGAGGCACCCTACGCCATCATCTGGATCATATGCGGTGTGGCTCTTATCCTGGGAGTGGTGATCGGAGTTGTGATCACAAGGATCAGAAAGGCAGCTTCGGTTAAGACCGGGGACAAGACCGAAGGCAAAGAAGAGAACAAAGCAGATTAACGGACGGATGATCCATAAAGTGAACGGGTCCCGTTGATAAACAGACGGTCAAAACAAGACGGATCCCGTTGATAAACAGACAGTCATAACAAGACGGATCCCGTTGATAAACGGACGGTCAAAAAATAACAGATCCCGCGACAAAACCACAGTGTCGCGGGATTTTTAAGTTCACGGAGTATTCTCGGGGCGAATGACCTCTTTTATGTTCTTCTCCGCCTTGACGCGGGGTGTCATCACGATGTGAGCGCAGCCGTCGCATTTGAGGCGGAAATCGATGCCTGTCCTTAAAACCTCCCAGGTGTAGCATCCGCAGGGGTGAGGTTTTTTCATTCTTAATCTGTCACCTACTCTGATGTCCATTGTATCCGACCTTTCGGGCTCCCCGGGGGCCGTGGAAACCCAGATTATTGTTTGCTTTTGTGATCCCTGTGACGGGGATCGTTTATTGCCTGAGTTGATCCCTTACGCGAGGAATCCTCTGTTGTCCGACCTGATATCGGTTTCGTTGAGGGAACCCTTGCCGTATGTAAGACCGGCATAAACGGGCTCCGTGTTCTCCATGACGGGACCTTCCTTGTCCTCTGATTTGATCGAGTCGAAGGAATCCCTAAGGCGTGAGAGTATCCTTGTCGCAACCTCGAGGTTTTCGGTCGTTCCCGCAACATCGCAGTGAACTATGATGCGCTGTGCGAACTCGTAGAGCCTCAGCAGACTCACAGCAAGGGGATATTTGAGATCGAGTGTCGACATAAGCTCGCACAGGAATCTCTGAGCCTGCTTGATGCTGTGCCTGAAGCCCTCAAGGTCACGTTTTTCAAAAGAGGCGCTGCAATCAGAGAGATGCTGTAGTGTTATGTCGTAGACGATCACTGTGAGCTCTGTACGGTTAGCCTGCGAGATCCGTCTTGTGTAATCCTTGGTCTGTTCCTGTGTCATCTGGCGTTATTCCTTTCCCGGCATTGCCGCTGTGGGCTGCCGAAACGCGGGTTACTCATGTACGATCAGGCATTTATCAGCCGTTAAGGAGTGAGAGGATGTTCTGAGGACGCTGGTTGGCCTGTGCGAGCATCGCCGTGCCGGCCTGGTCGAGAACGCTCTGCTGCGTGTAGACCGTCATCTCCTCTGCCATATCGACGTCCTCGATACGTGACATGGATTCTGTCATGTTGAGGCCTGTAACGTCGAGGTTTGTAATGGTGTGATCAAGTCTGTTCTGGTATGCACCGAGCTTCGCGCGGATCGCGGAAACCTCGTTTACGGCATTGTCATAAAGTGTGATGGCTGCCTCTGCGCCTTCCTGTGTGCAGACATTGATCGAAGCGATACCGAGAGTAACGGGATCGGTACGGGGGATCCTGACCTGCATCGTCTGGTCCTCGTTTGCGCCTACCTGAAGGTACATGGGGCCTGCCGAAAGGAGTGTGGAGATCGCTTCGACGTCGCCGTCGTCGGCGCAGTACTGTTCAACCTCGCCGTCGCCGGTCGCATCGGTGAAATCCGTCTCAACGGTACCGGGAGTGATCTGGTAGCGCATCTCGAAGTTGTTGCTGTCTCTGATATAGACGATATCACCGCGAGCGGAGACCGTAGCTGTGGGAGAGAAGCCCTCTCCGAGCTCAACCTTGGCATCCACGCCGTAGGAGGTAACGGTTTCCGTAGAGAGGCCGAAGGCCTCGGCAAGTGCGGGGTTGTTGCACTGGATGGAGATCTTCTGTGAGGAACCGTATGCGCGTGACATGAAGATCAGCGAACCTTCACCGATCTCTGTCTCTTCGTAGCCTGCAGTCTCTGCGGGGCCGTCCGTCGAGCCTTCGTCGCCGAAGAAAGCCTTTATGTTCATCGAATCGCAAAGGTTTCTGATGGAAGCGAATGCATCCTCAAGGGACTGGCCTTCTCTGAGGTAAACGGAGTAACCGTTAATGGTTATGGTGCCGACCTCTTCCTCGCCGATCTCGGTGATGGAGGGCTCACCCGCAACGATGACTGCCTGTCTGGGATCGCAGGTAAGCGTCATCTCGTATTCCACGCTTGCTACGGTATCGGATGCGTAGATAAGATCAAGTCCGGGAACGTTCGAGTAGGAGTTGTTGTCGATATTGCCGTCAAGCAGAGTCTTTGTGTTGAACTCTGTTGTCTCGCTGATACGTGCGATCTCGGCTGTGAGCTGGTTGAGCTCCTGCTGGATCGAGAGTCTGTCTTCGTTTGTGTTTGTACCGTTGGCTGCCTGAACGGCGAGCTGTCTCATACGCTGGAGCATGGCGGTCACTTCGTTTAAAGCACCTTCTGCGGTCTGGATAACGCTGATACCGTCGCTGCTGTTCATCGATGCTCTCTCGAGACCTTCGATCTGTGTCTTCATCTTTCTCGAGATGGCCATTCCTGCCGCGTCGTCTGCCGCACGGTTGATGCGGTAACCGGATGAAAGCCTTTCGAGTGCCGTGTCGAGATTCTTGTTTGTCTTTCTGAGCTGACTGTTTGTCTGCATTGCCGAGATATTGTGGTTGATCCTCATAAGCGTTCCTTTCTGATGTATCTTTATTCCTTGGTCTGTGTGTTATTTAAGTATCATGGGCTCTGCGGAGCGGTCCAGATCTCTACGAACACCCTGGCTGCTTCGTAAAGCGTTCCGGATGAAGCGGGGCCGCCTGTGTCCGGAGGACTGTAGCCTTCCGGGACGAGTCCGGTGAGATCGGTGAGCTGCTGAAGTGTTCCGAGCCCTCCCGAGCGGACCGTGATGCCCGAGGCGTCGATCCCTTTGCTCTCCATCCGGGCGGTGTAGACTTTGAGAAGTCCTTCCGTGCCTCTTATTTCTTCAATGCTTTCGCATGTAATGCTTCCGTAGATCACTGCCCTTGCGGAGGGGTTGTTCGGAGTGTTCCGAACGCTCAGGGCGGCTGTGGTGACGAGCTTTTCGTCTGCGATGTGTATGCTCACCGTTCCTGCGTTCGAGCGGTCGTGTATGAAGGTGAGGTTTATGCTGCTGCCCGATCCGTTGTCAAGTGAGAACCGGTAGTGTTCCTTCTTCGTGAACTCGCGTAACAGGTCGTATCGTGAGAGTGCCGAGAGGACTCCTGTGGGGGCCTGCGCCGGTGCGCCTTCTGCGGGGAAGATATCATCCCTTGTCTGTTCCTCAGCCTCTGCGAGTCTGTTTGACGCATATGTGTCAAGAGTTTCCTTGCTCTCCATGGCCGAAGCGAGCGAAGCGCTGTCGCCTGCCGGAATCGAGAGGTTGTCTCCGTAGAGGCCGTCGATAAGAGCCATGGTGTTCTTGACGCTGTCCCTGACGCCGATCTTCTTGAGAAATCTTCTGTACTCGGGAGAGCTGCTCATTACGAAGCGTACAAGCTCGCGTGCCTTGGCGGGTGAAGCGGTGTGTTCTTCCTTTGCCTGCCGCATCTTGAAAGCGACTTCTTCGAGAGTGAGCTCTTCGTAGCGGTTGTCCTCCGCACTGCCTTTGAGGGCCCTGTCGGTGACATCGGGGTCCGTCTCGGAGAGGATCTCGTTCGTCAGACGCTTATTGTAAGCGAAAGCCGCTTCAAGGTTTTCAGAGATCGAATTGACGATGTCACTGTGTACTACAGAAGTAGAATCGTCTATCTTTATGTCCATTCCCGAATCTCTGCGGGAACGCTGTGCCGCGAGCAGGTTCTTCAGAGTCATGTCCCGGCCGTCCGCCAGTACCGAGGCGATGGCTGCGTAGTCGTCGCGGCTGATCGTGTAAAGAAGTCTGTAAATGTTTATATAGGCCGATCTCTCCGTTTCGCTTATGTCGCCCTTTTCCTCGAGATTTACGAGGAAGGAGCTGATCTGTTCTTCGCGGGAGAGAGGTGACTGTTCGGGGTCCTCGTCAAGAAGGTCCGTCAGAGAGTCGATGCTTTCCTTTAAGGGGTTGATGCCTCTCTTAATGAGCGAAAGGACTGCGGCGGGAGTCATGCGGTTGACTACTTCCATGACTTTGGCGTCGTAGTACTTGACGTTCTCGATCGATTCAGCCGTAACGTCCATGCCGGCCGATGCAAGGATACGAACGGCGCGCTTGTTGGCGTCGGTCACAGGCAGGTCGTTCTCGGTGAGAACCTCATCGATGTGGTTGAATGCCTTTCTGATGGAATCGCCGAGGTCGGCGCGGATCTCTGTGGCTCCCGCATCGTAGGAAGCGATGGCGCTCATCGTCAGGACAGAGCGTGTGACGGATGCTTCTTCCGCAACTGCGGCAGCTCCGAGCTTCTCGAACGTGATGCTCGTACCGAACGAGATCGATGTGCGATAGAAGGATGCGGGCGCGTCGGCGATATCGGCAGCGGTAACGAGCGTGTCGACCGCGATCCGGGCTGTAACCTCGTGTGAGAAGAAGCCGTCTTGTGCGCCTGTATCGATATCCCATTCACGGGAAAGATTTTCAATGTGATCGGTGAGCAGCCTGCGCAGGGATGCGATCCTTTCTTCGGTCGATGCGAAGTCAACCGTAGCTCCGAGCTCGAGGGCTGCCTTGCTGCCCGTGCCTGACATACGGAGACGCTGCTCTTCGATGTGGATCCTGAAGGTAACTTCTTTCCACGTTCCGTTGACCGCCGTTATTTCTGCGTCGGGTCCTTTTACTGTGCTTTCATTCGGGACATAGAGGGACGACACGGTGTTATCCATAACCGTGTTTTCCTCGACCGTGCTTCCTCTCGGGACAGAGGGGGTTGTCCCGGAGTCGGCAGGGTCAGAAAAGGGAGATATATCCAAAACAAGGGTGTTGTCAATCTTTGTTTCTGCTACCGTGCGCTCTTCCGGGACAGAGGGGGTTGTCCCGGAGTCGGCAGGGTTAGAGGAGAGGGGGGTATTCAAAATGGGGGTGTTTTCGATGGGAGTTTCCTCTACCATGCTTCCTTCCGGGACAGAGGGGGTTGCCCCGGAGTCGGCAGGGTTAGAAGAGGGGGTTATATTCGAATCGGGGGTGTAATCGGTCTTTGTTTCTGCTACCGTGCGCTCTTCCGGGACAGAGGGGGTTGCCCCGGAATCGGCAGGGTTAGAAGAGGGGGAGGTATACGAAACATGAGTGTTATAGTCGTATGTAATCCTGGCAGCTGCTCCGGCCGTGATGTCGGTGGCGGGTGAATAAACATTGACACTGACGGGTGTTGCGGCGGGACTGTCACTGAAGAGCCTGTCTGCCATGCGGACTGTGTCGTCGTAGCGGTTTGCCGCATTGCGGGCTGACTGTCTTTTGACTGCCTTTTTATCTTCTCTGAGTGTCTCGATCTGTCTGTCAAGACTCTCGGACTTATCTTCGCGGTTGCTGCGGATCCTATCAAGTGCTCTCATGAGGCGCTCTGCCTTGAAGTCCTCAAGGTCGAAGCCTTCTGCGGCGATCTCGTTTGCTTCTTCTTCTGTGATCGAACCGTTGGTGTGTGTCTCGTCCGATTCGATGTCCTTCATGGTCTCCCTGAAGTCATTTGTGAGCTGAAGGAGGGAGGTGTCCCTCGGATCGGTCACGGGTGCGCCGGTCTGAACATCATCATTGCAAACACCGAGGTCCTTAAGGGAGAGCCTGCCGTTGTTCTTCTCAACGCGGAAAGCATGCTTTTCGCCGACAGGGCTGTATCTGTATGCATCAGCGGATGCGGGGATCTCTTTGTCGATCTCGTCGAAACGAATCATGGGAGAAGAACCGTTCTTCGATACTACGCCTGTGATGATCTCGCCTTCTTCGAGACGGGAAAAGGAATCTTCCTGTACTAAAAGGAAGGAAGCATCGGGAGCATTATATATATTGTTGTCCTGATTGATCCTCATAATAGGCACGACCTCCACAGGCCCTTAAACGCGGGGTCGGTTCCTTCCGACCCGTATTGCGGGGCATATAACTCTTCGGCATCCGTGCCTGCTTTTGAAAATGTGGGAACGCATTTTGCTTTGCGTGATCCCTGTACCTATATTATCGGAAAGAACGAGCGAATACTTAACTGTGAGTTTGTATTATTTGAATCTTTTAGACGTGGGTGGACCGGGGGGACGGGGGTTGGTGGTGGTCCCTTGGGGACGGGGGTTGGTGGACCATGAACCCCAATGGTCCACCAACCCCCGTCCCCAAGG
>JAEEGK010026697.1_pt1 | contig 11732 bp, 7 predicted proteins | sample 8958771 | NCBI WGS metagenome assembly JAEEGK01 (sample SAMN16246547, study PRJNA631951) | gut metagenome | biome: gut microbiome; feature: rumen; material: SC-attached | host: Bos | place: Iran: Karaj | collected 2018-10 | reverse complement strand
TTGTGAGTTCCATTTTATTTATCTCCATTTGGATTAAGAAAAAATTTCATTGGGGTAGCTGGATTCGAACCAACGAATAACGGAATCAAAATCCGTTGTCTTACCACTTGACGATACCCCAATGGTGCGGGCAAATATAACAAAATTTGGGATTTTTTAAAGGGAATCTGGGTTATTTATGCCAGAATTTGGTGAGGGCGAGGTAGCGGGTGTCGGGTTTGAGGGCGGCGGCGGCGGCTTCGGCCGTTGCCTTGTCCGCAAAAATTCCGAATACGGACGCGCCGGACCCGCTCATGAGGGCGACCCGCGCCCCGAGGTCGAGGATTTTGTCTTTCATCGCCTCGACAAGCGGATGCTTCGGGAACACGGACACCTCGAAGGCGTTGAAGAAAGACCCCGAGTCAAGCAGATGGCAACCGAAAGCCTTTTCTGCATCGGTCCCGCCAGCCCAGGCGGCCTTGTACGCCTCCCAGCGGTCCGGACCGGACTTGGGAACGCCCGCATAGGCATCCTTGGTCGGGACAGCATCGTGCGGGGTCGCAATCAGCAGGACCTCCCCTGCCGGAAGGTCAAGCGGAGGAATAAAGCTCAAACGCTCGCCGATGCCCTCGGCGAAAGCCGAGCCGCCTCTGACGAGGAAAGGTACATCGGCACCGAGCTTTGCCCCGATTTCTTCCAAAACCGTGGCCTCGAAATTCAAGTTCCAGAGGCGGTTCAGCAACCGGAGGGTTGCTGCGGCATCGGCACTCCCCCCGCCCAAACCGGCACCGAGAGGCATCACCTTCTCCAAGAACAAATCAGCACCCAGCTTCGCCACGCGGGACTTTTCACTTTCCGCAACACCGGAACCGGACGCAGCCACCTCGGCATAGTCCTTCAAGGCAAGCGCCGCCCTGTACACGAGGTCGGATTCCTTCGGGTAATCCTGCGGCACGCTGTACTCAAGCGTCACTACGCCGTCGTCCCGGAGCTCTGCCGAAACCGTGTCGCCAACATCCACCGTCTGGAAAAGCGTACCCAAGTCGTGATAACCGTCCTCGCGCTTGCGAATGACATCAAGGAAAAGATTGATTTTCGAAGGGGCGTATTCTTTCATAGGAGTAGGAAGTAGGAAGTAGGAAGTAGGAAGTAGGAAGTAGACAGTGGTTAGTGGTTAGTGGTTGGTGATTGGTGGTTAGGGGGCTCGAGCCTACCTGAACGCTCCGGAGCGTTCGAGTTGCATGAGTTGGTCCATGTCGATGAGCATTGCACGAGGTTTGGAGTTGCCCGTACTGCGCGCACAAAGTCCCATGCCGAACAGCTGGTCCACAATCTTGCCCGCGCGGCTGTAGCCCACGCTAAAGTGGCGTTGCACCGCCGAGGTCGAAAGGCCGTTGCCGCATTCGATGGCCCACTTGGCGACTTCGAAGAGCAGTTTGTCCTTCTTCTCGTTCATGGCGGCATTGCCGTCTTCTTCGTCTCCGGCACCTTCTTCCACCACGTCGAAGCTTTCGAGTTGCGGATAGCAGACGTTCTGGTTACTGCAGGCATCGGCAAGCTTTTCGGCTTCCTCGTCGCTGAGGAATGCGCCATGCAGGCGAATCGGGTCCGGTGCGTTCACGGCCTTGTACAGCATGTCGCCACGGCCCAGCAACTTTTCGGCACCGGCATGGTCCATCACCGTGCGGGCGTCCACCTGAGAAGCCACCTTGAAGCTGATACGCGTCGGCAGGTTCGCCTTGATGTTACCGGTAATCACCTTCACCGACGGACGCTGCGTCGCAAGCACTAGATGGATACCCACGGCACGAGCCTTAGCGGCGAGGCGGCTAACGTTTTTCTCGATTTCCTTGCCCGCGACCATCATCAAATCGGCCATTTCGTCGATAATCACGACGATGAACGCCATACGGTGGCTGCGGTCCTCTTCGGGAACGTCGTCCGGCAGCTCGCCGGCATCGAATTTTTCGTTGAAACCGTTGAGGTTGCGCACCTTCGCCTTCGCGAGCACCTCGGTACGGCGGTCCATCTCGTAGCAAAGCCACTGCAACGCCTGGATAGCGACTTCCGGCTTGGTAATCACGGGAGCCAACAGGTGCGGAATATTCTCGTACATCTTGAGTTCCACGGCCTTCGGGTCCACGAGAATCATGCGAAGTTCGTCGGGAGTCTTGCTGAGCAACATGCTCGCCATAAGCGCGTTGATGCAGACAGACTTACCGGAACCTGTCTGGCCAGCAATCATCAAGTGCGGAGCCTTCGCCAAATCCATCGCGAACGGCTCGCCCGAAATATCCTTGCCAAGCGCCATCACAATCTTGTCGGGACTCGGCTTGAACGCAGCGCTCTCGAAAATGTCGCGCCCGTAAATCGTCTGCGTTTTGCGGTTCGGAATCTCGATACCCACAGCGCCCTTACCCGGAATCGGCGTCAAAATGCGGATGGATGTCGCCTTCAAGGCCATCGCGAGGTCATCTTGCAGCGAACTGAACTGGTTCACCTTCACGCCCGGGCCCGGTTCCACCTCGAAGCGGGTAATCACGGGGCCAGTCTCGCAACCGACCACCTTGCCCTTTACCTTGAAGTTCTCGAGTTTTTCCTCGAGCATGCGACCAATCTCGTTCAGTTCCTCTTCGGTATAGTCGGCAGGCTGCGGGTCGTGCGTATCCAAAATCTCGTCGACCGTAGGAATCTTGTATTCGTCGTAATGTTGTGTCGGGTCGGGCTGTGGGATACCCGTTGACTCGGCCGTTCCAATCCTGTTAGGCGGCACGTAAGTCGGGTCGCGGCCCACTTCGTCGGCACTCACGACCTCCGGGTAGAACGTCTCGTCATCGTCAGCAGCAGAATCATCAAAGCGCGTTCCATCGCTTCCCATCAAATCTTCACCAAGCAGAGTCGGAGCAACCGTTGGGTCGTTCTCGAAATCGGGTTTGCCAGCGACAACCGTCTGCGCTTCGGTCACATGCGGCGGCATCGGCGGCACCTCCACGGTTTCCACCTCGCGGGTATTCGAGCCACCGCGCACGGCCCCTTTCACCACCAAGCGGCTCGGGTGAGCCTTCTCCCAGTTAATCAGGTCGCGGGCGCGGCGTAGCGCGGCAATCCGGTCCTTGATTTCCATAATTTCAAGCGCGTTCATGCGCCCTTCGTTGCGGCGGAGTTCTTCCTCGAGGCGGGCGATTTCCGGATCTTCGCCATCGGCAACCGCAGGGGGTTCTGCGACCGGCGGCGTATTCAACGTATTCTCGTCCGGCGGCAACGGGCGTGCATCTTGGACCGGAGCGTTTTCAGCAGGAGCCGTAAAATCCGCCTCGCCTTCGAGCCAGTTGTTGCGCCCACTGAATGGCTTCACCTTGTTCTTGCGCAAAATTTTGTAATCGTTAATGTTCCCGAGAAGCGTCTCGTCGCTCATCATGGAAACACCGCGACGGTTCACCACCGTATCCTCGTCGTCCGAAGATTCCTCATCGTTATCCACTTCTGCCACAGGAGCATTCGTCCGCCGCCCAAAGAGCGACAGGAACCAGCGCATTGTCTGGGCTAAAAAGCGGAAATGCCTAGGACGCAGGCCAAACGAAAGCACCAAAATGAGAGCAAGGCATGTGAGCAACACGATTAACGGCGCAAGGATAGACGCCGGGCCAAAAAACGGCAACAGCACATACTGGCTAAAGAAATGCCCGACAGCACCCCCGCCCATCGACAGCGCTTCGCTAGACGGCAGCGCTTCACCATAAGATTTGAGGGCAAGCAAGAAACTCAGGTCGAGCGTGAGCAAGGAACACCCGATGGCAAAGCGGAGGAGTTTTGCGCGCAATGCAGGCAATGCGATACAGATGCCCCAGAACATGAGCGAGAAAGAAAGGAAAATCGCCCCGACGCGGCCAAAAACGTAGGTGGACAAACTCGGAAGAAGATCGCCGAGATAAGGCCCGAGCCAATTTTCATGGCCTGCGGTACATGCGGAGGTGATGCTCCCCAGGAGAATCAGGGCCCCGACGGCCGCAATAAGCCAACCGACAACCACCCAGAAGAACGGAGAATCTTGAACATTCTCCGCTGCAGCACCGGACTTGGACTTGGTTGATTTCTTGGAGCTATTTTTCTTTTGGGTCGCCAATCTGGCCTCCTTATCGTCTACGGCATAATATAATTATTAATCCATGTCACGTTGTGACAACTCCGGGCTTTTTTTTATAAATTGAAACTAGTCGAAGAATAGGGGAAACATGCGAACGAAGCTATCTAAAGGATCCAAGAAACTCATTGCGGGATTAATCGGTGCCACAGTCACCACTATCGCTATTTTCCTATTCGCCAGTTCGCAGAACGATCTTTTCAACATCACGCACAGTGGCGCCGACACTATAGAAAACAACTTCTACGACCTCTTTTTCAAGGCAGTGACCCGCGTCGACGAAGAAGAAAACTACTCCAACGACAAAGTCTCCGTATCCAAGGGATACGACCCCAATATCCTCATTGTCGACATCGACGAGCCCTCGCTCGCCAAGCTCGGCAACTACAACGAATGGGACCGTTCTATCCACGCGAACGTGGTGCGCAACCTCACCGCAGGGGGCGCTGCCGCCATAGGTTTCGATATTCTCTTCAAGAATGCAGATTTCGGCCAGCAAAAAGCGAACCAGATGCTGGGAGTCCTCAAGAGGCTGTACCCGGAAAACATGTGGGATTCACTCTATTCGGCCATCAAGGAAAGTTTCAACTACGATTCACTACTTGTCAAAGCGGTCAAAGAAAGCGGGAACGCCATATCGTGCCTGATGTTTGATGAAAGCAAGTCGTACAAGCACGAGACCCAGTGGAGGCCGCTCAGCACGACCGAACGCGCCGACGCGCTGGGCTACAGCTCCACATTCCGCCTCGACCAGGCCGACTCGGCCAACAACATCGAACCCAAAGACCTCCTCGACAACATCTTCCCCGAACTGGCCCAGGCTTCTGCACAAATCGGATCCATCAACGCCTACCCCGACGAAGACGGCGTGGTGCGCCGCGTATCACTGCTCTACAGGTTCCCCAACCCGGAACTCTACCCCGATGTCACGCCGCATATCTATTCGACAATGTCGCTCATGACGGTCTTGCACTTGTTCCACCAAAAGCCCGAAAACGTGGTTATCAAGATGGGCAAGTACATTGACCTCGGTAAGCCATTCGGCATATACAGGGACTCCCGTGGGGGCTACCACACGACATATCCGGGATTCAGCTACCCGATGTTCCTCTCGCTCTACAACAAGCTCAAGTTCGCAAGCAATATCGAAGCAGACCAGGAACAATTCATCGACATTTCTTCCAAGATAATCGTCACGAAAACCGAAGAAGGCGATTTCTCGTTTGAAATTTTCGAAGGGCAACTCCTTACGCCCAGGCTTTCCAAGACGCTCATGAAGCTCACGCTCGAGACGCTGGAACACCTGAAACCAGAAGAAGAACTCGACCTCGGCGGGGACATCACGCTCAAGCACGACGAAGACGGCGACGGGAGATTCCTCCTGCACGACAACCAAGAAGACGAAGAAGCAGTCATTTCCCCGTATATCCTGAGCACCATCCAGTTCTTCCGCGATTCCATTGCGCACATGCCGGTAAACCACCCAGTCCACCTTTCCATGGACCTGGATATCCGCTACGACAAGGCCACCAACAAGTGGTATTCGAACAACATCATCCTCTCGGACAACGTCATCCGCGACATCCAGGCCACACCCGACTCCGTCATCAACAGGCTCAAGGCCGGCGAAGAATTACGTTTTGGCAACGTGAAGCGCGTCCCCATCGACCGGTTCGGCAAATTCCTCGTCAACTACCAAGGCCGTTACAACACCGCCGACATCAACCGCGCCTTCCAGCACCTCTCCTACTACGACGTGACCAAGAACCGCCTCGATCCGGCATTCTACCAAGGGAAAATATTCATCCTCGGGTCTGCGGCCCCGGCCCTGTTCGACTTTGTGCCCGGCCCCCACGAAGAAAACAACCCCGCCGTGCTCATCCACGCCACCATCATCAAGAACATCCTCAACGACAGCTACATGGTGGTGCTGGCCGAACGCTATCAAAAAGCCATTATCATCCTGCTCACCCTTATCTGCATGCTCCTTGGGCTCTACCTCAAGAGTTACTGGTCTATCGGCATTTCCGTCCTCATCGCCATCATCTACACCTTCGTAGCGTACAGGTATTTCGAGGCGGGCACCTATATCGGAGTTGCAAGGCAGCTCATCGCCATCTTAGCGACAAACGTCATTGCGCTGATTGTGCAGTTCTACTACGAATCCCGCGAAAAGAGGTTCCTCGACAACGCGTTCAAGCAGTACATCTCCCCCGAGCTGATCGACGAAATGGTGAACAACGAAATCATGCCGACCCTCGGCGGCGAAAAGTCGAACATCACCGCCTACTTCACCGACATCGGCAGTTTCTCCACGTTCTCCGAAAAAATCGGCGACCCGAGCCGACTCGTGGACCTGCTGAACGAATACTTGACAGCAATGACCGACACGCTCATCCACAACAAGGGAACGCTCGACAAGTACGAAGGCGACGCCATCATCGCCTTCTTCGGGGCGCCCATGCCGCTCGAAAACCACGCCCAGAGCGCCTGCGAAACGGCAGTGGATATGCAGCAGAAACTGGGAGAACTACGCCAGAAGTGGAAAAACGAGGGTGACAAGTGGCCCACAGCCGTCCACGAAATGCACATGCGCATCGGTATCAACTCGGGTGACATCGTCACGGGCAACATGGGCTCTACCATGCGCAAGAACTACACCATGATGGGCGACGCCGTGAACCTCGCCGCGCGCCTGGAAAGTGCAGCCAAGCAGTACGGCGCCTACATACAGATTAGCGAAGACACGCAGGCGCTGCTCAAACCGGGATTCTTCATTTACCGCTCGCTCGACACCATCCGCGTCATAGGCAAGAGCCAGCCCGTCAAGACATTCGAACTGCTCGGCAAAATCGGGGACAAGGACGAACCCGTGTTGACGAAACTCGTCGAAATATGGGAAAAGGCCCGAGAACTCTACCTCAACATGCAGTGGGACGAGGCCATCAAGATGTTCACGCTCTGCCTCGATTTCGAGCCTCACCACCCCGACCGCGACCCCGGCAGCAAAACCACCCCGTCGCACGTCTATATCCGGCGCTGCGAGCAATACAAAATCACTCCGCCCGTCGCCGAAGGCGAAGTCTGGGACGGCGTGTTCACCGCAACCGAGAAGTAGCGAAGGCTACGTCAACTAGGGGAAAAGTGCCTGTATGCACTGGTTGAATTCGTCGTCGTTGTCGTACTCGTAGCTATACGCATAGATGATTTCATCGCCGTTGACGTCTACTTCCTCGTCATCAAAACGGAGATAATCCTTGTTTTCGGCATTGCAAAGGTCCTTGGTTACATTTTGGACGCTCCTAAATTCGCTAGTGCAGGTTTTCCCGCTGCCATTGACTTCGACCATCACTTCGACATTTGGGCCTATATTGAATTTCTTGACGTTCACGCTGACCGTCTTGCCGCCAGCGCTAAGAGTCTCTCCATTTGAGGAAAGCCCAGAAGAGGTGACGTCGGGAAACTGCGATCCATAATCATCTTCTCTTGAGGATTCGAACAGAAACTTTGCCACAGGGAAACGGTCAGTCCCACCACTAGACATGGCTTGATAGAACATCATTCTATAATTGCTCGTTTCATACTTGCGGTTTCGAGTATACTCGTCGTCTACATAAGACACGGTAACAGAATTTGACGAAATAACCATCTTGTCGGCAAATTCCTGATAATATCCAGGATCAGCCTCCTCATCGCAAAAGGTTCTCTCGGTGTCCATATAGAATGTGCAGGGAATAATCGTCCAAGTGCCGTTGATATCGCCGGAATGGCCCCCAACGAGCATTCTGCCATTTCTTTCGTATTTCCCGTATTCTTCGCTCCAGAAGGAAAAAACAAGGGTGTCACCAACAAAACGGTACATCACACGTTCGGTCTCGGGCTCCACATTCACGTTTTTCCACCCCACCGTCTCGCCATCCAGGATACATAAGTTCACGCTCGATTCGGACAAGTAGATTGTGGCCGTCTGGTCCTTCTTGTTAACGGAGATCCTGTAGGTTTCAGACGAGCCATCTCCCCCACTCAAGTCAATGCCAGAATCCGCATCGGTTCCGTTGTCGTCACCGCCGCAAGCGGCAAAGGTTAAGGCGCCCACGAGGGCGCAGAACAGGGCAGAATAGGCTTTGAAGGACTTTTTCACGGGATTCTCCTTTTTTTTGTTTACAAACTAAACGTAATTAAAAAATTTCAAAAAAGGAGAAATTTTTTCTTTTATCCAAAAAAAAAGGGACCCGCCGGCGAAGCCGGCGGTTCTTCATATACGGGCGTAGCCCTACAATACTAGCGGCGTGCAAGGGCACGCACGTCAATCTGCCACCTGCAAGGGTCCTTACTAGGCCGCCCGTAAACGGGCACTACTTGTCAAACATGGTTTGTTGTTCGCCCAGTTTGTCCTCCTCTAATTGTTGTTGAATATATGCCTTGATGCGGTCTGCGTTTTTCCCAGCCGTGTCAACATAGTATCCTCGACACCAAAAGACCCGGTTCCGGTACCTTTTTTTCAGTTCCGGAATAATATCGAACAATTCAAGGCTGCTCTTCCCCTTCAAATATCCCATGAAACTTGATACCGAGAGTTTGGGCGGTATCGCCACCAACATATGTACATGGTCAGGACAGACTTCAGCCTCTATTATTTCCACATCTTTCCATTCACACAGTTTCCTTAGAATTTTCCCGACGACTTCCCTCTTCTGACTGTACAGAATTTTCCTTCTGAACTTTGGAGCGAACACGATATGGTACTTACAATTCCATGTGGTATGGGCAGTCGATTTATTTCTATCATTCATTTTAAATCCTTTGATTTTATTGTGATGCAGTTGGCAGACCGCATTTCAATATTAATCAAAGGATTTTTTTTCTCATGACCGCCAGAAGGCTTTTACGGAACTACCGGCGTAGCCGGTAGTTTTCTTTATACAAAGAGAACCCCGCTCGTTTGAGCGGGGTTTCTTTGTAAAAGTTTCAAGCGGAAGTGCGGAAATCTAGTTGCCCGTGGGCGGTTGCGTCCGCACTACTAGCACTTAGCAGAAATCAATTACTTGGCAATAACACGGGCCATTTCGCAAACCTTGTTGCTGTAGCCCCATTCGTTATCGTACCAGGACACAACCTTAACGAAGGTCGGGTCGAGCTGGATACCAGCCTTGGCGTCGAAGATGGAGGTCTTCGGGCAGTTGCGGAAGTCGGTAGAAACAACAGCGTCTTCGGTGTAGCCGAGGATACCCTTGAGTTCGCCTTCAGAAGCTTCCTTCATGGCAGCGCAGATTTCTTCGTAAGTGCAAGCCTTCTTGAGTTCGACAGTCAGGTCAACAACGGACACGTCGGAAGTCGGCACGCGCATAGACATACCGGTGAGCTTGCCGTTGAGCTGCGGGAGAACCTTACCCACGGCCTTAGCAGCACCCGTAGAAGACGGGATGATGTTTTCGAGGATGCCACGGCCACCGCGCCAGTCCTTCTTGGACGGGCCGTCAACAGTCTTCTGAGTAGCAGTTGCGGCGTGAACGGTGGTCATGAGGCCACGGACGATGCCGAACTTTTCATCGAGAACCTTGGAGATCGGGGCAAGGCAGTTGGTGGTGCAAGAAGCGTTGGAGATGATCTTCTGGCCAGCGTAGGTCTTGTCGTTCACGCCGTACACGAACATCGGAGTAGCATCCTTGGACGGGGCAGACATGATGACCTTCTTGGCACCAGCCTTGAGATGCACAGAAGCGAGTTCTTCGGTAAGGAAGAAGCCAGTGGATTCAACAACGACGTCAACGTCAAGATCACCCCAAGTGATGAGAGCCTTCTTGTTTTCTTCATCATAGGCGCTCTTCTGAGCGAAGATCTGGATCTTGTTGCCATCTACGATCATGAAGTTGCCTTCGACCTTGATGTCATGGTTGAACTGACCATGGACGGAGTCATACTTCAGCATGTAAGCGAGGTATTCCGGGTCAAGAAGGTCGTTGATTGCAACAACCTGAATGTCATTTGCGAAGTTTTCCACAGCAGCGCGGAAAACCATACGGCCGATACGACCGAAACCATTGATACCGAGTTTGAGAGCCATTATTGGATCCTTTTTTTGTTTGTTGTGAAATTGCTTCACCCCGCTTTTTGGGGCAGGATGGTGCGTTGTTGGCTTCAAAGATACAAAAAATGGGGTCCTTTGTGTAGTTCCGTAAGCAAAAAAAGGGCAAACCGGCAATGGAGGATAGGGATACTAATAGTCCTTGACACAACGGACGGCGTATGAATCGTTCACACCCCCAGTACGCAGGGTCCCTCCACTAGAGGAATACACTGTAAAAGTGACGGCCAATTCACCTTCAGAATAGATATCGTAAGCCACTTTAGTGTCTGTCCAGAAGATGGCTATTTCGTATTGTCCACCCCCAAAAGAGTTCATATTATCCAAAGTGTAAGTGTAGCTTCCATTAAAATAATACCTGGCACCTGAAGGAAGCGCCGCGAAACCAAAGACATCCGTCCCGTTCCACTCCGTAGATTTAAGCCCCATGCCAGACGCATAAGTACTCCCCCCTATTAGCGTTTTATATTCCTCGTACCAAGGCAGATGCCAGCCGGAAGGACAAATTCCCAAAGCAACGGCCCATGGATAGAGACGACCATATTTTTCGCAATACTCCAGCGAATCATTCAAACAGAAACTGCCGGAATCCATATCCGCCACGGGCTGCAAGTAGGCGTAGTTCAGGTTCTCCGCCATCCACCACAGGTTGCCGATTTTGACAGTCTTGTATGTTTGGCCATCGCGTTCATCCGTCAACGTACCGTATTCGCAGCTGTCCGTGCTGTCAACCCTGCAAGGGGATGCCTTAACCAGTATTTCAGGGTCAACTATAGAAGGCAAAATAATGTCTTCGGTCCCCCTAGAACTCGAAAAGACCTCATTTTCGCTACTGGAAGAGGATATTTCAGCAGATTCAGATGATTTTACCGATTCAGATGGTTCTGCCGTTCCGGACGATTCTACAGATTCGGACGATTCAGCCATTTCGACCGATTCGGCGGGCTCATCAGCCGGGACATCCATGGCCCCAGTGACCTCACTACTGCTAGATTCGTTTGCCGAACTCTGCCAATAAGAACTCGAAGTTCCAATCGGCGATTCTGCCAAATCTTCAACAGGTCCCGTTCCCTCGGCCTCATCTCCCCCACACGCGGCAAGGAGAAAAACAGCCAAAGCCAGCGCCAGCAAAAGCACTTTTTTCAAATTCATTCGAACCCCACAAAAACACACCCATTCAATTTATATTCTGCACACAAAAAATGCGTTTTTTTCACAGCATAAATTCTTTTACATTTTTTAAGATAATTACACTAATTGTAAAGCACAAATCGTAAAGAAAAGGAGAAAAATCGGCTTTTTCGGTTCAATTTTCCCGTTTTTTTCTTTGGTTCTTATTTTGGCACGCCTTTTGCATAATGTGTGGCGTAACAAGATAACCTCAACCAAAGGATAGGAACATGAAGCTCGTTACAGCTTACATCCAACCCGAAAGACTAAACCTCGTGAAGCAAGCCCTTTACGAGAGAAACATATTCAAGATGTCCGTTACCAATGTGCTGGGCTGTGGCCAGCAGAAGGGTTACA
>JAEEGK010026696.1_pt1 | contig 11733 bp, 8 predicted proteins | sample 8958771 | NCBI WGS metagenome assembly JAEEGK01 (sample SAMN16246547, study PRJNA631951) | gut metagenome | biome: gut microbiome; feature: rumen; material: SC-attached | host: Bos | place: Iran: Karaj | collected 2018-10 | reverse complement strand
ATAATCGTCATACATAAGCACTCCTCCTATTTGTTTGTAAATATATAAACTTCACTAAAAAACTACCTGTGCACTAATTTATTATTCTGAGAGTCGTGTATATATCGTAGTTATACGTCTTTCTCTCATTATCCCCATCAAGGATATCAAATGTAATATCAAATCTCTGTTCTTCAATATTAATTTGCTCAAAATCAAACATTTGCCTGAATTTACCACTAAAATAATCACTGTGTCTCTGTATCAACTTTGTCACAACCATTCCTGGTTCCAGTAGCCCACTCTGTTCGTAACTAACATATACCACGCCATCTATGTGAACCCTATTTCGATTTATTGCGAATGAGCACCAATCGATATTTATCGTGTCGTCTCCCGTATTTGTAATTGTGACTATTAGTCCCGTAAGATCATCTGCAAAAGCAAACTTGATTTTGAATGATCTATTGCCAACCTCGTCTTTTCTATTACCCCCTTTTCCTATTGTTAACCAATATGCCCTAACATCAGTTCGAGCACTATTTTGGTTTAGTATTGCATCAGGGTGCTTCTCTTTTATCTTTGAATACTCATAATTAATCTGTTCTTGAGTTAGCCTTGCCTTTTTTGTCAGAAACTTAGTTTTGTTAGACTTACTTTGATATTTCTGAGATTGTTTTTTATCCACTTCTATTTGTATCCATACTGCAAAAATGAATAATATGACGACAGGTATGGTCCACCACTTAAGTACGGAAACCAATACAAATGTGATGAACAAAGTCAAAATAACTTTGCCTGTTTTTGTGTTAAGCAACAACCATATTAAAGCGAAATCTCTCATATACTATAATTATAATCCCATCCTTCGTCGTCATCATTCTCCATATAGCGGCTTATGCCGTTATCTTCCATATAGTCTTCAGTTTTCTTATATCCTACCCTCTTTATATTTTTGGATGGCATCCTGCATGATGTCATAATGGTCAAATGCCAGATGTGGCAAGTCAGACAGCGGGAACCACTCTGCCTTAGTAGCATCATCCTGACCAATAACAGTTGCAGGCTTATCAATGACAGCCAAATAAGCCACTGTAATTGTTCTTCCTCTTGGGTCACGGTCAACCTTAGAGTATGCCCCAATCTGGCGAACCTCCGACACTCTAAGCCCTGTTTCTTCCTCCAACTCACGGATAGCGCACTGCTCCGTAGTTTCATCCATATTCATGAAACCGCCAGGGAAAGCCCACGCACCTTTGAATGGTTCTCCCCCTCTCTGTATAAGCAGAACCTTTGGGGCCACCTCCCTTGTTATAACGATACAGTCAGCCGTTACAGCTGGTCTTGGGTATTTATAAGTATATTCCATTTTGTCCCTATTATTATCAACCATTACACATTTTCTTCGTGTTCTTCCTCCTACTGTATGGGCTAAGGTCAAAGAGTAGTTGTTGCATCTGCTCTTTGGTAACTTTTCCCTCAAGAAGTTGGAGTAACTCCTCCTGTCGCGGCTGTCCCATTGTGAGTCTGTATAATGAAAGAACATCTATCAGACGTTTGTATCTCACTTCGTCTATACTCATGGGATAAAGCGGTACAAGTCGCTCGATATATTCAAGTTTGTCTGCCTCACTCCTAATGATCTCTTTTGGCAGACACCAATACGGAACCATTTCAGAATAATCAGTAGAGGACTCTTTTCTCCATTGTTTATCCGCTTCATCAAACATTTCCTCCCACGTATACATATCGCCAAAGAACTTGGCAATGTTCCTTCGAATTGCCAGGCACTTGTATCTGTTTATTCGGCCCTCACGCTGCTCCATATCTACAGGATTGCTTGGAAGATTCCAATGAACTATTTTACGTGTGTACCAATGAAAATCAAGCCCCTCTTGTCCTACACTTGTGGTTGCCAGGACAAATGGACGGAATGGTGAATTAAAGGCCTGCTGGAGAGTACCATTGTGCTTGAGGTTTTTATCTTGTACAACTTTAGCATAGTCAAATGCAAAACTTCTGCGCATTGGCATTGGTTTGCCGCCATCTTTACAATAGGAATCTGTAGTATGAATCCTATAGGGAGTGGCCGAAATGAAAGATGCATTCATTTTGTCAACGAGAAGTTCTGAATGCTTTCCTTCATCTATCATGTGACAATACTCATCAAGAACAGACTGTAGATTGCCCATTACGCAGTAGTAAAGCACTTGCTCATAATATTTTAAGTTCTTTGGTGTTGATAGCTCCACTGCGGCAGAGCTCTCACGACGATTGAACAGAGCAACAATACTTTCAGCAACATCTTTTGCATTCGTAGTATCATAATTGATGTCTGCTCCATCTGGTTTTATTGAGTTACCAAGGATACGCAACATGCAAACAGCAGGTGAAGCAACAGCCATATACGCAAGTGTCTTCGCCGCTCTTTGGGGAACTCCTCGTAGTTCCACTTCTTTTCCTTCAAGTCTTTGGATAAGCATCAAAAGAAGTTCTGCGCTTGTTGCGTTAAGTATCGGCAATTCCAGTTTATCTATGTCTATCTGAATCTTCTTCTGAATCTCACCAATAAGTTCTTCAATCTTTTCTCCCATATGAAGTTTATAGTCATAGCAGTCTGCAAGGTATGATGATGGATATTCTAATAAGTCTCCCCCTTCTTCAATCATACGGTTCATTCCTACTTTACGCGGAGTAATATAGGTAATGTTATCATTTTTATAAGCTCCAACCACATTTTTTCTCTCAGATTCGTATGACAGCATAACAGCTAACATTCGAGGAACCATTTCCCATGCCGAAAAGACTAAGACTTTTGAGAAATCCTTATTCTTGGCGAACACATTGTCCTTCGGTATGGTATAATAAGGATGTGAAGCTGGCACCCATAACAATTGTTCTGCATTGTTTTTGAAAAGTATATCTTCAAGTGCTTTTAGTTTTGCATTGGCGGGCTCAATTTTCTTATAAGAATAAACTTGTCCACCTTTTAGCAAGAGCCTTTGAGTCTTTGAATTCTTAACTACTGGTACATCTTTACCTTTAAATGCAACTTCGACAGTTTTCCCCTCCTGGTATTTCTGCATAAACGAAAGCAAATATGGAGCAGATTTGACATATTCTATAGGGATGTTATAATTGGGATTAACGCCAAGATTTTGGCCAGCCCCCCTCTTACCATCAAGTTTTTTCTTTGCATTCTGAAGCAACTTTTGCATTTGGCAATAGGCAAGAATATCATCACCTGTTATTTCCATCTGTTCCAGTGGCATCGTTTTTATTAGCCCTTCACTATAGCGTTCTGTGCGACAAATAACGTCGTACATCTTGTTCTCTGCCCTTTGTTTGCTGATGACCAAGGCATCAAACGTTTCACCACTAATGTGTGATAGCTTATTTGAATAGTCTTCCCATACAGTATGGAAAGATTCGTTTTCTGCATGATCTTCTCTGAAAAGGAATCTCATAAGTTTTAAGAAATCCTCATATTGTTCATCGCAGTTATCCTCATTCAACTCCTCCAATGTTGTAAAAGGTTTATAGGGAGTGGCCGAAAGCAGCAGAATATACGGATGCTCGTTCGAAAAGAATTCATGAGCTATCATGGATTCCTCGGAATCACTACTGGTATTCAGCAATCCGCTGAAACGTTGGAACTCGTCCATGATAACCAAATCCGGTTCCAGCTGATTCAAACTTACCTGTGCAAAAGCTATTCGGAGTTTGTTTATCATCCAAAAAGGCATTTCTTCACCATCACCATTTACGAAATCAGCAATAGCATTCACGTTCTGTATAAAGGTCTGGTTTGAATGAAGCAAGTCACGTATTTGCTTTTTATATGCTTCTCCACAACTATTTACACGGGTACAATAATTATTAACCAATTCAATCCAACTGTCTTGCCCCATATATATAGTCTTCAAAAGATAAGACAAACGTTTTTCTTTACCTATGAATTCGTCCATATCTTTTAAAATTGCGAATATCAAAGCTCTTTCGGCTCCATTTCCCGCACCACTTGTAATACTGAATGATGTGGATGGTGTGAGCGGTATTAGTTGTTGTGGCAACTCTGTCTCTTGTTTAGCCTCTTGCTGCATTTTTCTTTCCTGAAGAATCAAATGCTGCATCGATAGTCTGCTATCTTGCATATGCATAATATCTTCTTGGGGAATACCAAGATTCCTTGTATTCTGCTGGATTATATTCTGATTAGAGCAAACATACACAACTCTATAAATACCGTCATCCTTTATTCCTGGAAGTGCTTTTGCCATCTCGACAACGGTTCTTGCCATGATGGTTTTGCCCAACCCTACTTCATCACTCAACAGGACTCTTTTCTGGCCACTATTGAAGATTTCTATAATACGTTCAGCAGTTGCCTGCTGGAAATCTTTAGCTTTACTCATAATGCTGCAATTTGCTTTGAAACATTTTGGAACATCTCCAGTATTCTCTTCAACTCCTCTGGTACTATTTCTTTTTTCATCTTCTTGATGAATTTAAGTACTTCCGTTATTTGCTCAGGATTGGTACTCGCGGTACGAAGAAGTTGCTCATATAGTGGCATTGTGTTAGTTTGTGAGATACCGTCTGCACCTTTGTTCTTCTTTTCCATATTTTTTTGCTCAAAGAAGAATTCTGATGGCCGGTCACTCAACATGAAGGCCACATAATCCAATAGTTCTTCTTTCTTTGTGACGATACTCTGATAGATCGCTTCATCCCTGTCTTTAGGCATGTTTGAGGTTTTAACCTTGGCCACCATTTCCATGAATCCTTCTTTCACTGGTATTCTCAATACGTAGAATTCAGACAGCAAGTATGAAGGGATATCAGTATATTTAATTTGTTTGGCTATTGGCTGCCATGAAGCTTTGAGTTGAAGAGGACGGATCTCAATCCCTTCATCAAATCTTCCACTGACAGAAAGGACAATATTGTATTTCTCCTCATTCTCACTATGACAGATTTCTGCTTTCTTCAAACAGGCGATAGTTCGTTTCAAAGCAAGTTCCTTCTCGTTCTTTGGTCGGGTATTTGTTGCTTCAGGATTGGGTGCATCCATTATAACAAATCTGTGCTCGCTGACCATCTCTTCAAGTAGTTCCTTGATTCTATCATTGGTAGTCCTCTTATAATGAAGGCGTAGAAGGAATTCTGCATTTCTATTGAAACCATTGAATGTTGCATTTGTGCTCCCCAAATAGAGTGTATACCCAAGGTCTTGCCCTGTCAATCTTTGGGTCAAATACATCTTTGCATGTAAGTCCACATTAGCTGTGGTATTATCAATCATGGTGTCATTAGGAACCCATACTTGATCAAACAAATCGAAGACCTCTTGTGTTACATACTCCTTTCTTGTTATAAGTATTGAGTTTTTACTATCGTATTTATAATCTTTTTTTCTCGCAGTAAGCCATGACAACGTTGATACATCGATGAATGGAGATACAACCATTATTCTGTCACCAGGCATGTAGGTCTTTAAGAAATCACAATATGTGGAGAATTCTTCTTTGCCATACACAAATGGGAAGAATCCATACCCCTCTTCTTCATTTCTCTCTGTATCTTCTGTTTGGAATGGTATATCAAGTTCAAAATGGTCAACATAGTCTAACAATGCTGCCAACTCGCGAACTTTTTCAGCCTTGGCTCTTGTAGCATAATCACTAACCCATATTAGCATTTCCTTTAGTGGCTTATGTTTCTCAGCCCCTTTCATGCTACGTCTTTTGGATATGCGTCCTCTAATTGAACAGCAAATATCAAGACATGTCGAGAAATCCAAATTCCGACTCATAATTGATAGTTTGAGCCATTCTTTGCCATCTTGGTCAGTTTCTTTCACCAACCATAATTTGGGATGGAAGTTCGAGAGAATATCTTTTCCATCCTGTACCTCAAAGATACTGTTTTCCAACAATGAATATATAGTTCTCGTTTCATTGGGGACATGTATTCCTCCTTTATTGCAGAACAGAGCTATTTTATCACTACTTCTACGAATGCCTTCAAGTAGAAATGCCGGACTTTGTTTGACACTGCTATCCAGTTCACCCAAATCGCCAAAAGCAAGAGGAACTGTCAGCATGGCCTCCAAGTTTAGAGAATAAGTTAGGCCGACAGCAAATTCGACTTTGCAACCGTCGGATACGAGTTGTTCTCCGTATATTAAGTCTTTCAATAATTCTCTTGCCATATCACTTTGCCTCCCTTATTTCGGTGATAACCTGATATACTATCTCGTTCCACCTGAATGACAACATTGAGGGCCAACCTCGTTCTTCTCCCTTATATTTGGGGTTTCTTAGCTTGTTTCGTCCTGGTTTAACTGCCTTTTCTCTCGCAATAATCAGTTCGTCAAGTTGTTCCCAATCCCTTCTCTCGATTAGTTTGACCGATTTCCTACAAAAAGTGAGAACAGTCTGTTCAGTTACTCTGCTATTTATAAAGAATAGCATATCTTCGATAGCCTGACACGTAAAGTCTGACGGATATTGTTTTAGTATTTCTTCTATTCTTACTTGTAACTTATCGGCTTCATCCCTCTGCTCATTAAACATGGCCATAATATGATTGAATCGTAGCTGTACTACATAAGCAAGGTGAGAAAAGCGCTGCCCCATCCTGTATTGCTTCATGTACTCAGAGAAATCATCAGGCATATTCTTCCAGATTCTTCCAAGCGAATCATATTCTGGCAGAACTGCAACATTATTACGAAGAATATAAGCAAGCATAGAATCCATGCTTTTGAATGAGTTTACAATGTGGCCCTTGATATACTCCGCTTCCTTCCTTGTTAATTCCAAGGGCAATATCGTACCATTGTCAAAATCATATATTTCCTCACAAGGAGCTATAAATTGCAATAAACCGTTTTTATCCTCCGAATCACTCATTTCACCTTCTTCAGAGGCTTTGTATTTCGGCTTTTGCTGACTGGCTTGCTTACTTCGGTCAAAGATTAGATGGTATATATCTATATCACCTTTTATCATATCAAAAGTCCTAAGTCCATTCATATAGATGTAAGTTGGATCATATTTCACGAACCTACTTGGGTCGCTTTTTGCCACTGTTAGCATAGAACGGCCTGTAATACCATTTTTCTTATTCTCGTCATTACCAGCACCATTAACCAACATATCAGTCAGTCTTATTTCCCATTTTACAATTTGTGCCCTTACATCACGGACATTATTATAATTTTTCTTTGTTGCCTGATAATAGAGCGACGGCATCACAGCAAAATATTTAGCACGGCGTTGCAGGGTTGACATTCCAGGGAACATCAAATTTGCAAAGGCATCACGTATTCGACCAAAGCCAAGTTCATCGATTGCAGTTTGGTCTCGAACCATCTGCAACACTTTATTTTTACGCGCTAATTCTTCTTGACTGAAGTTTACAAATCCTATCTGCATAGTCTATAACACTTTCTTTAATTTCTCAACAATCATCTTTCCGCGCTTTGGAATGAACTGTTCCATGAAGTCGCAATATTCATTCACAGCTTTGAAATATGTTTCGGGCTTCAAGTCCTTCATCATGCTCCACACATGCATGAAAAGGTCTATCGGCTTGCCGTAGTAATCAATGTAGTCATTCAGCATCATATCGATGGCAAACTGTCGGAAGCCATCAGCCCCTTGATAGTTAGCCATCAGCTTTCGTGACTTATATAGTGCTGCTTTCAAATCTGGCTGCACCCTACCCTTACCTGTCATGCCATAATATATACCTTTCAAGAACAAATCGGCATAACCATGGTAGTGATATGTGTCTTTGTCCTTATCGATACCATTAGGCAAAACCCATATATTGCCGATACAATCTGTCTGATGATATATACGTACAGCCCTTTCATGCTGCTCTTTCGTCGGATTAAACTTCTCCATCCCCTTGAAGAACTTATCCATGATGTTGGCCCCAAAAAGGTACTGTGTATAATTAATTCCATTGCACAGATACTTGTACCGTTCAATATTATATTGGTTTAGTTCTGGCCAAATATCTGCAAAGGCTACCGACATAATGGCCTTCACAATATTGCATTTATCAACAGAGAAAGGAAATCCCTTGCAGTCACCGTACTTTTCATCTTCTCTGAGAGTACCGAAATCAAACTTTGCCAATTTATTGATATCCCCATCCAGTTTTTCACGGATGAAGTCCTTTATCAACTCTCTGGCATACGTTCCGTCCTGCTTAGCCTTTTCTTCTTTTTCCTTCTCCTCTGCATATTTATTTAAGCGTTCTTCTTCCTGGGACTCCAGAAACTGTTCGTCAAACTCATCATTATCCGAAGGCTGATGGTTCGCAACCTCTTCCTTTTCTTTATGAGCATATTTTTGATTGGTCTCATCCCATATTTTAAGGTAGTTTTCCCATGCGTCTACAGCATCACCTCCCACCTCTGCGACAAGGAGATAGGCAAACAAAGCCACTCCTGATTCGTCACCGTTAACTCCGAACTCTACAAGTCCATGATTGATGCAAAGCTCATCAACGATGTATTGCTCCTCCTTCTTATAGTAATGAGCTTCAAAGGCACACATGCCAGTCCAGCTGCGATAATAACGTATATACTCATCCTCACAGTACATAAACCAATGATCCTCCATTGCCTCAGGAATATGCCCCATCCGTATGATTTCCATATCTTTTTCAGAAAAGATGATGGTCGTCTCTATTCTGCTGCTTTCTGTTTGGGGCATTGGCTCTGTTTTCCAGCTTGTGTCCTTAGCCACTTTGGTTTTATCGGGCATCGAACTCTCGTTATTGAAAAACTTGCTCATATTACCCAGTCCCAACTTCCAAAGCATAACTGCCTGGAATTGTTTCTTCTCGTCATCATCCGCAGTTTGACGATTCATTTCCTCTTTTTCCTCTTCAAGTATCAACTCCCTCGCTGCTCCTTCATCGCCATAACCGCGAAGTATGCTATCTTTTACAAATCGGTCATAGAATCGAAGAACAACGCCTTTCATATCATTGGGTAGATACTCCAATGCTCTTAATTGCATTTCTTCAGGAATTCCCCAGATGGCTTCAGCAATACTTCCGACGATAGCGCCGAGTGTATCTGCGTCAGCACCGAGGCTTACAGCCCTGCGTACAGCATCCTCAAATGAAGTACTTTGCCCGATAATCCATAAGGCTACAGGAACAGTTCCTTGGCAGGTTTCATCAAACCTATTAATGACATTCTCTTTCCTTATATTGATATTGTAACCAGAGAACTTCACACATTTGTCAAGTATCGTTGATATATCTTTGGCATTTGGCAAACTTGTTGCCACACGCATCTCTATAGCATAGTGAATAGCCAAAGCAACTGTCTGGGCACCCTTGATTCCTTCGGAATGGTTATGAGTACATTCAGCTGTTTGCTGTGCCATAGACAACATGCCTATGGCATTCAACTTTGCCCACGCTACAGGACTAACTCTCATTGCCGATCCATTCCCAAAACTGCCATATGGTTGTGGGTTATCACTACGAACCCACTGTGCGAACCTCCCACCATAACCGCCCATAGGGTGTGGATAACGTCTACACCACTCATGAATACTTTCTCCGAAATCCCTGTCTCTTAGAATAGCATCAGCCACTGCAACCGTACAAGTGGTATCATCTGTGAACCCATTCTCATCCGAGAATAGTTCAAAGTTGTAGTTATTCGTGGGATTAAACTCCCATCTACTACCAACAATATCACCAATTATAGCTCCTAACATACCTTATTTATTATATACGGTTGCAAATTTAAACAGATGTTGTCTCAATTCGTGGTACAAGTCCTAAGTATTTTCACTATTAACCTCATTTACCTGTGGTTCATACATCTGCGCTGCCTCCAAGTGCATATTGTAAATCTCTTCTGCGAACCATTGCGGCGAGAGCACTTTCACTTGACTGCCACGACTCAGGAAGTGCGCACTAAGGTCTATTGTCGGCCTCATATACAGTTCAAAGTCTGCGAAGTTCTCGCCTTGACCAATCTCCCGCTGACTATTGTGGATAGGCAAGTCTCTGATATAGTACCGCTCATAGCCGTAGGCCCTGATGACGATTCTCTCTACAGGAGTACCATCACCTACCAACACGCCATAACATTCATCGAAATACGCCTGAGCATCAAAGTCTGGATCTATCTTAAACTTCACATCCGTCAGCGACATCTCAAGAATCCTATCAAACGAGAATATACCGAAGTAGTCCGATTCAGGCTTCTCCTCTGTTGCATCACGATGAAAGTGGCCCAAGATATACCAGCGTTGCTTGAACAGCTTGATGCAATAAGGTTCGAAGTTAAGGTGGTTCGGATTGTCTGTGCCATATTTCCTGTAGTCCACTGCTATCCTCACACTCTTCTTCATTGCGTCAATCACCATCTGCAGGTATTCCCCCTCGTATGGTACCTGCTGCAGCAGAATTCTGTCCTGCATCGACAGGCTCTCACTAATCACATTGTTTACCGCCAGCGTTGACAGCATCCAGTTCTGCACAGTATCCTCGCGCAGAACATAGTCGTTGCCGATATAGTACTCATAACCGTTCTGGCGGTCACAGTCAATGTATATGCCGAAGATGTCCTCTATGGCATCCTTATGCCGTGCAAATGTTGAACGAGCCAGCTCTATACCCTCGCTCATATCCGTTTCCAGCCACTTCTCGTTGATCTCGGCAAACGTAATTCTCCTGGCCTTGCGAATGGTATTAACCAGCCAGATATACTCCTTGAATTTTGCAGGTATCTTCATACGCCTATAACTTTATTTCGTTCCATACAATTATATTATTCATCAAAATCTTCTTTAAGGTACTCTTCAAAATCCTCGTCAGGCAACTTTAAATCAAAGCCTCTTTTCAGTAGGACCTGCTGGGCGTTATAAGCAAAGTCTTTTTGGTCAATACCGGCCATGTCATATGTTATAAATGTCTTGGCTTCTTGATTAATGCTATTAAGATGATTACACAAACATAATCCGTCACTGCAAGCTACCCAAATGCCATTAGGATATTTCTCGCTGGGATTACCAGACGATGACATTTTCAGATTGCCTCGAATAAATCTATATATTACATCAGGCTTACTGATAGACACATTTTTAAGGAATCTTTCCCTATATCTATCAAAGAAATGAGGAGTATAAATAGTGTAATGCCATTCTGCATGACCATACAAGCTCAATCGAGATAATGTGACAGCATACGTTCCGCGATTCTTAATAAACCATACGTAATAAATCATGCCTAACTTATCTTTATCAGGCTCATCATTTCCTCTCTTAAAAAACTGAAGCATATAGTGGAATCCCTTTGCGCTTTTGTAGTTCAAAGGCTTATAATAGACTCGTTCTTTTTTCACCGAGTTCTTTACCATCTGCTTGTATTTCTTAAGATTCTCGTCGATTTTATGCTGCAAGAATAGGAAATCATCTCTCAGAAGTTCTATGATTTCGTCATAGGTCATAGAATCTACAATAACAGTCTTTTTATAATCTTTCATATGCCAATATCATTACAATAAATAATTCATATATATTGATTCACTTCTTCCGCTTAGCGAGGCCATATAATAATAACAATAGACCAACGATATAATACACCAAACAAACGAGATAGTCATAACTATGGCAGATTGCTTTTTGTTAATTACGATACTCAATTGGTGTTTATTATTATCATATCCCATATCCCAAGTATCATTTTTCACCTTAAATCCAAAAG
>JAEEGK010026690.1_pt1 | contig 11734 bp, 8 predicted proteins | sample 8958771 | NCBI WGS metagenome assembly JAEEGK01 (sample SAMN16246547, study PRJNA631951) | gut metagenome | biome: gut microbiome; feature: rumen; material: SC-attached | host: Bos | place: Iran: Karaj | collected 2018-10 | reverse complement strand
CCTATTCCCTGGTGCCCGACGGCAGCGGCACCAACGACTTCGGCCAGGAGGCCATCAGCACCATCCTCAAGGCCATGGAGGACATGCGGGAGGAGCTGGTGGTGATCGTGGCGGGCTACCCGGAGCCCATGGAGCGCTTCATTGAGAGCAACCCCGGCCTGGAATCCCGCTTCGGAAAATACTTCCACTTCGAGGACTACAACGGCGCCGAGCTCATGGACATCTTCCGCCTCCAATGCCGGAAAAACCAGTATGTCCCCGACGAGGAGACGGAGAAGTTCTGCATCGACATGTTCAATGAGATGTACGAGAACCGGGACGAGAACTTCGGCAACGCCAGAGACGTGCGCAACATCTTCGAGCGGGCGGTGACCAACCAGGCCAACCGGCTGGCAGCCATGGAGAAGCCCACGAAGGACGACCTCATGAAACTCATCAAGGACGACATCGTGGGACCCAAGGACGAAGAGGAAAACACGGGCGAAGGCGAAGAAAAGAAGGACGAGGAAACGAGCGAATGAGGCCCCAGCCATAAAAGAACGGGGGTTACGGATTGCCACAGCCCCTTCGGGGCTTCATTCCGCGCGAGGGGACCCGCCGCGCAGCGGTGGGCGCGCGCTACTTCGCGATGACGAATACTTGATAGTCTGCAACAGGACCGGGCGGCGGATGCCGTCCGGTGTTTTTTCTTTGGATACTACAGCAGTAGTATTGACAGGTTGGTAAGACTGTGGTAGTATGGCGGTACTACCACAGTAGTATGTGAAAAGGAAGAACGAAACATGGAGATCAAACTGCAGGATTCTGAGCTGAAGGTCATGAACGTCCTCTGGCGGGAGGGCGAGGCCACGGCGAAGCACATCGCCGAAGTATTGAAAGAAGAAACCGGCTGGAATGTGAACACCACCTACACTCTTCTCAAGCGCTGCATCGAAAAGGGCGCGGCGGAACGCTCGGAGCCGGGCTTCCTCTGCCGCCCCCTGATCCCCAAGGAGGAGGTGCAGCGCGCCGAGACGGACAGGCTCATCGACAAGGTCTTCGACGGCTCGGCGGACAAGCTCTTCGCCGCCCTGCTGGGGCGGAAAAAGCTGCCCCCGGAGGAGATCGAGAAGCTGAAGGCCATCATCGGAGAATTGGAGTAAGGCATGAATCTAGTGCAAATGAGCGTTTCCGGAGCGCTGCTGATCCTGGCCGTCGTCCTCATTCGCCTGGCGGCCCTGCGGGCGGTGCCCAAGCGCACCTTCCTCATTTTGTGGGCCCTGGTGCTGGTCCGGCTGCTGATCCCCTTCCCGCCGCTCCTGCCCCTGCCCTCCCTGCTGCCGGAAGGGCTGCTCGCCCCTGCGACGGCGGCCCCGGCGGCACAGACCGCGCCTTCCTCCGCCGTCCAGGCGGTGCAGGGGGAGCAAGTGCCCCGTCCGGCGTATACGCCGGCGCCGGCACAGACCGCCGCCCCAGCTCCGCAGGCGTCCCATGCCCCTGCGCCCGACGCGCCCACCGTGACCGCCATGCCTCGTGGGACGGTCTCCGGAGAAACGCTGAGGACGGAGCCCGGCAGCGCCCTCTCCCCGCGGATGGCTTCCGTCGGCAGGGCGGCGCTGATCGTCTGGCTGGCGGGGCTGTGCTTCACGGCGGCGGTCTTTGCCATCCTCTATATTATGAGCTATCGGCGTTTCCGGCGGGCGCGGCCATTGGTGGGCCCGGCGGCGGCAGCCTGGCTGAAAGCCCACCCCATGAAGCGGAAGCTTTCTCTCCGTATGCTGGCGGGGCTTTCCTCTCCCCTCACCTACGGCATCCTCCGGCCGGTGATCCTGCTGCCGGAGGATATGGACCTCCGCGGGGAAAGCGCCGCCTACGCCCTGGAGCACGAGTACGTCCACGCACGGCGGCTGGACGCCCTTTGGAAGCTGCTGCTGGCGCTGACCGTCTGCGTCAACTGGTTTAGTCCCTTCGTCTGGCTCATGTGGTTCCTGGCAAACCGGGACCTGGAGCTGAGCTGCGACGAGGAGGTGCTGCGCCGCTTTGGAACAGACCAGCGGGGAGATTATGCCCGCGCGCTGCTGGCTATGGAGGAAAAGCGCGCCCTCCTGCCGCCCCTCCACTCCGGCTTCGGGGCGGGCACCACGAAGGAGCGCATCCTCTCCATCATGAAATACAAAAAGGCCACCGTCCTGAGCGTCAGCCTGGCGGCGGCGCTGGTGCTGATCCTGGCGGCCTGCGCCCTGGGCGGCGCGGAAAAGCCGAAGGGGACGCCGGAGCCCACCGCCGAGCCTTCGATCACCCCCATCCCCTCGGCTGCGCCTACGCCCGCACCCACGGCGCTTGGCGCGCCGGGAACGGACCTCACGGTGGGGCCCGTCCGCTGGGGCATGAGCCCGGAAGAAGTACGCCGGGCTCTCACGGATACGAAGGGAAACGTCGGCCCCGTCAGCGCCGACGGGACGATCACCCTCTCTGCGGAATTCTGCTCCTGCCCCGCAGAGATCAGCTGGTGCTTTGCCGACGACGGAAACGGCCTTTTCCTCAACGGCATCGAGGTCCTTTTCACGGACGCCGAAGCCTTCGACCGGGAGGCCGTAGCCATAGCCCTGGAGGAAAGCTGGGGCGAGCGCTGCAAATATGAAAGAGCCAACAAGTATTCGCCGGGGGTGGACGGGCCGAACATCGCCCCCAGGGAGGACTGGTACTGGCGGACGGCGGACTTCTCCGACGAATATGGGTGGAAAAGCGGCGTCACTGCCCGCTTCACCACCTCCGAGGCGGTATATACGCTGAGCAATTATCGCAGCCATACCAGCCCCGAGCCGGCAGGCGCTCCTCTGCTGCGCATCGACGCCACGGGGCGCAGCCAGGCGGAGGGCAGGCTCACGACCCTGCCGAGGACCGAAGAAACCAAATGGGAAGTCGATCGCCTCATGGGCCTTGCCACCCGGATCCGCCCCTCCGCCGCGAGCTGGGAGTACTTCGACCCGGAATATATGCACAGCGACGACGGGAGCGGGCAAGCCTCCGTCCGCGTCTATACCCCGAGGGACCGTGACCTGGCGGAAAAGCTCTTTGATCCGTATCCCTGGCTGACGGTGGATTACCGGGGAGATCAGTTTGACCCGGCAGACACGTCGGACATCCTTCTGGACGGCTCCCTTGTCCCCACGGTTTCGGTCTTTACCCCGGAGGCGATATTTGAGGAGGGCTGGGAGGCAGTCTTCACCAATCGGACGGAGGAAGACCTGACCCTGCTTTTCCCTGTGGGGCTGCTGGCGGAGCGGGAGGGCGACTGGGTCCGGCCGCGGTTCCATTATGATGGGACATACGACTATATCGCCCCCACCCTGGCGCCGGGGGAGAGCTACACGATCGAAGACTGGCAGTTTGAACTGCGGCATGCCTGCTATGACCTCACGCCTGGCCGTTATATTCTGACGATGGCGGTTTCTCAGGGAGGAAGGCAGCTGACCTACGGAGCGGTGGTTGAGATCACGGACGGCCCCGCGCCGAAGGCCGGGGAAGCCTCCATTCCCTTTGTAAGCGGCGGCTATACACTTTCCATCCCCACGGAATACGCGGAAGCGCTGACGGTGGAAACGGGGAAAATGACCGATTATTGGGAGCTCCTCTTCACCGTGACGGAAAAAGCCTCTTACGAGGCGGGGCAAAAGCTGCACCCCGGCGAAGACTGGGGGGACGGCTGGCTGTTCAGCATCGCCCGGATCAGCGAGGACGAGCTGGGGAAGCTGATGATGTGGGACATGAGCGGCATTGACGCCTTCGCCAGAGAACAGAGCGGGGATTATCTCCTGCTGCTCCGCCCCACGGACCTGCGCTTTGTCGCAGACGGGGAAGATGTCGAGGCACGCATGCAGCAGTGGGAGGCGATGGAGGACTGGACCTGGGCTTCCATGCCGGAACGCTTCCTGGCGGACAACGCAGGCCTCACCCCCAGCCGCCACGGCGACAGCTTTATGGAGAACGCGCTGGCCAGGGTCCTGTACTATGACCCGGCGGAATACGGCGAAGCCGGTCAATCCTCGATCCGCTTCGGGGACGGGGAGGGCCTGGACCCCCTGGGGACGCCCCAGGCGCGGGAGGACGCCCATAAGCTTCTGTGGGGCTTTCGCTTCGATGGTGCTGCGACAGCGGCGGATTTCCCCAAAAAGGGCATGACCGTCACGGTGACGGACCCGCTGGGGTGTGAACTGACCTTCCGGGAAGATTCCGACGTGGTGGCCGTCGCCAACGTGAGCACGGACGTCCGCTATCTCCGCATGGTCCCGGACACAGAGGAGATGAAGGGCCGTAGCATCGGCACCATGGCCTGCGGGTGGTATTTCGAAGCGGCGGCCACCCTCAGCGGGGAGACGGCCAGCTATCGAAACGGGGACTTTACCCTGCGCCTCCCGGCGGAATACGCGAGTCAGCTGGTGGTGAGGACCGAATGGGACCGGGACTATCGAGGGGAGACCTTGTTCCGGGTATCAGAAAAGGGTTCCCGTGATCGTTGGGCTGCCGCACACGATACCTACACCGCCGATGCGACCGATGGCTGGCTGTTCTCCATCCTGCGGGTAAGGCGGGACGACTGGGGCCGCTGGAAAACCGGCGGGGACAGCGGCGTCTTCATCTTCGCCCAGGACGAGGAGGGCTATTGCTACCTTTATACCTATCCGATCTGGATGACCTTCTGCCCGGAGGAGGGAGAACAACCGGACCCGGAAGGGGAAGCTTACCGCCGATACCGGACCCTTTACACAGTGGTCAGCCGGTTTGACACGGAAGGATATTTCACTGCGGACAACGGCCTGAAGCCCTGCCGCTTCACAAGCATACAGGACTTCCTCTGCTTTGCCGTTTACAGTGAATATGACTACGCCGTATACCGGGGCGAGGAGGAGCGATATGACCCCAAGGGCAACGCTCTCTCCGCCGAGCTGCTGAAGCGCCTGCTCTGGGAAACGGACTACGAGGAGACGCCCGTCAACGACACCCTGGCCGCAATATTCGACACCTCCGACGCCATCATGCTGGCGCGCAACGGCGGGGAAAGCGCGGTCTTCTGGCCGGGCAGCGAGCTGGTGCTCCTGTCCAATGGGGACCGCTGGCGCTTCTACCTCGCATGGTCGGGGGACACCCCTGCGGGGGACCTAGCTCAGGAGCTGCTGAATGCCGCGCAAACCGCCGCCCTGCCCCCGGTGAGCGGGCGGACCGTAAGCTACCAAAGCCAGGGCCTGACCCTCGCCATCCCGGAGGAATACGACGAGCTTTTGATCGTGGACACGGAGCCGAAGCAGCAGGACGCCCTGTTCCGGGTGATGCAGCGTTCTTCCTGGGTCAACGGGCAGAAGGGGCACCCAGGCGAGGACTGGGGGGACGGCCTGCTGTTCGTCGTATACAAGGTGGGCGAAGAAGGGCTGATCCGGGAGCTGCGGGCCCACCCCACCCCCGCGAGCCTGGCGGGGCGGGACCGGGAGGGGAACTATTACCTCATCGGCTACCCCTCGGATGTGCGCTTCGTGGGGGAGGATCCCCAGATCATCACGCCCTCCGACCCCGGTCTGCCGGAATGGAAGGCGCTGAACTTCTGGGCCGCCGGAATCGGCGAAGCCATCTGCGCGGCGAACAGCGACGCCCTCATTCCCATGGAAAAGGCCTTCTGCGGGCTGGAGCACGTCCTGGCGGTCCTTCTGGAGGACGGGGCCGAAGCGCCCCTGCCGGAATACTTCCATTTCGTCAGCCCGGAGGGGGCGGCGACGGAAGGGGCCGACGTTGCGGAAAAGTTCGACTTTGCCCGGCGTATCCTGTTGGAGGGCAGCAGCTGCTGGCTCCCGGAGGACACGCCCGCGCCGGAGGGGAGGCCCATCCGGCTGGAAACGCCGGGGCTGAGCGTCAATTCCCGCGCGGTTTTCACCTTCTGGCCCGGTTCGGAGCTCTTCCGGGAGGAGGTATTCTATGATGAAAGCGGCGCACATTCCAGCCGCATGCTGCGCATGACCCTTCCGAAGGACGGGCCCAACATCGGCTATCTCATGGTGCAGTGGTATGGGAAAGCGGCGGAGGACGTCGTCCACCACCTGACGGCGGAGGTCGCGGGCTACGGCAACGACACGGTATGCATCCAGGTCACGGAACCGGGGGACAGCAGGCTGCCCATCGGTTTTGAAATGTATGTCGGCGGGTCCTATCTCTCGGAGGACGGGGAATATGCGCCCGTCACCGAGCTTCCCGTGGGCTGCATCGTCGAGGTGGAATACAGCGGCGAGGTCGTCGCAGATGAATTCGGGTACTGCGGCCCCACCGGCGGCCCGGCGGGCTACATTCGCGTAGTGGAGTCGTAGGCATTTCTCCCCATCGCGCAAACAGGCAGCGCTCCATTTGAGAGTGCTGCCTGTTTGCGTTATTTCCGTATTCATCGTCTGTCGATCTTTCGCAGCAGCGGCAGGGCGAAGGCGGCGCAGAGGCCGGTGAAAAGCCCCGTCAGCACCCCGCTCAACACCAGGATGGGGGCGTACCACCAGACCTGGGGCGTGCCCATCACCAGGCGGGCCACGGTAAGCTGGCCGAAATTATGGGCGCAGGCGGCAATGGCAGAGAGGAACCAGGCCTGCCTGTCCTTCACCGCCCCCCGGAGGGCGGCGGCCACGGCGAAGCAGCAGAGGCTCCCGGCGCAGGAATAGAGGAAGCGCAGCATGCTTCCGGCGAAAACGGCGCCCAGCACGGTCTTGACAAAGAGCACCGCTCCGGCGCTACGCCGGTCATAGGCAAAGAGGGCCACCAGCACCACGATGTTCGACAGCCCCGGCTTCACCCCCGGAACGGGGATCAGTGCGGGGAGGCGCAGCTCGATCACAAAGAGGATGAGGCTCAAGGCGCTGAGGAGCCCCAGCACGGTCAGCTTTTTCGTCTTCATCGCAGCACCGCGTCGCTTTCTTCCCTGCCGCCCGTCACTGCCACGGTCACCCGGTTGGGCAGGCAGATGAGGGGTTTGGCGGGACTGGAGGACCAGCCCATATGCTCGCAGAGCTTATCCGGGCAGTCGGAATGCTTTACCCGCACCCTTCCCGGCGCGGCCAGCACCGTCACATGCTCCCCCACCCTGATCTCCCGCTCCTCCGTCAGAGCGGCCAGGTCCACCGTTTCCACCAGCTCCCCATCCAGCCAGATTTCCGCCCGCAGGCCCCCGCGGGGCCGCAGCAAAAGGAAGGCCGCGGAGACCAGGCACAGCAGCGCCAGGATGAGGACCATCCACCGCGTCTTCATCTCAGGTGATCACAAAGCCGCCGTTGAGGCCGATGACCTGGCCGGTCATGAAGCGGGACTTTTCCGAGGCCAGGAAGCTTACCAGCGCCGCCACGTCCTCCGGCTCCCCCAGGCGTTCCAAAGGCGTTTCTAGGCGCAGGTTCTCCAGGTCTTCTTCGGAAAAATCCTTCAGCATGGGGGTGCGCACCACGCCGGGGGCCACGCAGTTGACCCGGATGCCGGAGGGGGCCAGCTCCTTGGCCAGGGCCTTGGTGAGGCCATGAAGCCCGGCTTTGGAGGCGCTGTAGGCCGCCTCGCAGGAGGCGCCCACCTGCCCCCACATGGAAGAAACGATGACGATATTGCCCCTCTTGCGGCGCACCATGCCCTCTGCCGCCGCCCGGCAGCAGAGGAAGGCCCCATCCAGATTGACGGCCATGAGCGCCCGCCAGTCGCCGTAGCTGAGATCGGTGATAAGGCCGTAGTGGGCGACGCCCGCATTATTCACCAGCAGCTCCACCTCCCCGGCGGCGGCGAACATGGCCGCCACCTCCTCCGGTTTGGACACGTCGGCATAGGCGGGAAAGCCGCCGATCTCCTTCGCCAGGGCTTCCGCCCCCGCCTGATTGCGGAAATAGCCCACCCCCACGGTCCAGCCCAATGAAGCCAGGCTGCGGCAGACGGCGCTGCCGATGCCCCCGGAGCCGCCGGTGACCAGCGCGATCTTCTTCATAGCTTCCTCCAAAACGCTTGTTTTTTTCATCATACCATCCCCGCGGGGCCTTGGCAAGGCGGCAGTTTTCCCTTGCGCGGGGCAGCAAAGGCTGATAGTATAAAATAAGAGGTGAAACACTATGGACGACTGGCACGGCAAACACTATGCCTTTTTTCAGAACCGGGAGTGCGAATGCTTCCCCTGCCACCCCACGGAGCATCCGGAGGACTTCAACTGCCTGTTCTGCTACTGCCCCCTCTACCCCCTGGGGGAGAAATGCCGGGGCAACTGCCGCTATACGGAATCCGGCGTGAAGGACTGCTCCCAATGCGCCTTCCCCCACATGCGGGAGAGCTACGGCGTCATCACGGAGCGGTTTAAGGAAGTGGCGGCCATCGCCGCCCGGAAGGACGGGGAATGATCCCCATCCCGGAGGAGGTCGGGGCCATTTTGACGAAGCTCCGCACCGCGGGCTACGAAGCCCAGCCCGTGGGGGGCTGCGTGCGGGACAGCCTCCTGGGGCTTACGCCGGGGGACTGGGACGTCTGCACCTCCGCCCTGCCGGAGGAGGTGGTGGCCCTATTCGGAGAGGAGGACACCATCCCCACGGGCATGAAGCACGGCACCGTCACCGTCCGCAGCGGCGGAAAGCTTTCCGAGGTCACCACTTACCGCACGGACGGGGCCTATACCGACCACCGGCGGCCCGACAGCGTCCGCTTCGTCTCCTCCCTGGCGGAGGACCTGGGGCGGCGGGACTTCACCGTGAACGCCATGGCCCTGGACCCTTCGGGGCGAGTGGTGGACCTGTTCGGCGGGCAGACGGACCTGGAAGAAAAGCGCATCCGCTGCGTGGGCGCGCCGGAAAGGCGCTTCCGGGAGGACGCCCTGCGCATCCTTCGGGCCCTGCGCTTCGCCGCCCGGCTGGGCTTTTCCATCGAGGCGGAAACGGCCGGGGCCATGCTGGCCTGCAGGGCTCTGCTGGGGTCCGTCAGCCCGGAGCGGGTCCTTACCGAGCTGCGGGGATTCCTGTCCGCACCCAAGCCGGGGGGCCTGGCAGAGACGTTTGCGCCGGTGCTTGCGGAGGTCCTGCCGGGCTTAAGCGAAACATCGCTCCGGGAAGCCGCGCCGAAGCTGGACGCTTCCCCTGCCGACTTTGCCCTGCGCATGGCCCTGCTCTGCCGCGCCATGGAAGCGGCGGAGGCGGAAGGTCTGGCGGAGGCCCTCCGCTTCGACAGCAGGACGAAACGGCGTTTTTTGGGCTTTGGGGAAGCTTTGAAAATGCCCCTGCCCCGAAACCGGGGGGAGCTGCTGCCCCCGGTCCGTCTCCTGGGCTGGGAGGACGCCGCGCTTTTGGCCGCACTCCCCGGCGGGGAGGACTTCGCCGGGCTGCTGGCGGAAGCCAAAGCGGAGGGGCTGCCCCTCCGGGCGGGCGAGCTTGCCCTGGGCGGGACGGCACTGTTGGCGGAGGGTGCGAAGCCGGGACCGGAGATTGGCGAAATGCTGGAAGCCTTGCTGACCGCGGTATGGGAGGGCAGGGCGGACAACGCTGCCTCAAGCCTCCGCCCCCTTGCGGAAAAGCTGCTGCGGCGGCACATCGACTCCTGCGGGGCCGTCGCATTCCGGGAGACGGAAAACGGCACGGAGGCCCTGCTCATCTTTCACCGGAAGGGCTGGGGCTTCCCCAAGGGCCACATCCGCCCCGGCGAAACGGAGGAAGCCTGCGCGGCGCGGGAAGTGCTGGAAGAAACCGGCATTTCTATCCGCCCGGACCCCGGCTTCCGGCGGGAAACCATTTCGGAGCGGCAGGGGGACAAGCGGAAGGTGATCTTCCTCCTGGGGCGCTATGCGGGCGGGGAGCCCCACCCCCAGCCGGGGGAGACGCAGGCGGCGGCCTGGTTCCCGGCGGAGGAGGCGGCGGGGATGGTCTACTACCCCGGCGACCGGGCGATCTATCTGGCCGCGCTGGAATATTATAAGGCACACCGATAGAAAATCTCCCCGGCGCTTCTGCGCCGGGGAGACAGGAACAGTGATCTTATTTCTGGGCGGCCGTAACCAACTCCAAAGTGTCCCTGGCGATGACCAGTTCTTCGTTGGTGGGGATCATGAGGACCTTCACCCTGGCGCCCTCCGGGCTCAGCTCGGCCACCTTGCCCCGGACGTTGTTCCGCTCCGGGTCGATGGAGATGCCCATGAACTCCAGGCCCTCCACCATGCGCTGGCGCACGTCGCCGTCGTTCTCGCCCACGCCGGCGGTGAAGACCACGCAGTCCACCCCGCCCATGGCGGCGGCATAGGAGGCGATGAGCTTCCGGCCCTGGTAGACGAAGACGCCGCGGGCCATGGCGCAGCGGTCGTCCCCTTCTTCCATGCCCTTCTCCAGGTCGCGGAAGTCGCTGGAAACGCCGGAGAGGCCCAGCATGCCGGACTTCTTGTTCAGCACGTTGGTCATCTCATGGATGTCCATGCCGGTCTTGTCCATGACGTATTCCAGGATGGCGGGGTCGATGGAGCCGGAGCGGGTGCCCATGGGGATGCCCTCCAATGGGGTGATGCCCATGCTGGTGTCCACGCACTTGCCGCCCTTCACCGCGGCGAAGGAGGAGCCGTTGCCCAGGTGGCAGGTGACCACCTTGAATTCCGGGTCGCCTTCCCGGCCGCAGAGGCGGGCCGCTTCGGCGGAGACATAGCGGTGGCTGGAACCGTGGAAGCCGTAGCGCCGGACCATGTACTTGGTGTAATATTCATAGGGCAGGGCATACATAAAGGCGCGCCGGGGCATGGTCTGATGGAAGGCGGTGTCGAACACGGCCACCTGGGGCACGCCGGGCATGGCCTCCTCGCAGGCCTCGATGCCCTTGAGGTTGGCGGGATTGTGGAGGGGGCCCAGGGGGATGACCTCCCGGATGCCTGCCTTCACGGCTTCGTCCACGATGGTGGAGGCGGTGAACTTCTCGCCGCCGTGGAGGACGCGGTGGCCCACGGCGCCGATCTCGTCCATGTGCTTCACCACCCCGATCTCCGGGTCGGTGAGGGCCCGGAACACCAGGCGGATGGCGTCGCTATGGTCTTCCATATCCTGCTGGTATTCCTTCCTGCGCCCGTCGGCGTGCTTATGGGTCATGAAGGAATCGGGGATGCCGATGCGCTCGCAGGTGCCCTTGCAGAGGACGGTCTCATGATCCATATCGAAGACCTGGTATTTCAGGGACGAGCTGCCCGCATTGATGACAAGTATCTTCATTTGCTGATCTTCCTTTCTCCTGTTCGCAATTGCTTGTTCTTATTATTTTATACCCTTTTTTTGGATTACACAACGGGTTTCGGGGAAAAAACATGAAAACCATCGGGATCATCGCGGAATACAATCCCTTCCACAAGGGGCATGAAGCCCAGCTGCGGCTTTTGCGGGAGCGCTTCGGGTCGGACTGCGCCATCGTCGTTGCCCTGGGGGGCTGCTTTACCCAGCGGGGGGAGGCCGCCCTCTTTACGAAATACGCCCGCGCGGAGGCGGCGGTGCGCTGCGGGGCGGACCTAGTGCTGGAGCTGCCCCTGCCCTGGGCCGCATCCTCCGCGGAGGGTTTCGCCCGGGGGGGCGTGGGGGTGCTGCATGCTCTGGGGTGCGTGGACGCCCTGGCCTTCGGCAGCGAGTGCGCGGACCTGGGAAAGCTGGCGAAGATCGCAGACCTGACGGCGGACAAGGCATATGACGCCCGGCTGCGGGAAGCCCTGGCCGGGGGCGTCGGCTATGCCGCCGCCCGGCAGAAGGCTCTGGAATCCCTCGCC
>JAEEGK010026689.1_pt1 | contig 11735 bp, 9 predicted proteins | sample 8958771 | NCBI WGS metagenome assembly JAEEGK01 (sample SAMN16246547, study PRJNA631951) | gut metagenome | biome: gut microbiome; feature: rumen; material: SC-attached | host: Bos | place: Iran: Karaj | collected 2018-10 | reverse complement strand
ATTAAAAGCATTAGCTAAATACTATGAATTATCTGATCCAGATTGGAGACCTGATATTAGTTATTTAAATATAGAAAATATAACTACTTACGTTAAACCAAATACAGATGAGAATTATACATGGGATGATGTACCAGATGATATTAAAAATGTATTTGATAAACTAGGAATACCTGAATCAGAAAAAGAAAATCTAGCAGGTGTAGGAGCACAATATGATTCTGAAATTATATATCATAATCTAGAAGAAAAATTAAAAGAACAGGGTGTTATCTATACTAATTTTGATAAAGCTTTAATAGAATACCCTGATTTAATAAAAGAATATTTTACTAAAGCAGTACCAATAACTGATCATAAGTATATAGCGCTTCATTATGCATTATTTTCAGGAGGAAGCTTTGTTTATATACCTAAGGGTGTTAAACTTGATAGACCACTACAGAGTTATTTTAGATTAAATGCACCTGGTGCAGGACAATTTGAACATACTTTAATAATAGTAGATGAAGGAGCTAGTTTAGAGTTTATAGAAGGATGTAGTGCCCCAGGATATAATGAACTTAACTTACATGCAGGTTGTGTTGAATTATTTGTTAAGAAAGATGCATACTTAAAGTTTTCTACTATTGAAAACTGGTCTAAGAACATGCTTAATCTAAATACTAAAAAATGTTATGTAGAAGAAAATGGTAAGATAGAGTGGATTATGGGTTCATTCGGTTCTAAAGTATCAATGCTTTATCCACTTAGTGTTTTAAATGGAAAAAATGCTAAATGTAGTTTCACATCACTATCTTTTGCTGGTAATGGACAAAACTTAGATACAGGATTAAAAGTTATCCATAATGCTCCAAATACTACTACTGTAGTTGATACTAAATCAATATCTAAAGATGGTGGAATATGTACATTTAGAAGTAATGTTGTAGTTAATAAGAAAAGTACTAATTCTAAAATAGCTTTATCTTGTGAATCATTAATGTTAGATAGTATTTCAAGAAGTGATACTATACCTGTTAATACTATTTTAAATGATAATGTTACTTTCTCTCATGAAGCTACTGTAGGTAAGATAAGTGATAAAGCTATCTACTATTTAATGACTAAAGGGTTAACTGAAGAAGAAGCTAAAGCTTTAATAGTAGAAGGATTTGCTGAACCAATAGCTAAATCTTTCCCTGTAGAATATGCAGTAGAAATGAATAGATTAATAAATCTAGAATTAGAAGGGACTATAGGGTGATAATATGATATTAAATGAAATGCCAGTAAAAACTACTAATAATTTTAATATTAATGATCTTAAAATAGATTTAATAGTTCCTACTAATTTAGAATATAGAAAGTTTATTACTAAGAATACAGAAGATATAGATATAAAATATAGTGAAATAGAAAATATTACTTCTAAAATTGGTTTAGACTTACCTAAAGCTCTAAATATAGATATTACTATAGATAAGAAAATAGTTAAACCAATAGAATTAATATATGAGTTTAAAGAAAATGATAATTTAATAGATAATATTAATATAAACTGTAAGAGTGGTAGTAGTGCTAATATAATTATTAAATATATATCATCTGGTACTAACACTAACTTCCATCATTTAAAACAGTTAATTAATCTAGAAAATAATTCTAATTTAACTATTACTGTTCTTAACTTACTTAATTCTAAAAGTATTAACTTAATCGCATCAGAAAGTACTATAGAAAATAATTCTACTTTAACACAAAACTTATTTGATATAGGTAGTGATATTAAGATAAGTAATTATTATTCTAATGTATTAGAAAATGCTAATAGTTATCTAAATAATATATATATTGGTAAAGATAATAATATTATTGATATGAATTATAATTATATTAATAAACAAAAAAAGTCTGTTACTAATTTAGTAACAGAAGGTATTCTAGATAATAAATCTACTAAGAAATATAGAGGTACAATAGACTTCATTAGTGGAGCTTCAAAATCAATTGGTAAAGAAAAAGAAAATTGTGTATTACTTTCTGATACAGCTATATCAAGATCAGTACCTATCCTATTATGTGGAGAAGAAGATGTAGAAGGAGCACATGCTGTATCAACAGGTAAATTAGAAGATAGTAAACTCTTTTATATTAAATCCCGTGGAATAGATGAAAAACAAGCCAAAAAGATGATTATTATGTCTAATTTTAATAAAATAGTAGAAGAAATAAATAATAAAGAAACAGAAGAAGAAGTTATAGAAATACTAGATAGTATCCTATAACTTTTTTCTTGTGTTTAAAGGATAAATGTGTTATTATATACAGCACAGGTGAGGGGTATGAAAGCAAAAACTAAAATATTATTTTTCGCAACTTATATTATGATATTAGCTATAGCTGCTTTTATTGGTGAAAGAAGAATCAAAAAAGAACAAATAAAAGAATATACTGTAGATGAATTAAAAGATGCTATGCATAACATAGTTATTGAAAAAAATGACCCTGAATTATTAGAATTCTATACTAAATTTGAAGATAGAGTTAGTGATGAGTTTTGGGAAGAAAACTATAAATATCTTCTTGAAAGTGATGTTTTAGATAGATTAGAAGACTTAACATTTGATTTTATTAATGATCCATCAGAAGATGAATTCATTAAAAATAGTGAAGAAAATGTTAAGGGATATTATGATGTAAGGGATAACACAATAATCGTAATCAAAGATGAACATTGGTATGCTAATGCATGTCATGAAATTATGCACTTTTTTGGTGGATATGATATAACTAATTATAATGAAGCAACAACAGAATTATTATCTCGTGGTTACTGTAATCTTGAAAATAATAATGACGCTATCTATACAAAATACTTTAATATCACAGTTCCCCTAACACGAATAATAGGAGTAGATAAGATACAAGAATCATACTTTACTAGAGATACAAATCTATTTTTAGAAGAAATAGCTAAATATACTAAAAAGACAAAAACTTTAGTAAAAGATTATAACTATTTATGTGATCACTATGATGAAAACTTTTATAACTTAATAAGTAAAGATAAAGATCAAGTTAAAATAGATGAATATAGTAGTGTATTAAAAGAATATTGGTCAATACTTGATGAAATATATCTAAATAAATATAATAAAGACCCAATAAAAGATAATAGTTTAAATTACTATAAATATTTTACAGCTATGCCAAATGTTAAATATTATGGAATAACTAATTCATATGTATATTCATGTAAGTATAATCCATTTAATGATGATGAATTTACTATCTGGGCTAATGGTACTAGATATGATGTAGATGATGATGGAGTAACTTACTTAATGGAATATGATGTAGATTTAAATGTAGTTAAGAAAAAAGAAATAAAATAGGAGATAATATGGCAAATAAGTATAGAGAAGATTTTTTTAAATCAATACGTAATAAAAAATTCAATACTGATCTCTTTTTAGATATGGCTGAAGACATCATTAAAGAAAGAGAATTAACTAGCTATATAAAAGGAATCACACTAACAAATAAAGAATGCCAAGACAATGGTAGTTATCGACCAGATGGTATGATAAGAATAGGACTAAAAAGAAGCTATGCACCTAATCTCCCATATTATTATTATGATATATTTTCAATACTATTTCATGAATTATGTCATGCAGAACAAAAAAAATTACTAGCTAAAAATAAAGAATATTATTCTAAATTGCCATTAGATCATATATATACTAACAAAGAAATGAAGGAAATAATTAGAATAGTTGCAATAGGAAAATCATGGAATTATGCTCGAAATAATAAAGAAGTATATTCAAAAAAACATAATTGTTTTTCACTAGAGCATGAAGCTATTTATCGTAGTTTTGTCGATACAACTGCATATATGCAAAAACTAGTACCAGAAATAGAATTACCAGAAAGCTATAATAAAGCAAAAATTCAGTTATTACTATCAGAATATGATTATAATAAGAATTATAAACTATTTAGAAAAGTAGTATCTCCAGTAGAAAAGGTATTATTTGATAATGTTGATAAAAGAACTAAAAAACTATTATCAAGAAAAGATATATTAAATCTAGAAGAAAGGATGGTATTAGGGCTACCTATAACATCTACTGAAATGAATAAAGTATTACGTAAATACAAGGATTAATTCCTTGTCTTTGTTTATAATAAATGATAGAATATGTATATTGAAAGGAGGGTATATATGTTTAATTTAGTATCTAAATATAAACCTAGTGGAGATCAAGTAACTGCTATTAAAGAGTTAGTTGATGGTATTAATAATAATAAAAAAGACCAAGTATTATTAGGAGCTACTGGTACAGGTAAAACATTTACTATAGCTAACGTTATAAAAGAAGTAAATAAACCTACTTTAGTACTTGCTCATAATAAAACATTAGCAGGGCAATTATATTCTGAATTAAAAGAATTATTCCCTAATAATCATGTATGTTACTTTGTATCTTATTATGATTATTATCAACCTGAAGCATATGTACCTTCTACTGATACTTATATAGAAAAAGATTCATCTATTAATGATGAAATAGATGAATTACGTCATTATGCAACTTCTTCTTTATTATCTTATGATGATGTTATAGTGGTAGCGAGTGTATCATGTATATATGGTATAGGAGAAGTAGAAGAATATAAGAATAAAATGTTAAGTTTAGCTGTAGGAGATAAAGTAGAAAGAAATACTATTATGGCTAAATTAGTAGAAATGACTTATGAAAGAAATGATTTTGATTTTAAAAGAGGTACTTTTAGAGTTAGAGGAGATGTTTTAGAAATAATACCTACTAATACTAATAGTAAGGGTTATAGAATAGAATTCTTTGGAGATGAAATAGATAGAATATCAGAAATAGATACTCTAACAGGAGTAGTAAAAGAAGATAAAAAAATAGTTAATATCTTCCCAGCCAGTTTCTTTGTTACTAGTGATGAAAAATTAATAGAAGCAATTAAGAGAATTAAAGAAGAGTTAAAAGAAAGAGTAGAATACTTTAAAGAAAATAATAAATTACTAGAAGCAGAACGTATTGAACAAAGAACTAAATATGATATAGAAATGTTAGAAGAAACAGGTTTCTGTAGAGGAATAGAAAACTATTCTAGACATTTAGCTTTAAGAAGCGAAGGACAAACTCCAACTACATTAATGGATTTCTTTCCAAAAGATTATCTATTAGTAGTAGATGAATCACATGTAACATTACCACAAGTAAGAGGTATGTATAATGGTGATAGAGCACGTAAACAAAACTTAGTAGATTTTGGCTTCAGACTTCCTAGTGCACTAGATAATAGACCACTACAGTTTAATGAATTTGAATCTAAAATAAATCAAGCAATCTATGTATCAGCAACACCAGGAGATTATGAACTTTCATTAACTAATAATCAATATGTAGAACAGATAATACGTCCTACTGGATTATTAGATCCAACTATTGAAGTTAGAAAAACAGAAGGTCAAATAGATGATTTAATAGAAGAAATAAGAAATAGAATTAGTAAAAATGAAAGAACACTAATAACTACACTTACTATACGTATGGCAGAAGAATTAACTAATTACTTAAAAGATATTGATATAAAAGTAGCTTACTTACATACTGAAGTTAAAACTCTAGAAAGATTAAGAATAATAAGAGATTTAAGACTAGGTAAATATGATTGTATAGTAGGAATTAACTTATTAAGAGAAGGACTTGATATACCAGAAGTTAGTTTAATAGCTATACTTGATGCAGATAAAGAAGGATTCTTAAGAAGTGATAGAAGTTTAATACAAACTATAGGTAGATGTGCAAGAAATGAAAATGGTCATGTAATCATGTATGCAGATAAGATAACTGATAGTATGAATAGAGCTATAAAGGAAACAGAAAGACGTAGAAGTATTCAAGATGCATATAATAAAGAACATGGTATTACTCCTCATACTATAGAAAAAGAAATAAGAGAAGCTATATCAAATACAGTAGAAACACCTAAGAAGAGTAAAGTTAAACGTGATAAATCTGAATTATTAGATATGATAGAAGAACTTGAAAAATCTATGAAAGAAGCAGCAAGTAACTTAGACTTTGAAAGAGCTATGGAACTAAGAGATGCTTTATTTGAACTAAAGAGTGAGTTATGATGAAATTTAAAAAAATATATATAGAAATAACTAATATATGTAATCTTAACTGTAGTTTCTGTAGTAAAGATAATAGAGTAAAAGAAAGTATTAGTGTTAGTAACTTTGAAAAGATTTTAAAGAAGATAAATGATTATACTGATTATATTTATCTACATGTAAAAGGAGAACCACTTCTACATAAAGATTTAGATAAATTATTAGATTTAGCTTATAAATATAATAAAAAAGTTAATATAACTACTAATGGTACATTACTAAAAGAAAAAGAAGATATTCTAAATCATAAAGCTATTCGTCAGATAAATATATCTCTTCATAATGAAAAGAATAATTTAGATGATATATTTAATGTTATAGATAATAAAGATAAAATAATAGTATTAAGATATTGGACTTTTAAAGAATCCACAACTACTGTTGATAAAGTATTAAAGCATTATAATATATCCACAAATATTGTGGATAAACATATAAGATTAAAAGATAATATATTTCTTGATAAAGGTGAAGAGTTTGTATGGCCATCATTAGATAATGATTATTATAATGAAAAGGATTCTGTTATGCTTTAAAAGATCAATTAGCTATACTAGTAGATGGAACAGTAGTTCCATGTTGTTTAGATAGTGAAGGTATTATTAATTTAGGTAATATTTATAAAGATGATATGGATTCTATTATTAATAGTAAAAGATATCAAGATATGAAAAAAGGTTTCCAGAATAGAATATGTACTGAAGAACTATGTAAGAAGTGCAGTTTTAAAGATCGTTTATTGACAAATAAGTAGTATTATGGTATTATATTCCTCCTAAGGAATTAGGGGAGGTTTATTATGAAATTACGTAAAAATGTATTTATAGGTCATGTAGAAACAATAAATCCTAATGTATTAGAAAATCAAAAATTTACTGAATCAAAAGTAGTAGCACTACAACTAGTAGATTTTAATAATAATAAAAAGGTACCTACCTATAAACCACTTAGAAAATATAAAGAATATTATAAAATATTAAGTGTAGAACCAATGGTAGGATATGTTACAGATATGGATATAGATAAAAAGATACAAGAGATAGGAAAACCTGAAGTTAAGGTATTAAAGAAAGTTGCATAACTTTCTTTTTGTTTGGGTATTTTAGTTAATAGTCAAGTATGCTATAATATCTAGGTAGAAAAGGTGATATGGATGGATAAAATAGTAATAAAGGGAGCAAGAGAAAACAACTTAAAGAATGTTAATCTAGAACTTCCAAAAAATAAATTAATAGTAATGACAGGTGTATCAGGTAGTGGTAAATCAACACTAGCATTTGATACTATTTATGCTGAGGGTCAAAGAAGATATGTTGAGAGTTTATCTGCTTATGCAAGACAATTCTTAGGTGGAACAGAAAAACCAGATGTAGATAGTATTGATGGTCTTTCACCATCTATATCAATAGATCAAAAAACAACCTCTAAAAATCCTCGTTCTACAGTAGGAACAGTAACAGAAATATATGATTACTTAAGACTATTATTTGCTCGTATTGGAGTACCATATTGTCCTAATCATAATATACCAATTACTAGTCAAACAGTAGATGAAATAGTAGATAAAGTATTAGAAAATGAAATTGGTACTAAATTAATAATTATGTCTCCAGTAGCTCATGGAGAAAAAGGAACTCATAAAGATCTTTTAGAATCACTTAGAAAAGATGGATATGTTAGAGTAAGAGTTAATGGAGAAACTATTGATTTATCAGAAGATATTAACTTAGATAAGAATAAGAAAGATAATATCGATGTAATAGTAGATAGAATAGTTTTAAAAGAAGATGTAAGAAGTAGACTTGCTGAATCTATAGAACAGGCTATTAGATTATCACATGGTAAAGTAGTAATAGATTACGTAGGAAACAAAGAAGTAGTATATTCAGAAAACTTTGGATGTCCATACTGTGATTTTAGTTTACCTGAACTAGAACCAAGAATGTTTTCCTTTAATGCACCATTCTGTGCATGTCCTGATTGTAAGGGACTTGGTGTTAAACTAAGAATTGATAAAGAATTAGTAATGCCTGATCAAACTAAATCATTAAATGAAGGTGTTATCAAGACATTAAATGATGATCCAGAAACAATCGAATATATGGAACTTGAATGTTTATGTAAGCATTATAAGATAGATATGAATAAACCATGGAATAAACTATCTAAAAAGGAACAAGACCTTGTTTTATATGGTAGTACTGAACCAATTCGTATTAAATATACGACTCGTGGTGGTATTCAAAGAGATAATAGTCAATTTTATGAAGGTGTAATTAATAATCTTGAAAGAAGATATATGAATACAACATCTTCATGGATTAGAGATTGGCTAGAAAACTACATGTTAGAAACAGTATGTGAAACATGTAATGGTGCAAGACTTATGGATAATGTATTATCCGTAAAAGTTGGTGGTAAAAACATCTATGAAGTAACATGTATGAGTATCAAGGATTTAGTAATTTTCTTTGATAAGTTAAAATTAACTACAGAACAAGAAAAAATAGCGGGATTATTATTAAAAGAAATAAAATCACGTTTAGATTTCTTAAAGAATGTTGGACTTGAGTACTTAACTCTAGCTCGTTCAGCAGGAACTCTATCAGGTGGTGAAGCTCAAAGAATTAGACTTGCTACTCAAATAGGTTCTAAATTATCAGGAGTATTATATGTACTTGATGAACCAAGTATTGGTCTTCATCAAAGTGATAATCAAAAACTAATTAAGTCACTTCAAGAAATGAGAGACTTAGGTAATACTTTAATAGTTGTTGAACATGATACTGAAACAATGCTAGCAGCAGACTATCTAGTAGATATTGGACCAGGTGCAGGAGATGCTGGTGGAGAAGTAGTAGCAGCTGGAACACCTAAAGAAGTAATGAAGAACGAAAATAGTATTACTGGTAGATTTTTAAGTGGAAAAGAATGTATTGATGTGCCTAAAAAGAGAAGAAAAGGCATAAATAAGTGTATAGAAGTTAAAGGAGCAGCTGAAAACAACTTAAAGGATATAGATGTTAAGTTCCCACTTGGAACATTCACATGTGTAACTGGAGTTTCAGGATCTGGTAAATCAACACTAGTTAATCAAATATTATGTAATGCAGCTTATAGTAAAGTTTATGAATCAAAAGTTAAACCTGGTAAACATAAAAAGATAACAGGATTAGATAATATTGATAAAGTAGTAGAAATATCTCAAAATCCAATAGGTAGAACACCACGTTCTAATCCAGCAACATACACAGGTGTCTTTGATGACATAAGAGAACTATTTACCACAACAAAAGACGCTAAAATGCTAGGATTTGGTAAAGATCGATTCTCATTTAACGTTAAAGGTGGAAGATGTGAAGCTTGTCGTGGTGATGGTGTTAAGAAAATTGAAATGCATTTCTTACCAGATGTTTATATTCCATGCGAAGTATGTCATGGTACTAGGTATAATAATGAAACATTAAGAATAAGATATAAAGGAAAAAATATCGCAGATGTACTTGATATGCGTGTAACAGAAGCTTTAGAATTCTTTGAAAACGTTCCAAAACTAAAAACAAAACTTCAAGTATTGGAAGATGTAGGTATAGGATATCTAAAACTAGGACAAAGTGCACCAACATTATCAGGTGGTGAAGCAGGACGTGTTAAACTAGCTAAGGAATTACAGAAAAAACCTACAGGTAAAACACTTTACATAATGGATGAACCAACAACAGGACTTCATAGTGCAGATATCAAAAGATTACTTGCAATAATTCAAAAAATAGTAGATAATAAAGATACAGTAATAGTAATAGAACACAACCTAGATATGATTAAATGTGCTGATCACATAATAGATATTGGACCAGAGGGTGGAGATGCCGGTGGAGAAATAATTGCTACTGGTACACCTGAAGAAGTATCTAAAGCAAAGATTTCATATACAGGAGCGTTCTTAAAGAAAATGTTATAAGGAGGAGTTTATGTCTAAGAAAAAACAAGTAAAAAAAGTAGAAACAGAAGAAAAGACAGTTAAAGAAGAGAAAAAAGACAAAATAAATAAATTTGATATAAAACATAAGTTATTTGAAATATTCTTATATATTCTTACATACTCTATAACATTATTATTATTAAGTAAAATATTTAAAAATAGTATTGAACTTGGAAATCCAGAAATATTATTTGCTGTTATAGCGTCAGCTATAATATATGCACTTAACCAAGTAGTTAGACCAATACTTGTAACACTCACTATGCCAATTACAGGTTTAACATTTGGTCTATTCTACTTCGTTATCAACTGTTTCTTGTTAAAGATAACAGACTGGGTAATGTTAAGTGGTCTAAACTTTCCAAGAATACTAGATTATAAACATATATGGATTTTATTTATTATATCTATACTACTAGCAATACTTAGATTCTTAATAGAAGATATAATATTTAAACCTATACTAAGAAAGGCATTTAAATAATGGATAGAGTAGCAATTGATTTCGGATTTATTCAGATTTATTGGTATTCTATATTCATACTACTTGGAATGGCTCTAGGTATGATCATAGTACTTGGAGAAGCTAAGAGAAAACATTTCAATGAGAATACGATAACTGATTTAATCTTTTGGACAGTAATTTGGGGAGTTATTGGTGCAAGATTTCATTATGTAATTTATAATTTGAATTATTATAGCCTTCATCAAGCTGAAATATTTGAGATATGGAATGGTGGACTTGCTATACATGGTGGAATAATATTTGGTACTTTATATGTAATATACTTTGCTAGAAAAAGAAAAATACATATATTAAAACTTACTGATTTATGTGCTCCTGGATTAATTGCAGGACAGATGATAGGACGTTGGGGGAACTTCTTCAACGGAGAAGCATATGGAGCTTGCTTTGCAGAAAGAGCAGTTCTGGAAAAATTACCTCTACCTAAGTTTATTATTGATGGTATGTATATACCAAAAGAAGGTAAATACTGTCAGCCAACTTTCTTATATGAATCTATATGGAATCTAATAGGATTAGTAATATTGTTATTCCTAAGAAAGATCAAATACATTAAGGAAGGACAAATTACTGGATTCTATCTAGTATGGTATTCAGCTGGTAGATTTGTAATTGAAGGAATGAGACAAGATAGTTTGATGCTTGGTAATTTCAAGGTAGCTCAAATAATATCTGTAATACTTCTTATAACTGGACTAGTACTTATATGGTTCAGAATAAGAAAGGGAAGATTCGAATATCTATATAATGAGAACATCAAAGAGGAGAAACGTATCGAAGCTAAAGCTAAATAATATTTGACAATAATGCACTTTTATGTTATTTTATAACTGACACATGAAAGTGTTTTTATTTTGGTTAAAAAAGGATGGGTTTTAATATGGCTAAAGAAAAGACTGCAAAAGAAAAAAAAGTCAAAGCAGTAAAGAAAACAAAAGAAGTAAAAGTTAAAAAAGAAGGATTTTTCAAGAGTCTAAAATCAGAGTTCAAAAAAGTAAGATGGCCAAACAAAAAAGAAATGG